>Ga0102813_1000455_pt1 | contig 18685 bp, 13 predicted proteins | sample ColrivemetaGS725_FD_84512 | JGI IMG/M metagenome (GOLD analysis project Ga0102813, IMG submission 84512) | Estuarine microbial communities from the Columbia River estuary - Flood tide ETM metaG S.725 | ecosystem: Environmental > Aquatic > Marine > Intertidal zone > Estuary | place: USA: Columbia...
AAACTTGTATTACTCATTAAAATTGCAAGCCCAATAATTGTAAAAAGATTAAATGTATTTTTTATCTTCATAATTGATATATTTATAAAACCAAATTAAAATAAAATATTTGAATATCACATATAGATAATACAATTATAGATTTAAAATACCTTCATGGACACCTACGCCAATATATTATTAATTACTATTCCAATTTTTCTTGTCTTAATTATTATTGAAATATCATATGGGGTATGGAAAAATGACTTAAAGCATTCTTACATGGATACCATTTCTAGCTTGAGTTCTGGGTTTACTAATTTAATGGTTGATATTTTGGGACTAGGAATAATTATTTTATCCTATCCATTTTTTTATGAAAGATTAAAAGTAATAGAGTTAGAAGAAAGTGTACTGCTATATTTTATTGCATTTGTTTGTGTAGATTTTGCAAGTTACTGTCATCACAGGCTAAAACATTCAATTAATATTTTTTGGAATATGCATGTAATTCATCACAGTAGTGAAGAGTTTAATCTTGCATGTGCACTTAGACAGAGCATAACTAATAATCTTGGTATTGGAATTTTATTTTTAATTCCTGCAGCATTGTTAGGTGTTCCTCATCAAATGATAATTATTTTAGGTCCTTTACATCTTTTTGGACAATTCTGGTATCATACTAGGCATATTGGAAAGTTAGGGTGGCTTGAATATATATTAGTTACTCCATCACAACATAGAGTTCATCATGCAATCAATAAAGAATATATAGATAAAAATTTAGCTGCTATTTTCTGTGTTTGGGATAGAGCTTTTGGAACATTTCAAGAAGAGTTGGATGATGTGCCTTGTGTATATGGGACACTTAAACCTGTTCAGACTTGGAACCCTCTGTTAATTAATTTTCAGCATTTAAGTTATTTGATCGAAGATGCTTGGCATACTAAAAATATTGGTGATAAATTTAAAATATGGTTTATGCCAACAGGATGGAGACCTAAAGATATTATAGATAATATTCCAAGAAATATAGTTGAAAATGTCTATGCCCAAGAAAAATATAAACCTAAGTACAACCTCTTGCACAAGGTTTTCGTCTCCTTTCATTTTCTTATACTAAATATTGTTCTATATATATTTTTAAATTCATTTGCTGATTTAACATTAGCTGACAAAATGGCTTATTTGATTTTAATTTTTTCAACAATTTTTAGCTTTTCTTCAATTATGGATGGCTTTAAATGGTCAGTTTCATTTGAGTTTATTAGAATTAGCATTGGAATACTAATTATAATTTTTCAAGGAGAATTACTATTGACATATAACCAACCAATTTTAATATTCCTTTTTAGTTATCTTTTAATCTCTATTCTGTTAAATCTTTTAGTGCTTAGATCAGTTCCAGCACGTATTTTAGAAGAAATTCGATAAATATTTTTTTAGAAAAAAAATTAAATTAAATTTGCACTTAATTGGCCTATGGTGTAACTGGCAACACGTCTGTTTTTGGTACAGAAGAGTCTAGGTTCGAAACCTAGTAGGCCAACAATTTTATTATATCAATTATTTATAATAAATTTGCCGAGCATTTTGATACATCAGAGGCGACGTTTTGTCCCTCTTTTTTTTTTAAATAAAGTTAAGTAAATGGAAAACATATCACTATTAGACTCTTTTTCTGAATTCAAAGATGAAAAGACAATTGACAGAGTAACCTTAATGGTTATACTTGAAGAAGTATTTAGAAATACTCTTGAAAGAAAATTTGGTTCGGATGAAAATTTCGATATTATTATTAACCCTGATAAAGGAGATCTTGAAATATGGAGAAATAGAATAGTTGTTAAGGATGGCGAGGTTGAAGATCCTAATGCAGAGATTGAATTTAAAGAAGCAGTTAAAATTGAGCCTGACTTTGAGGTAGGAGAAGAAGTATCAGAGGAGTTTAAGTTAATTGACCTAGGTAGAAGATCTATTCAATCACTCAGGCAAAATCTTGTTGCTAAAGTCTATGAACATGATAGTAACAATATATTTAATCAGTTTAAAGATAGAGTTGGACAGATATTCACCGCTGAGGTTCATCATGTCAGGGCTAGAGAGGTGATTCTTCTAGATGATGAAGGAAATGAATTAATAATGCCTAAAGACAAACAAATACCCAAAGATTTCTTTAGAAAGGGTGATAATGTAAGAGGTGTGATTGAGATGGTTGAGCTAAAAGGAAATAAACCTAGAATTATTTTTTCAAGAACTTCACCATTGTTCTTAGAAAAATTGTTTGAACAAGAGATTCCAGAAGTTTTTGATGGTTTAATTAGTATTAAGAAAGCTGTAAGAATACCAGGTGAAAAAGCAAAAGTTGCTGTTGATTCTTATGATGATAGGATTGATCCTGTTGGAGCATGTGTTGGAATGAAGGGTTCAAGAATTCATGGAATAGTAAGAGAGTTAGGTAATGAAAATATTGATGTTATAAATTACACGAATAATATTCAATTATTTATTACTAGGGCTCTTAGTCCTGCAAAAGTAAATTCTCTAAAAATTGATGAGGAGAAAAAAACTGTTCAGGTTTATCTTCATCCTGACGAAGTCTCAAGAGCAATAGGTAAAGGAGGGCATAATATAAGATTAGCAGGAAGGTTGACAGGATATGAGATAGATGTTTACAGGGAAGGAGCAGAAGAAGATGTTGAGCTTTCTGAATTTAAGGATGAAATTGATGCATGGGTTATTGAAGAATTTAGAAAAGTTGGATTAGACACAGCAAAGAGTGTTTTAGAGCTAAGTGCAGAGGATTTAATTAAAAGAACTGATCTTGAAGAAGAGACAGTGTCTAGTGTCTTAAAAGTTTTAAAGGAAGAATTCGAAGACTAAAAAATATATATGCCATCACCAATAAGGTTAAACAAAGTTCTTAAAGAATTAAATATATCTCTAGATAGAGCTATTGAATTTCTTAGTTCAAAAAATATTGAAATAGAGCCAAGGCCAACCTCTAAGATCGATCAAATTACTTACGATCTTATGCTAGATGAATTTCAAACAGATAAATCTGACAAGGATAAGCTTGAAGAAATTAATGTTAAAAAGAGAAAAGAGATTGAAGTTAAGTTAGCGGCAGAATTAAGGGAGGAAGAATTAAAATCTCAAAAGGCAGCTGAAAAGGCAGCTGAAAAGGCAGTTGAAAAGGCAGTTGAAAAAGATCTTAAACCAATTGAAAAAAAGGAGATACCTAATAAAGAAGTATCCGATTCTATTCCAAAAACTAAGGAACCTTCTGTGGATATCAAAGTAAACCCTGACGATCCATCCAAAATTCAAACAAATTTCCAAAAGCTTTCAGGTCTAAAGAAAACTGGAGAGATAATTGATTTAGATTCAATTAAAAAGAAAGAAGACCAAGTTAAAGTGAAATTAGAGGAATCTAAAAAGAAAAGAAGAAAAAGAATAAGTAAAGATGTCTCTAAGCCAAAAGATTTAGCTAATAGGTTTAATAAAAATGCCAAACAGCCAACTACTGCTTCTCAAAAAGTAGAGCCTACGGCAGACGAAATTAAAAAACAAATTAGGGAAACTCTTGAAAAACTTCAAGGAAAGTCCTCCAAGTCGAAGAGTGTTAAATACAGAAAAGATAAAAGAGATCAAAGAAAAATTGAGACTGAAGAAGAAGAAGCTTTACAGGAAAAGGAAAGTAAAATAATTAAGATTACTGAGTTCATAACTGTTGGAGAGATTGCAACGCTAATGGATATAAGTTCTAATGATATAATATCTACATGTATGACTCTTGGTATAATGGTTACGATGAACCAAAGACTAGATTCAGAAACCCTTACAGTTGTGGCAGACGAATTTGGATACGAACTAGATTTTATTAAAACTGATATTGAAGAAGAGCAAGAAGAAGAAGAGCAAGAAGAAGATCCTAAAAATCTTGAGGAAAGACCTCCAATAGTAACTGTGATGGGGCATGTTGATCATGGTAAAACATCTCTTCTTGACTTTATAAGGAGTTCATCTGTAACAGATGGAGAGTCTGGTGGAATTACACAACACATAGGAGCTTATTCTGTTTTAGTTAATAAGTCCAAAAAAATTACATTTTTAGATACACCTGGTCATGAAGCTTTTACTGCAATGAGAGCTAGAGGTGCTCAAATCACGGATATAGTAATAATTGTAATTGCTGCTGATGATAATATAATGCCTCAAACAAAAGAAGCAATAAGTCATGCTCAAGCAGGAGGTGTACCTATAATTTTTGCAATAAATAAAATTGACAAAGAAGGTGCTAACCCTGATAAAGTTAAAGAATCTCTTGCATCAATGAACCTAGTAGTAGAAGATTGGGGTGGTAAGATTCAATCTCAAGATATTTCTGCATTAAAAGGACAAGGTGTTGATTCTCTTCTTGAAAAAGTTTTACTTGAGGCAGAGATAATGGATTTAAAAGCTAACCCTAATAAGAACTCTTCAGGATCAGTTGTAGAAGCATACTTAGATAAAGGTAGGGGCTATGTTTCAACTATACTTGTTCAAAATGGAACTTTAAAATTAGGTGATTATCTTTTGGCTGGAAAAACTAGTGGAAAGGTTAAAGCTATGTTTGATGAAGCAGGAAAGCCAGTTAAGCTTGCACCTCCATCAACTCCTGTATCTGTTCTAGGATTGGATGGCGCTCCTCAAGCAGGAGATCCATTCAAAGTTCTTGAAGATGAAAAAGAAGCTAAAATGATTGCTTCTAAAAGGACTCAATTAGGAAGAGAGCAGAATGTTAGAACTCAGAAACAATTAACTCTTGATGAAATTGGAAGGAGAATTGCGATTGGAGACTTTAAAGAACTTAATGTAATTATTAAAGGTGATGTAGATGGATCAGTAGAGGCTCTGACAGATTCTTTTGAGAATTTGTCAACTGAAGAAATTCAAGTAAATATTATATTTAAAGCTGTAGGGGCAATAACAGAGTCAGATGTTTTATTAGCTTCAGCCTCTGATGCAATTATTATAGGTTTTAATGTTAAGCCAACTGTTAGTGCTAGAAAGTTATCTGAGAAAGAGCAAGTGGACATAAGATTTTATTCAATCATTTATGATGCAATTAATGACTTGAAGGATGCTATGGAGGGGATGCTTTCGATTAAGTTTGAGGAGGAGAATACAGGAGATGCAGAAGTTAGAGAGACTTTTAAAATCTCCAGAATGGGAACTATAGCAGGTTGTATGGTAACTTCAGGAAAAATATTTAGAAACTCTAAAGTTAGAGTATTAAGAGCTGATGAAATACTTTTTGATGGTAAGCTACTTTCTCTTAAAAGATTTAAAGATGATGTTAAAGAAGTAGCTAAAGGCTATGATTGCGGTATTCAGATTAATGAATTTAATGACCTTCAGGAGGGTGATATTATTCAGTGCTACCAGGAAGTTGAAGTAAAGAGAAAGCTATAATTCAGAAAGTTTTATAATAAAAGATCCAGGGTATATTCTTCTTATACCTTCTAATTTTGAAGAGGCAGTGTCAATATTTTTATACTCTCCAATTCTGACTTTATAATTTGGTGTTTCAAAAATTAAATCTGTTTTGATATCCTTAAAATTTTCTTTAAAATCATTTAAAATTGAATCTGCTTCATCTAGACTTCCAAAATATATTTGAATTGTATAATAAGTTGATTCAAATATTCTCTTACTGTAGTCTTTTTTAATTTGAAAAAGATTCTTTGTTAATGTATCATTATATATCACATTTTCATCTTGAGCATTCAAAGAAGAATTACACAAAATAATTAGTGATAATAATGGAAAAAATTTATCTATTGACATAATTTATTGCATCAAATTTACTAAAATGATATAACTTGTTATTTAGAATCATTATAAATTAAATATTTGTTTAATCTAGAGTTTTAAAAATGGCGTTTATGACTTAAATTTGTCATGTTATAAAAGTGTTTTAATCCGCTTTGATCTAATGAATAAAAACTTTATCGTCCCCATCTAATGTTACTGTTAAAAAGAATACTTTTAGTAACGCTGCTTTTACCTTCAATAAGCATTTCACAAGAAGCGGACATTCAAGCTGGAAAAAACTTATTCAATGCTAATTGTGCTGCATGTCATAAACTTAATAAAAAGGCTGTTGGCCCTGCACTTAATGGAGTAACGGAGAAATATGATAAAGACTGGTTGTACAGTTGGATAAGAAAAGGATCGCAAATGATTAAGGAGGGTGACCCTCAGGCTGTTGCAATTTGGGAAGAATATAATCGTGCAGTGATGACTAATTATCCTCAGTTCAATGATGAACAGATTGATAATATTTTAGCATATACAAATTTCACTCCTCCTCCTCCTACTAATGTTGCTTCAGTTTCCACAGAATCAGTTGCTCAAGGCTCAAATATATCAGTAAATATTATACTAGGTGTAAGTATAGTAATTTTCACAATACTTGTCGTGATGTTATTTTTGGTTCAAAGAACTCTTATCAAAATTGCAAATGCAAGCGGAGTAAAGATTGAATCGAAGAAAAAAAATATTACACCCTTATGGCAGATAGTAATTAAAAATCAATTTTTGCTTATCATAATGGTAGTAGGTCTCTTATTGTCTAGTGCCTATTTTACTTATGGTTATCTTATGCAAATTGGAATTGATCAAGGTTATGCACCTATTCAACCAATTCACTATTCTCATAAAATTCATGCAGGAGCTAATCAAATAGAATGTAAATATTGTCATTCTTCTGCAAGAGTATCAAAACATTCAGGTATTCCAGCACTAAATGTTTGTATGAATTGCCATGAGTATATTGCTGATTACAATGGTGAGGAAGACTTAGAAAATGGATACACAAAAGATTTCTACACTAATGAGATTAAAAAACTTTATTATGCAGTTGGATGGGACGAAGAAAATCAAGTTTACACTGGAGATACTAAACCTGTCAAGTGGGTAAGAATACATAATCTTCCTGATTTTGTTTATTTCAATCATGCTCAACATGCTCAAGTTGCTAAAATTGAATGTCAAACATGTCATGGACCTGTTGAAGAAATGGAAATTATGTATCAATATTCTCCATTGACTATGGGCTGGTGTATTGATTGTCATAGAGAGAGTACTGTTGACAAAGACAATGAATATTATCAGAAGGTTCATGATCAACTTTCAAAAAAATATGGTGTTGAAAAACTAACTGTAGCTCAGCTTGGTGGAATAGAATGTGCAAAATGTCATTACTAGTTTAATATGGGAAAAAAGAATATTTATTGGAAAGGCTTTGAAGAACTTAATGAACAAAGTGAAATTGTTAAGAATCTTGAGAACAATGAATTTGTAGAGAAACTCCCAGTTGGTAATTCAGAGGGTGAAAAAAATCATAATAGAAGAGATTTCCTAAAATATGCTGGATTTAGTACTGCTGCTGCTGCTTTAGTTGGATGTGAAGGTCCAGTAATTAAATCAGTTCCTTATGTCGTTCAGCCAGAGCAAATAATTCCAGGTGTTGCGAATTATTATGCCACAACAATAGCTGATGGTTATGATTTTAGCAGTATAATTGTTAAAACTAAGGCGGGGCGCCCAATCTTTGTTAAAGGAAATAAAGATGCTCAATCGATGAATTGTACAAATGCACGTATTAATGCATCTGTTCTTTCTTTATATGATATCTATAGACTTCAAGGCCCTAAAGTATCTGGAAAAAATATTAGTTGGAAAGATTTTAATTTATCTGTAAAAGCAGATTTAGACCGTCTTTTGAATGAAAATAAAAAAGTAGTATTGCTTACACAGTCATTTGCTAGTCCAACTACTGAAAAGATTATAAGTGATTTCACCAAAAAATATTCTAATATTCAGCATGTAGTTTATGACTCAATATCAAATAGTGCAGCTCTAGATGCATTTCAAAATTCATATGGGAAAAGAGCTTTAGCTGATTATGATTTTTCATTGTCAAATACTATTATTTCGATTGATGCTGATTTCATGTCTGATTGGCAAGGTGGTAACTATTCTTCAGGATGGTCTAAAAATCGAGTGCCAAATAAAGAAAATGAGTATACGATGTCTTATCATCTTCAGTTTGAATCAAATATGACTCTAACTGGAGCTAATGCAGACAATAGGGTTATGGCTAGACCTCATGAATTAAAACAAGCACTTCAGAGTATCTATCTTAATTTAAGAAATCAAAAATACAATGGTCCTGCATTAGGTCCATATCTAGACAGATATGTGAAACTGGCAGTAGATTCTATTAAAAAGTCTGGAAAAAAAGCTGTCGTGATTTCTGGTCTTGATGATGTTGATTCTCAAGAAATAGTATTAATGATTAATGAGTTTATAAAGAGTGATGCATTTAATATTAAGTCACCAAAATTAATTTTTCAAGGAAGTGATAAGGATATATTAAATACAATAGATGAATTAAAATCTGGAAAGATTAGTGGTTTAATCACTGCAGGAGTTAATCCTAGTTATTCACTCCCTAATGCTGATGAATTTTCAGAGCTATTAAATAAATTAGAATTCTCTTTATGTTTTAGTATGAAAGAAGATGAGACAGCTATGAATTCTAAATATATAGCTGCAACTCCTCATTATCTTGAATCTTGGGGAGATTATGAGTTTAAATCAGGGGACTATTATTTAAGTCAACCTACCATAAAACCACTTTTTGATACTAATCAATTTCAAGATATACTTTTAGTTCTCTCCGATTCTGAGAATTCTTTTTATGATGAAATTAAAAATAATTGGAGGACTAATATTTTAAAAGGTAAAACTTGGGGAAAATCCCTTCAAGATGGATACTATTATTCATATGATAATGTTTCACCAAAGAGGATAAAATCAAATTTAAATATAAACAATCTTCCTTCGTCAAATGATGATGATTTAGATCTTGTCTTGTATACAAAAACTGGCTTAGGAGATGGTCAACAATCTTCAAACCCCTGGCTTCAAGAATTCCCTGATCCTATTACAAGAGTTACTTGGGATAATTATCTTACTGTATCATATGAAGATGCAGAAAGATTAGGTCTTGAAAATTATAATGTATCAAATGGTGCATTAAACGGAAGCTATGTTAATTTAAGTAATGATAATTCTACAATAAAGGTTCCTGTTATCATTCAGCCTGGTCAAACACCTGGTACTGTTGGACTTTCTTTAGGGTATGGAAAAACACAAGCAATGAGTGAAGAAATGAATGTTGGTGTTAATGCTTATAGATTTTATGATGATTTTAAAAGGGTTCATAAGGTCACTTTAACTAAAGTTAAAGGTGACCATGAGTTTGCATGTATTCAGCTTCATAATACAATGATGGGGAGAGATGAGATTATAAAAGAAACTTCTTATGAAGAATTCATTGAGGAAGATAAATCAGTATGGAATCCAACAGTTATGGTTTCCAAAAACCATATAGAAACTAAAGTAACATCAAAAGAGGTAGATATATGGAGAGAATTTGACAGATCTACAGGTCATCATTTTAATTTATCAATTGATCTAAATAAATGTAATGGTTGTGGAGCATGTGTAATAGCTTGTCATGCAGAAAATAATGTTCCTGTTGTGGGTAAAGAAGAGGTTAGAAAGTCTAGGGATATGCATTGGATAAGAATTGACAGATATTACTCATCGCAAGATACTATAAGGGGAGATGTAGAGGCTAAAGATGAAGCATCTGGTTTTAAAGAGTACAGAGCAACTCAGACTAAACTTGAGAAGGCATCTGCTAATCCACAAGTTGTTTTTCAGCCAATTTCATGTATGCACTGTAATCACGCTCCATGTGAAACTGTATGTCCTGTTGCAGCGACATCTCACGGAAGAGAAGGACAAAATCAAATGGCATACAACAGATGTGTAGGAACAAGATATTGTGCTAATAACTGTCCATATAAAGTGAGAAGATTTAATTGGTTTCAATATTCAGATAATGACGAGTTTGACTATAACATGAACAATGATCTTGGTAAAATGGCTATAAACCCTGATGTTAATGTAAGATCAAGGGGTGTAATGGAGAAATGTTCTTTATGTATCCAAATGACTCAAAAAGTCAAACTTGACGCAAAAAAAGAAGGAAGAAGAGTAAGAGATGGAGAATTCAAAACTGCTTGTTCAGAATCTTGTGATGATAATGCAATGGTATTTGGTGACATTAATGATAGAGATAGTGAAATACTTAAGGTTAAAGATGGAGATAGAACATATAGAGTTCTTGAAAGTATTGGAACAAAGCCAAATGTTATTTATCAAGTAAAAATTAGAAATAGTAAAAAAATCTAGATATGTCATCACATTACGAAGCTCCTGTTAGAAAACCCCTTGTCCTTGGAGATAAATCTTATGGTGATATTTCAAACGACATAGCCAGACCTGTTGAAACTCCTCCAAATACTGATTGGTGGATAGCTTTTTCAATTGCAATGGTAGCCTTTCTTTGGGGATTAGGATGTATGGCTTATACTATTGGAACAGGAATTGGAACTTGGGGTCTAAACAAGACTGTAGGTTGGGCCTGGGATATAACAAACTTTGTTTGGTGGGTTGGAATAGGTCATGCTGGAACTTTGATTTCTGCTGTACTTTTATTATTTAGGCAGAAATGGAGAATGGGAATAAATAGATCAGCTGAAGCTATGACTATATTCTCAGTTATTCAAGCAGGATTATTTCCTATAATTCACATGGGTAGGCCTTGGCTTGCATATTGGTTGTTCCCTATACCTAATCAATTTGGATCATTATGGGTTAACTTTAATTCTCCATTATTATGGGATGTTTTTGCTATATCAACATATTTGACTGTTTCTCTTGTTTTTTGGTGGACAGGATTGCTTCCTGATTTTGCAATGATTAGAGATCGAGCAGTTGAACCATGGAGAAAGAAAATATATAGTTTATTAAGTTTTGGTTGGTCTGGAAGGGCAAAAGATTGGCAAAGGTTTGAGGAAGTTTCCTTAGTACTTGCTGGATTAGCTACTCCATTAGTACTATCAGTTCATACTATTGTTTCATTTGATTTTGCAACATCAGTAATTCCAGGGTGGCATACAACTATATTTCCTCCATATTTTGTAGCAGGTGCAATATTTTCAGGATTTGCAATGGTTCAAACACTTCTTATTATAATGAGAAAGGTTTCAAGACTTGAAAGCTATATAACCATCCAACATATTGAGATGATGAATATCGTAATAATGATTACGGGATCTATTGTAGGATGTGCATATATTACTGAGCTATTTATTGCATGGTATTCAGGAGTTGAATATGAACAATATGCTTTCTTAAATAGAGCTACAGGTCCCTATTGGTGGGCATATTTTTTAATGATGTCGTGTAACGTGGTTTCACCACAAATAATGTGGGTTAAAAAAATTAGAACTAATATAATTGTGTCTTTTGTTATTTCAATTGTTGTAAATGTGGGTATGTGGTTTGAAAGGTTTGTGATAATAGTTACTTCTCTTCATAGAGATTATCTTCCTTCATCATGGACAATGTTCTCTCCTACTTTTATTGATATAGGAATATTCATTGGAACTATTGGATTCTTCTTTGTATTATTTTTATTGTATGCGAGAAGTTTTCCAGTTGTAGCTCAAGCAGAGATAAAATCTATTTTAAAATCTTCAGGTGAAAATTATAAAAAATTAAGAGATAAATAATGAGTTTAAAAAGACTACATGTTTTGTTTGACGATGACGACATCTTATTAGATGCTGTAAAGGAAATCGTGAAGAGTAAAATATATATTCATGAAGTTTATACTCCATTTCCTGTACATGGTTTAGATAAAGCAATGAAGCTTAAACCAACAAATATATCTATTACGACATTTATTTATGGTTGTATTGGATTTACTGTCTCTATTCTAATGATGAATTATATAATGATTGTTGACTGGCCGCAAGATATAGGAGGAAAACCCAGCTTCTCTTATATAGAAAATATGCCGGCATTTGTTCCAATTATGTTTGAATTGACAGTGTTTTTTGCAGCTCATTTAATGGTAATTACTTTTTACTTAAGAAGTAAATTATGGCCTTTTAAAGAAGCTGAAAATCCTGATCCTTCAACTACTGATGATAAATTTTTAATAGATATGGACTCCGGATCAAATCTATCAAAAACAAAATCTATGCTAAAAAAAATGGGTGCAATATCAATTAAAGAAGTAAAAGAATAAAGTGAGAAATAATCTATTTATAATATTATCCATTAGCTTTTTGATCGCATCTTGTTCTGATCCATCAAAGCCTAACTTTCAGTATTTTCCTGATATGTACGAATCATTAGCTTATGAGACTTATGCAGAGTCTGATGGGTTTTCAAATGGTATTGTAGCTCAAGTCCCTCCAGAAGGAACTATTGCAAGAGGTTGGGATCCTTATGATTATCCAGATTCAACTGATGGATACGAGATGGCTAAGTCTGGCTTACTATCCCCACTAGAAAATAATGATTCTAACTTAAGTCAGGGTAAGGAGTTGTATGAGATATATTGTTCAGTGTGTCATGGAGATAAAGGTGATGGAATGGGTATTCTAGCTCAGAGAGAAAAGTTCTTGGGTATTCCGGCATATATTGATAGGGAGATTACTCCAGGAAGTATTTATCATGTTTTGATGTATGGAATAAATGCTATGGGATCTCATGCAGGTCAAGTTAATGAAGAAGAAAGATGGCAAATTGCCCAATATGTTATGAAATTAAGAGAAGAATCTAAAAAGTAATAAATGACAGATTATAAATTTTCTACACAGATTAAAAGACTTTCAATAGCTTTAATTATTATTGGTGCTATTGGAATTGCTTTTGGTTTTTATTCTGCTCCAAGTAATGTAGAAGAAGCTAAGGAAATTGTAGCTAGTATGAGTCATGGAGATAGTCACGAAGGAGATAGTCACGAAGGAGATAGTCATAGTGTAGAAGATCATGGAGATAAGTCAGAAGTTGGTCACGAATATGATCATGATAAACACGTTTTTAATCAACTTCATAACAAGCCTTGGGCAGCTATATATGTTCCTGCATTATTTTTTATGATGATTTCACTTGGGGTTCTTGCATTTTATGCTATTCAGAGAGCTTCACAAGCAGGGTGGTCAATTGTACTATTCAGAATTATGGAAGGCATAACTAGTTATTTGCTGCCTGGTTGTATTTTTGTTATTATAATTCTTGTGTTTTCTGCTCTTAACTTTAACCATCTTTTTATTTGGATGGATCCAGAAGTTGTTGCACATGATGAAATTATAAGAAATAAAGTGGGATATTTAAACACTCCCTTTTTCTTTGCAAGAGCAATAGTATACATAACAGGTTGGGTTTTATATAGAAATATATCTAGAAAACTTTCTTTAGAACAAGACAATAATAATGATATAAGTATTCACAAGAAATTATTTAGATTCTCCGCAGGGTTTTTAGTGTTCTTTTTAATTTCTGAATCAATGATGTCTTGGGACTGGATTATGTCGATTGATCCACATTGGTTTAGTACTTTATTTGGCTGGTACGTTTTCGCAGGAATGTTTGTCTCGGGAATAACAACCATAGCCCTTATAACCATTTACCTTAAATCTCAAAACTATTTAAGCTTTGTTAATAATAGTCATATTCATGACCTAGGAAAGTTTATGTTTGGTGTAAGTGTTTTTTGGGCATATTTATGGTTTTCTCAATTTATGCTAATCTGGTATTCTAATATTCCAGAAGAGGTAACTTATTTCATTACTAGAATTGAAGATTATAATTTCTTGTTTTTTGGTATGGTAGTGTTAAATCTTATATTCCCATTAATTGTTCTTATGAATAGTGATTTTAAGAAGACTAACTTTATTGTAATTTTAACTGGAATTGTAATTATTATAGGTCATTATATAGATGTTTATAATATGATCATGCCATCTGCTGTAGGAGATATGTGGTCATTTGGTCCTGGTGAAATTGGTGGATTCTTATTCTTTTTAGGAATATTTATCTATGTAGTTTTTAAAGAAATTTCTAAAGCACCAATTCTTGCAAAAGGTGACCCGTATATCGATGAAAGTAAAACATATCAATATTATAACTTAGACTAAAATGACATTATTACTAGTACTAACATCATTAATTTTAATTTCTATTGCAGTTTGGCAATTAACTAAAATTCTTGAGCTTTCTAAACCTGTAGACTTTGAAAACAGTGAAATAGCTACCGACAATGATAATGATATGCAAGGAAAGTTTATGTTTCTTTTCTTAATATTTATTTATGCATTAACTATTTTTTCTTTTTTCCAGTATGGAGATGTAATTCTTCCAGAATCTGCATCTGTTCATGGAGAAAACTATGATAGGTTACTTTGGTTTTCATTTTCTATAATATTTGTTGTTCAGACAATTACTCAAGCATTACTTCACTACTTTGCATTTAAGTATAGAGGAAATAAAAAGAGAAAAGCTTTATTTTTTGCTGATAGTAATTTCTTAGAAGGTGTGTGGACAATCATTCCGACTATAGCTCTAGCTGGACTAATTCTTTACGGGTTATTTACTTGGGTAGATATTATGACTATTGAAGAAAACGACGAAGCTTTAGTTGTGGAGCTATACGCTCAACAATTCAATTGGAAAGCTAGATATGCTGGAGAAGACGGTGTTTTAGGTGATGCAAATGTTAGATTTCTTCAGGATTTTGATGGAAAAAATTTAGTTGGAATTGACCCAACTGATAGGAATGGTGATGACGACATTGTAGTGCAAGAGTTACATCTTCCAGTTGGTCGTGAAGTTGTTTTTAGGATAAGATCTCAGGATGTCCTTCATTCTGCATTTATGCCTCACTTTAGAGCCCAAATGAACGCTGTCCCAGGAATGATTAATCAATTTGCTTTTATTCCAAACACAACTACCCAGGATATGAGACTAAGACCTGAAATTGTTAAAAAGGTTAGAAAAATAAATAAAATTAGATTTGATAAAAGTGAAGAGTTAACTGCTAATGGTGATTTTCCTCTAGATCCTTATCAATTTGATTTTTTACTTTTATGTAATAAAATTTGTGGTGCGTCACACTATAACATGCAAATGAAAATTATTGTTGATACAGAAGAAGATTTTAATAAATGGATTGATGAACAACTTACATTCAAAGAATTTGTTCAATAGATAAAGATTAGATTATGGCAAAAAAAAATAATAGAAGATCTAAAATAGTTGGAACTGATATCGAATTAGATATTACTGAAAAAGAAGATGTTATAATTGAATCTCATGATGAAGATCATGATGAACATCATCATCATAAAGAAACTTTTATTACAAAATATATTTTCAGTATTGATCATAAAATGATCTCAAAACAATACCTGATTACTGGGTTGATTATGGGTATAGTCGGTATTGCAATGTCTTTACTATTTAGACTTCAGTTAGCATGGCCAGAAGAGTCATTTGGTGTATTTGATGTGCTTTTAGGAAAATGGGCTACAGATGGTGTTATGGATCCAAATGTATATTTAGCTTTAGTTACTATTCACGGTACTATAATGGTATTTTTTGTATTAACAGCAGGACTTAGTGGAACTTTTAGTAATTTATTAATACCTCTTCAGATTGGAGCAAGAGATATGGCTTCAGGATTTTTAAACATGATTTCATATTGGCTATTCTTTATTTCATCTGCTATCATGCTTGCATCCCTTTTTGTTGAAGCAGGACCTGCAGCTGCAGGCTGGACAATTTACCCACCTCTTAGTGCACTTCCTCAAGCTCAACCTGGATCAGCAGCTGGAATGACATTATGGTTAGTATCAATGGCATTTTTTATAGCTTCATCTCTTTTAGCTGCTCTAAATTATATAGTTACAGTTCTTAATCTTAGAACAGAAGGTATGACTATGACTAGACTTCCATTAACTGTTTGGGCATTTTTAGTTACTGCTATAATTGGTGTTGTTTCGTTTCCAGTTCTTTTATCTGCTGCGCTATTATTAATTATGGATAGAAGTTTTGGGACATCATTTTTCTTATCAGATATATTTATCCAAGGTGAGGTACTTCATTATCAAGGAGGGTCACCTGTTTTATTTGAACACCTATTTTGGTTTTTAGGACACCCTGAGGTATATATTGTTCTTTTACCAGCTCTTGGAATTGCATCAGAGGTAATATCTACAAATGCACGTAAACCAATCTTTGGATATCGAGCTATGGTTGGATCTATTTTAGCTATTGCATTTTTATCAACAATTGTTTGGGGACACCATATGTTTATAACAGGGATGAACCCTTTTCTTGGATCAGTTTTCACATTTACAACACTATTAATTGCAATACCTTCTGCTGTAAAAGCCTTTAATTATATAACTACAATATGGAAAGGTAATATTCAATTTAATCCTGGAATGTTATTTGCTATTGGTCTTGTATCTACTTTTATAACTGGAGGACTTACGGGAATAATCCTTGGAGATAGTGCTTTAGATATTAACCTACATGACACATATTTTGTTGTTGCTCATTTTCATTTAGTAATGGGTATTTCAGCACTATACGGATTATTTGCAGGTGTATATCATTGGTATCCTAGAATGTTTGGTAGAATGATGAATAAAAATTTAGGTTATATCCACTTTTGGATAACAGCAATTAGTGCTTATGGAGTCTTTTTCCCAATGCACTTTGTCGGAATGGCTGGCTTACCAAGAAGGTATTACACAAATACTAATTTCCCCTATTTTGATGATGTAGCTAATATAAATGTCGTTATCACTTTATTTGCTCTATTAGCTGGAGCAGCTCAATTAGTTTTCTTATATAACTTTATTAGAAGTATGTTCTACGGTAAAAAATCAGTAATGAATCCTTGGAAGTCAAATACACTTGAATGGACAGCCCCAATTAAGCATATGCATGGAAATTGGCCTGGAAAAATTCCACATGTTTTTAGATGGCCTTACGACTACTCTAAGCCTGGAGCAAAGGATGATTTTGTACCTCAAAATATACCCCTTAAAAAGGGAGAAAGAGAGCTTCAACATTAACTTGTATCTATACCTCAAATTTCTCAATTAGTGTATATTTGAACTAATGGATGTTAATCAAGAAAGAGACAATGATTTTGATAAAGCGCTAAGACCTCTTCGCTTTGATGACTTTATTGGTCAACATTCAATAATTAGTAATCTAAAAATATTTGTTGAAGCTTCTAACCAAAGAGAAGATGCTTTAGACCACACTTTATTTCATGGACCACCTGGATTGGGAAAGACCACTTTAGCTCATATTTTAGCTAATGAATTAAAGGTAGGTTTAAAGGTAACTTCTGGTCCTGTAATCGATAAACCTGGAGACCTTGCAGGCCTTCTTACTAACCTTGAGGAAAGAGATATACTTTTTATAGATGAGATTCATAGATTAAGCCCAATTATTGAAGAATATCTTTACTCAGCTATGGAAGATTATAAAATTGATATCATGATTGAATCTGGCCCAAATGCAAGGACTGTTCAATTAAATTTAAATCCATTTACTCTTGTAGGTGCAACAACTAGATCAGGTTTCTTAACAAATCCAATGAGAGAAAGGTTTGCAATATCTAACAGATTAGATCATTATGATGACAACTTATTATCTAGAATAGTTGAAAGAAGTTCAGACATTTTAAAACTAGAAATTGATAAGAAATCTTGTTTTGAAATAGCTAGAAGAAGTCGTGGAACTCCAAGAATTTCAAACTCTTTGTTAAGAAGAGTTCGAGATTTTGCTCAAATAAAAGGTAATGGTAAAATTGATTTAGAGATCACAAAATTTGCCTTAACCTCTCTAAATGTAGATAAGAACGGATTAGATGAAATGGATAATAAAATATTAGAGACAATAATTGATAATTATAATGGAGGTCCAGTGGGTATATCTACTCTCGCTACCTCATTGTCTGAAAATTCAGAAACTATCGAGGAGGTTTATGAACCATTCCTTATTCAACAAGGTTTCATAATGAGAACTCCAAGAGGAAGACAGGTTACAGAGAAGGGGTATAATCACCTAGGAAGAAATAAAAATAATGACAATAATTTATTTAATTAATAATTTATATTTGATCATAATCTAACTTTATGGGAAAGAATAGAGAAAGAAGAGAGTCATTAGTTTATCATGCAAAGCCTAGGCCGGGAAAAATTGAAGTTATACCCACGAAAAAATATAATTCACAAAGGGATCTAGCAATTGCTTATTCTCCAGGTGTTGCAATTCCGTGTCAAGAGATTGAAAAAGATCCTTCTAACGTATATAAGTATACAAATAAATCAAATTTAGTAGCTGTAATCTCAAATGGAACTGCAGTATTAGGTTTAGGAGATATTGGACCTGCTGCTTCAAAACCAGTTATGGAAGGGAAAGCTCTTCTATTTAAAATTTTTGCTGATATTGATGTCTTTGATATTGAAATAAATGAAAAAGACCCTGACAAATTTATAGAAGTAGTTAAAGCAATTTCAACAACTTTTGGTGGAATAAATCTTGAAGATATTAAAGCACCGGAAGCCTTTAAAATTGAAAAAGAATTAGTAGATCAACTTGACATCCCCGTTATGCACGATGATCAACATGGAACTGCAATTATATCAGCAGCAGCTCTTTTAAATGCTCTTGAACTTGTAGATAAAAATATTAAAGA
>Ga0102813_1000470_pt1 | contig 18486 bp, 18 predicted proteins | sample ColrivemetaGS725_FD_84512 | JGI IMG/M metagenome (GOLD analysis project Ga0102813, IMG submission 84512) | Estuarine microbial communities from the Columbia River estuary - Flood tide ETM metaG S.725 | ecosystem: Environmental > Aquatic > Marine > Intertidal zone > Estuary | place: USA: Columbia...
AACTGCGCCAATGAAGCCTGTCATTTACTTTTTATTCAATGTGATTCCTGCAAAGAAAGTATGGAAAATTGCTGTTCTACCGATTGTATGGATATCAACAACATGTCATTTGAAGAGCAAAAAGCATTGCGAAAGGGGCAAGGGAATAGCAATGATATTTTTAAAAAGGGCCGTGCCGGTCATTTACCCTATAAGAAAGATTTAAGAACTATTTATGCGACACTTGATAAGTCATAGGATTCTTAATTCAAGAGTTTCGTTTTAGTTTTTATAAGTTCAGAAAATAGGGTTCGCCTCGTTTTTTAAGTCCTCAAATAATCTTATATTTACGTTTTAGATCATAAAATTAACGCACATTTGTGATGCTTTTGCATTGACAAATTCAATATATATAAATTATGGGATGTACAAGCTGTTCAACAGGTAAAGACGGTCAGCCAAAAGGCTGTAAAAACAATGGAACATGTGGGACCGATAGCTGTAATAAGTTAACCGTATTTGATTGGCTAGCAAATATGACACTTCCCAATGGTGCGACTCCTTTTAATTGGATAGAAGTTCGTTTTAAAAATGGGCGGAAAGTATATTATAAAAATACTGAAAACTTAACTTTAAGTATAGGGGATGTAGTGGCAACTCAAGCTGCCTCAGGACATGACATTGGAATGGTTACTCTTTCTGGTGAATTGGTAAAAGTTCAAATGAAACGAAAGAAGATTTCTGAAAATCCCGAAGAAGTTTTTAAAATTTACCGTAAAGCTTCTCAAAGAGATATAGATATTTGGGTTGAAGCCAGAGATAAAGAGGAGCCCATGAAAGTCAAAGCAAGACAATTTGCCATTGACCTTAGGTTAAAAATGAAAATTTCTGACATTGAATTTCAAGGCGATGCTAGCAAGGCAACGTTTTATTATACAGCAGATGAACGCGTAGACTTTAGAGAGCTCATCAAATTATTTGCTAGAGAATTTAGAACCCGAATTGAAATGAAGCAAGTAGGTTTGCGACAAGAAGCGGCGCGACTTGGGGGGATTGGTTCCTGCGGACGTGAACTTTGTTGCTCAACATGGCTCACAGATTTTAGATCAGTTAATACATCTGCAGCGCGCTACCAACAATTGTCTTTAAACCCCTTAAAATTAGCAGGGCAATGCGGAAAACTGAAGTGTTGTCTAAATTATGAATTGGATGCCTATTTAGATGCTTTAAAAGCATTTCCAAAAACAGACATTAAATTAAGAACCACAAAAGGGACTGCTGTTTGTCAAAAAACAGATATTTTTAAAGGACATATGTGGTATGCTTATGAAGGCGAATGGATGAATTGGCACAAATTAACGACGACTCAAGCCAATGAAATTATTGCCATCAACGCTAAAAATGAAAAGGTGGCGAGTTTAGAGGAATACGCAATTGATCTTATTGAAGATACTAAAGTTGATTTTGAAAACGTTGTGGGTCAAGACAGTCTAACACGATTTGATGCCCCTAAAAATCAAAGACGTAAAAACAATAACAGACGTAAAAAGAACAACAGAAACAATAGAAACAACAAAAAACCTAGACCCCAAAACAACAATGCAAAGTAAATCAGTAGTATCGCTCTTTCTTTTTGCTTTTGTAGCTTTCTCGTGCCAACAAAGTAAGTCGTTCGACCGCTATACATCTATCTCAGAACATTGGGATAAACAACAAATAATTGAATACGATTTTATAGCCCCCGACACTACAAACCCTTATAACTTATTCGTTAATTTAAGAACGACCTCAGCATATAAGTTCAGTAATTTATTTTTGATCGTTGAATTAGATTATCCGAACGGAAAAGTTACAAAAGACACTTTAGAGTACCTCATGGCCAAGCCCAATGGAGAGCTTCTGGGTTCTGGATTTACATCTGTAAAAGAACATAAACTCTACTTTAAAGGTTACGACGATTCCTTTGTGTTTAGTGAAGAAGGCACCTACAAAATACAGATTCAACAAGCAATGCGCCATCGGGGAGAGCCAAATGGGGTTGCTCAACTTGATGGAATTATCGATGTTGGGTTTAGCATTGAACCCCTAAATAAATAGATATTATGGCAAAAAAAAAGACAGCATCACTTGATTTTTCAAAGCCAATCCGTTGGTTTTGGATGTGTTTTTTAGCAGCTATTTCAGTAGCATTACTTGTGTTTCTATCGGCATCTTTTGGAGTTTTTGGTGACATGCCAGACACCACCGCTTTAGAAAACCCACGAACTAATTTAGCCACCGAAATCATTTCTTCAGACGGTGAAACCCTAGGCAAATTTTATTACGAAGACAACAGAACTCCCGTAGCATTTAACGAACTCCCTAAACACCTTGTAGACGCTCTTATTGCGACTGAAGACGTTCGACATTACGAGCACGCTGGAATTGATGCTAGAGGAACCTTTCGAGCCATTGTCAAACTTGGCAAAGGAGGGGGAGCGAGTACGATTTCTCAACAGTTAGCAAAGCAACTTTTTCATGGGGAAGGCTCTCGTAACAAAGTTGGTAGAATCACTCAAAAAATAAAAGAATGGGTGATAGCTACACGCTTAGAGCGTCAATACACCAAAGAAGAAATCATTGCCCAATATTTTAACATCTATGATTTTGGAAATAATGCCGATGGCATTAGATCAGCCTCTAGAATTTATTTTGGAAAAGAACCCAAAGATTTAAGTATTGATGAATCTGCGATGTTAGTAGGAATGTTTAAAAACTCTTCACTTTACAATCCACGCCCAAAACGAAATCCAGTTGGAACAAAGAACCGCCGAAATGTAGTATTAAGCCAAATGGCTAAATATGGGTTTCTTGAAGAAACGTTGAAAGATTCGCTTCAACAATTGCCTTTAGGACTTAACTATTCTCCAGAATCTCATCGAGAAGGGATTGCAACATATTTTAGAGCATACCTCCGTGGTTTCATGAAAGAGTGGGTCAACAATCCTCAAAATACCAAACCAAATGGAGACAAGTACAACATCTATAAAGATGGTTTAAAAATATATACCACCCTAGATTCACGCATGCAAACCTTTGCTGAATCAGCGACCAAGGAGCATATGGCCAATTTACAAGCAGAGTTTTTTGTTCAAAACACACCAAGACGAAATCGAACCGCACCTTTTTTGGATTTAGAACCTGAAGAAATTACCGATTTATTGAACTCGAGTATGCGCCGTTCTGAACGTTGGCGCAAAATGAAGTATGATCTAAAAAAACCAAACAAAGAGATTATTGCATCCTTCAAAAAACCCATCCCCATGAAAATATTTTCATGGACGGCTAAAAACAACGAAATAGATACCATCATGACGCCATTGGACTCTATGCGTTATTATAAAACTTTTTTAAGATCAGGAATGATGTCAATGAACCCACAAACGGGTCATGTGAAAGCATGGGTTGGAGGCGTTAATTATAAACACTTTCAATACGACATGGCTAAACAAGGAAAACGACAAGTAGGGTCTACCTTCAAGCCTTTTGTGTATGCAGCCGCTATTGATCAACTGCATTTATCTCCTTGTGATACCTTTCCAAAATCTCAAATTACGATAGAAGCCATGAAACATGGAAACATGAAACCGTGGTCTCCAAAAAACTCTGGTGGAAACTATGGTGGATTTGAAACCCTCAAATCGGCTTTGGCAAACTCTAGAAACACTATTACAGCACGTTTAATGAATGAAATTGGGCCGCAACCAGTTATCAATTTAGCCCGAAGTTTAGGAGTTGAACAAAACATCCCCGCCGTACCATCAATCGCTTTGGGGACTCCAGATTTGAGTGTATACGAAATGGTGGCAGCATACTCTACATTTGCAAATCAAGGCGTGTATACCAAACCTGTAATGGTCACTAGAATAGAAGATAAAAACGGCACTATATTGTATCAATATGCACCAGAAACGAAGGATGTTCTTAGTGAAGAAGTTGCCTATGTGACGGTAAAATTAATGGAAGGTGTTACTCAGTTTGGCTCAGGACAGCGTTTGCGACACAATGCGGCTAAAGATCAACTTGTTTACAAAGAAATTGTAACGGGCTATCCGTATGAATTTACAAACCCAATAGCCGGAAAAACAGGAACGACTCAAAATCAAAGTGATGGTTGGTTTATGGGTATGGTTCCTAACTTAGTGACAGGCGTATGGGTTGGTGGAGAAGATCGTGCCACTCATTTTAAGACAATTACCTATGGACAGGGAGCAGCTATGGCACTTCCTATTTGGGCAAATTATATGAGAAGCTGTTACACGCTTGATGAATTAGAGATTTCAATAGAAGATTTTGTAGCGCCAGAAAACCTCACCATTGAAGTAGAATGTGAGCCGATATTTGAAGAGGGAGATCCGATCCCTGTAGACATGACACCGATTACACCAGATATTGATTTCTAGTGAAATCACTCAAATAATAAGATTTTTTTCGTACTTTTTTATCCTAAATTAAAACGATGATAAATAAACAAGTAGCAAACGTAAAAGAAGCCCTTGATGGCATCTCTAGCGGAATGACCCTAATGCTTGGTGGTTTTGGATTGTGTGGAATTCCCGAAAATGCAATTTCTGAACTAGTAGATATGAATGTTAATGACCTCACCTGTATTTCAAACAATGCAGGCGTTGACGATTTTGGACTTGGATTATTACTTCAAAAACACCAAATCAAAAAAATGATTTCTTCTTATGTTGGAGAAAATGATGAGTTTGAACGTCAAATGCTTTCAGGAGAGTTAGATGTTGAATTGATTCCGCAAGGCACCTTAGCGGAGCGCTGCAGAGCTGCGCAAGCAGGATTCCCAGCAATTTACACGCCTGCGGGGTACGGAACAGAAGTTGCCGAAGGCAAAGAAACCCGTGAATTTGATGGTAAAATGTATGTTTTGGAAACAGCATTTAAAGCAGACTTTTCATTTGTTAAAGCTTGGAAGGGAGATGCTGCGGGTAATTTAATATTTAAAGCAACCGCTAGAAACTTCAATCCTAATATGTGTGGTGCAGCTAAAGTTACAGTTGTTGAGGTTGAAGAATTAGTTCCAGTGGGTTCGCTTGACCCCAACCAAATTCATATTCCTGGCATTTTTGTTCAACGAATTTTTGAAGGGACAGGCTATGAAAAACGCATTGAAAAACGAACCGTTAGACAAAAAACAGAATCATGTTAGACAAAATTGGAATTGCAAAGAGAATTGCTAAAGAAGTCAAAAACGGATACTATGTCAACCTAGGAATTGGAATTCCTACTTTAGTAGCAAACTACGTTCGTGAAGATATTGAAGTCGAATTTCAAAGTGAAAATGGGGTTTTAGGAATGGGGCCATTTCCTTTTGAAGGTGAAGAAGACGCCGATCTTATCAACGCAGGAAAACAAACCATTACAACTCTTGATGGCGCTAGTTTTTTTGATTCAGCGACTAGTTTTTCTATGATTCGTGGTAAGCATGTACACCTCACTATTTTAGGAGCTATGGAAGTTTCAGAAAATGGAGACATTGCCAATTGGAAAATTCCTGGCTATATGGTTAAAGGGATGGGGGGTGCAATGGATTTAGTGGCCAGTGCCGAAAATATTATAGTTGCTATGATGCACACCAACAAAAAAGGAAAGTCAAAACTTTTAAAGCGCTGCTCACTACCACTTACAGGTGTTGGCTGTGTTAAGAAAATTGTCACCAATTTAGCGGTTTTAGAAGTCACTAAAAACGGTTTTAAACTCTTAGAACGTGCGCCTGGAATCTCTGTAGAAACTATTCAACAAGCCACTGAAGGACACCTTATTGTTGATGGGGTGGTTCCAGAAATGGAATTGTAGTTTTTTTCGGAAGTAGATTGAATTACTACAATGAAAATAAGGCGTCTAGTAATAATCCAAATATTATTTTTGATTTAGTTATATTATATTTACAATATAAATAGTTTTTGATTATGACACATATAGAGGAAATTAGACAAAGTATTATAGACAAATTACACTCGATTAACAGTGAGGAGTTATTATCTGCATTTAATAAGATTTTAGAATCAAAATCGGAAGATTTCATACAATTAACAAAAGAACAGAAGGAAATGTTACAAATGGGTAAAGATGACATTGTTAATGGGCGCATTATTCCACAATCTGAGGTTGATAAAATGGATGCTGAATGGCTAGGTTAGAATTGTTTTGGACAGAAACTGCTTTAAAACAACGCACAGATACATTCAAGTTCTGGAATGAAAAAACCAATAGCAACTTATATTCCAAACGACTTTCACTGGAGATAAAAGACCGAGCAAACAGATTACTAATTTTTCCTGAAATGGGTAAAAAGGTTGAATTTGAGAATGTTAGAGCCATTTCTATTGAACATTTTAGTTTATTCTATGAAACAGATAAAAATAAAATTGTCATAATTTCTTTTTGGGATAATAGAAGAAATCCTAAAAAATTATTGAAGCTATTAAGAAACAAATAAGGCGTTTTTTAAAATACTAAATTAAAGTGTTTACTACACGCTTCTTTTAGAGTGAGCCGTTATTTTTATAACGTCGTTTATTGCCAAAATGTGACTTATGAATTCGTCATTTGTTTCAGGACTGATATAAATTTCATCATACTTCCCATATTTTATGATCAAGCCTTTTCTAGCAGTAGCTGGTTTTAATCCCACCCAAAGTGTTTTCCCTTTAATAATTTCTCGAATCTCATTAATATCAATCTTCCCTTTAATGGGACCACAGTTATATTTTAAGTGTGTTTGAGTGAGCTCATAGTAAGTGCCATAATAACTCCAAAATAGAAATCCACAAACAAACAGCAACAAATTTATAGTTATATAATTCCATTTGTCAAGCTCTGTAGCTAAGCCTTGGGTTACAACAGTACTAATACAAAACCCAACAGTTCCAAGAATTAAAACCTGAAACAAGACGTCTTTTTTGCTTTTAAATTTTAGAGTTTTCATAGGGTTAAATTCCTTTTGGGATGGCTTCTATCAACGCTTTGGTGTATGCTTTTTGAGGCGATTCATAAATGGCATCTGCTTCACCAAGTTCTTCTATTTTGCCTTTATTCATCACCATTAATTGATCGGACATAAATTTTACAACGGACAAATCATGAGATATAAAAATATAAGTAAACTCATAATCTTCTTTTAGAGTATTTAACAAATTCAGCACCTGTGCTTGCACCGAAATATCGAGTGCAGACACGGATTCATCACATATAATTAACTTTGGCTGTACAGCGATGGTTCTCGCAATGCCAATGCGTTGCCGTTGCCCTCCAGAAAATTCATGCGGATATCGATCAAAATGGGAAGCTTCTAATCCTACTTTTTCTAAAATCTCAATAGTTTTTGCTTTGCGCTCCGCATTCGATTCAAACAATTTGTGAACTTTCATGGGTTCCATAATCGCCTTTCCAACCGTAAGGCGAGGATTCAGTGAGGCATAGGGATCTTGGAAAATTATCTGAATTTCTTTGCGCAATGAACGCAATTCTTTTTTATTGAGATTTGTAATGTCGTTCCCTTTGTATTTTAGAGTGCCTGCAGTTGCTTTATCTAGTTGTAAGATAGCCTTTCCAAGCGTTGATTTTCCACAACCAGATTCGCCAACAAGCCCGAGTGTTTCCCCAGAATAGACTTTAAAACTCACCGCATCCACTGCCTTGAAAGCGGTTCTTGTTCCAAAAAAAGAGGCTTTGGAAAAATAGGTCTTTTCAAGATTGATCACTTCTAACAAGGGGGCTTTGCTATAAATTTCATTATGTTTTTGGGTGCGAGTACTTTTTGAAATAAGAGTGCTAGATATGGTGCCAGATAAAAAATCACTAATGGTAGGGAGTTGTTTCAAGCGAAATTTGAGAGTTGGTCTTGCGCCTATGAGTGCCTTCGTATAGTCCTCTTTAGGAGTTTTAAAAATGGATCTTGTGTCGCCACTTTCTACAATTTCTCCTTTATACATCACCAGAATGCGGTCTGCAATCTCAGAAACCAATGCTAAATCGTGACTGATAAAAATCACACTCATTTTGGATTTTTTTTGCAAGGATTTCAAAAGTGCTATAATGTCTTTTTGTACCGTCACATCCAAAGCCGTTGTGGGTTCGTCCGCGATTAGAACATCAGGTTTACACGCAATTGCCATAGCAATCATTATGCGCTGTTGTTGTCCTCCAGAAATTTCATGCGGATATTTATCAAAGGTTGTTGTAGGATTAGGAATTTTCACATCATCAAACAAACGCATCACTTCGTCCTTTACTTCCTTTTTTTTAAGGGAAGTGTGTTGCAGCAAAATCTCTTCTACTTGTTCCCCACATGACATGGAAGGATTTAAAGCACTCATGGGCTCTTGAAAGATCATCGCTATTTTTTGACCTCGAAGTGCTTCTAACTTTGTTTGAGAATAGTGTAGTAGGTCTTCATTTCTGAATAGAATTTCACCAGAACTAACCACACTTTTTTTAGGAGGTAACAAACTCATAATAGCAAGAGATGCTACCGACTTTCCACTTCCAGATTCGCCAACGATTCCAAGAATTTCATCAGTATATAGATTGTAAGATATTCCGTGTAACACTTCGTTTAAACCTATGGTGGATTTAAAAGCGACTCTAAGGTCTTTAATGCTAAGAAGAGGTGGTTGATTCATTGCTTAAATATAAGCAATTTCATTGGGTTCTAATAAAGCTTCTCCACGGAGTCTTAAAATAATTTGCGCGACTGCTATAGTATCTTTTTGGCAATAGGTGACTATCCGCTCAATATCATTTTCTTCATAATAAACCCTAAAGATTTCACTGCCATCAATGTCATCTTTTGGAGAGGGAATTCCCAACACACTGGTTAGTAATTTTAGAGAAGTATAATGTTTGTAATCTCCAAATTTCCATAATTCAAGGGTATCAAGGTGCGGCACCTCCCAAGGTTTTTTCCCAAACAAATTTAGTTTTACAGGAAGTGTTATGTTGTGGATAATCATTCTTCGTGCGATATAAGGAAAGTCAAATTCTTTTCCATTATGTGCACAAAGTAGATGCTTGGTTTTTGAAAAATGTGTTTCAATAAGGGTTTTAAACTCCAAAAGTAGAGTGCGCTCTTCTCCGTAAAATGAAGTGACTCTAAATCTTCGTTCAGAATTCACAATGGTAAAATAGCCAACGGAAATACAGACAATTTTCCCAAATTCTGCCCAAATGCCAGCTCGATCATAAAATGCTTCCGCACTGTAATCTTCTTTACGTTGGTATTTTGATTTCTGTTCCCAAAGTAGCTGTTTGTCTTCAGGGAGTTCTGAGTGTTGAGCGGTTTCAGGGACCGTTTCAATGTCTAAAAATAGTAGGTTTTCAAGGTTGAGTTTTTGGAGCATGGGATAACATTTTATAAGCTTCTTCGATATAAGTTCTTATGTCGCCATTGTAAGGGTCATTTCCAAAAGATGCTTTAGCATTTCCTAGACGCACCACAATAAGGTTGTCATTTGGCTCCACAACAACACATTGCCCTAGATGACCTTCCATCATAAAAAAGGATTTATCTTCCGTTTTTCTAAGCCACCACCCATATCCATATTTTGGACTTTCTTTAAAACGTGGTCGAACAGATTTGGCGACAAAAGCTGAATCTAAAATTTGTTGACCGTTCCATTTGCCGTGGTCTTTGTAGAGTTTTCCAAAACGCGCAAAATCTTTGGCGTTGCTCGCAACACAACAGTAGGCTTTTACCATATCGTTCGCTTCACTATCGATTTGCCAGAGTGCTTGATTTTCGCTTTCTAGAGGAACCCAAAAACTTTCAGAAAGATAATTATATAGTTTTTTTCCTGTCGCTTTTTCAATCACCATTGCGAGTAGTTGTGTGTCTCCACTAGCGTATTTGAAAGATTTCCCAGGAACTTCTACGGTTGTAAGCCCAAGTATGGCTTTTTCCAATTCTTTCCCAAAATAGGCGCGTGTTGTTATTGTGAATGGGGAGTAATAAGATTCTTTCCAACTAGATCCAGATGCCATAGACGCCAAATCGCCAACGGTAACTTTTGCGCCAAGACCTTCTTTGTATTGTGGAAAAAAATCACTCACAGGTTGGTCGATGTTTTTTATATATCCATCCATAATGGCTTTGCCTAGCAAACCACTAACGTAACTTTTTGCCATTGAAAACGAATTACTTTTCGAGTCTTCATTGTAACCATCATAATAAGATTCAAATAAAATACTGTCATTTTTTATAATCAAATAGGCAACGGTTCCTTGAGATTTATGAAGTTCTAGCAGTTTTTCAGTAGCAGGGATTTTATTGTAGTTTTTGTGAAGTGGCCACGCTTCAGACTTGCCAATATTGATCGTTTTATTTTCAAAAAAAATATAATCGTCGATGGATGCAGTCGTGTTTCCTTGTAAATAGACCGTTTGTACGGCTTTTAAGATGTAGTCTGTGCCTGTAAGATAAAGCCCTATAATTAAGATGGCTAATATAATAATTAGACGTGTTACGAATTTTTTCATTTGTGTGTGTTTATATTAACGTAAATATAAAAATAAAAAAGATACTTCTCTAGGTCTTATTTCAGTAAATAAAACACACCTGCTGAGTAGCTTGGTGCGGCATAAATAACCTTTCCAGATATTGCAGAGTTATATGCAAAACTGAATCCTATCTTTTTAGTGAATTTCCAAGCGACTTCGCCGCCTATACTTATGAATTCTACATTGTTTGCAAAAATACTTCCACTACTATTGGAAGCATTTAAAGAACCATTTCTCAACGAATTCACCATATTTGAACGGAGTAAAAGAAACAACTTACTTCCAAAAAAACTTGTGCCTGTTTCGATACCAGCTCTGACTTCATCCGAGAAATTCTCAGTTTTATTGTTAAACCCTAAGTAACTTTTAGCATAAAATGAATGCTTAAAAAGGAAAAAAGACGCACCTGCATTAAACCTAATTATTTGGTTGAATTCACCATCGCCTGTTTGATGACTTCCATCGCTACCACCTTTGCTATTTCCCGATGGAATCCCTAAGGTTAGCGTCGTAGAAAAAGCGTATTTAGACTTTTTGAATAAGCGGTATTCTACGCCTAAATCCATATCCCCGAAACTATTAAATTCTTCGCCTTTTAGAAGTGTTTCGTTTGTGATTTGAGACACTTGATTGTTTTGGTAGGACTTCACATAAAAAGGGATGTATGCAATCACATTCCAGTTATCTGAGAGACCATATTTTCCATACAGATTTAGATTAAAAATACCTCGTGTGGCGTTGGGGTCAATTTTCCCCGAATTGGTATAATGTTGGCCTGCTTCTAGTGACCAAGCACTTAGTTTAAAATAGCCATTACCTTTTTTTTCTAACCATTGAGCATGGGTAAAAAATGAACATGTAAACATGATTAATAGGCTTAAAATAATTGTTTTCTTCATGATAAGGGGGTTATTGAATTTGACCTTCTCCGACTTTTACGCCAAAGGGTTTGCACCAGTATAAGATGTAGCTATAATCATAAATACTAATTGTAGACGGTAAGTTGTAAAAATGAGCGCCTTGGAAAACAGTTACAGGGCCAATTTCGTAAGCATCCGCAATGGAGTTTGGATTGTTTCCAAGATAGACATATAACCCAGGCAAACTTGTGGAAGCTTCGTAGTCATCTCCCAGAGAGAGTCTAAGTACGTCATTGTCTTGTACTTCCAAGATGTAACTTCCTTCTAACAGATAGGAACTTGTACTGGCAATTGTTCCTTCAAATCTTACAGGGTCTTCAACTGTTGACATTGATACGGTAACCAAATTACTGTTTGTAATTGTCAAGTTTTCTTCTGGAGTAGTAAGGGTAGCGGTAACAGTCGCCATTCCAAGATTTACACCAGTCGCGACTCCTTCTTCTGTGATTGTTAATACAGCAGAGTCATTACTGCTCCAACTAACATTAGGGTTCTCAATCTCCTTCCCAACATAATTAAAATAGTTTATTTCAAACAGATGAGATTTACCATTTTCTAATGTTAATAAAGGATTCGAAATGAATATTTTTGGGTCAACACGATCGTTAACTAAGTCTGTTTTGACACAGGAAAATAATGGTAGGATGCATACCACAAATAGCATTGTTTTTTTCATAATAGATAATTAAGGGCTTTGTAAAGCTAATAAAAACCTAAATAATAAACAACAATTAGCTGATTTTAGTAAAATTAAGCAATAGACTAACTGATAAGTTTTACGATGTCTTTAGCAAAATAACTTGCAATAATATCGGCGCCAGCACGCTTGAACGCCATGGTAGTTTCTAAAGCCGCTGCATCATGATTTAGCCAGCCTTTTTCACTTGCCGCTTTGATCATGGCATACTCGCCACTGACTTGGTAGGCAGCAACGGGCACATCAAATTCGTTTTTAATTTCTCGAAGTATATCTAAATATGCCAAGCCTGGTTTGACCATCACAATGTCTGCACCTTCATCAATGTCCATTTCAGTTTCCCTTAATGCCTCAAAACGGTTTGCATAATCCATTTGATAGGTCTTTTTGTCTTTAGGAATATTTTTAGAATCTACAGGTGCAGAATCTAAAGCATCTCTAAAAGGCCCATAAAATGACGAAGCATATTTAGCACTGTAACTCATAATCCCAGCATCTACATAGCCGTCATCTTCAAAGGCTTCACGAATACTTGAAATTCGACCATCCATCATATCACTAGGGGCTACAAAATTGGCACCTGCTTCAATGTGAGACAAGCTCATTGCTGTTAAAATCTCTACAGTATCATCATTTTGAATAATTCCATTAGAAACAATTCCATCATGTCCATAGATTGAATAGGGGTCCAGCGCTACGTCCGTCATGACCAACATTTCTGGGCATACATTTTTGATGGTTTTTACTGCACGCTGCATCAAGCCATTTGAATTTAAGGCCTCCGTACCTTTGTTGTCTTTGAGTGCCTCCGCTACTTTTACAAATACGAGTACTGATTTCAACCCTAAGCTCCAAAGTAGTTTTACTTCAGCTTCAAGGGTGTCCAAACTAAACCTAAAATAATTAGGCATGGAAGGAATTTCGGATTTGATACCTTTGCCTTCTACTACAAATAAAGGAACTAAAAAATCATTCGGGCTAATGATGGTTTCTCTCACTAAACTACGGATAGATTCGTTGGTCCGTAAGCGTCTATTTCTTTTGATAGGATACATAATTAAACCCAGTTTTTAGGGGACTTTAACACCCGCATTAATTGTTCTTCTTTGCTGTTCGGTTTTGGATGATGGTCATACACCCACTGTACGTGTGGAGGTAAACTCATCAAAATACTTTCGATTCTTCCATTTGTTTTTAACCCAAAAAGGGTGCCTTTGTCATGGACTAAATTGAACTCCACATAGCGTCCTCTTCGAATTTCTTGCCAGTTGCGTTCTTCAGAGGTATAAGGTAAATGGATTCTTTTTTCTATAATGGGGACATAGGCTTCTAAGAAGCTATCGCCTACTTCTGTTACAAACTCAAACCACTGCTTCATACTCATGCTTTCTGTGGTCTTGCAATAATCAAAAAATAGGCCGCCAATCCCTCGTGCTTCATCGCGATGACTGTTGTAAAAATATTCGTCACAGCGATTTTTATAGGTTTTATAAAAATTGAGATTATGTTTGTCACAAGCGTTTTTACAGATTTGATGAAAATGGATCGCATCGTCCTCAAACAGATAGTAGGGGGTTAAATCTTGCCCACCTCCAAACCATTGATCAATAATTTCTCCTTGTTCGTTATACATTTCGAAGTATCTCCAGTTCGCATGAACTGTTGGAGCCATTGGGTTTGTTGGATGTAAAACCAAACTCAAACCACAGGCAAAAAAATCAACATCTCCAACTTTAAAATAAGCTTGCATGGAGGCTGGTAATTTACCATGAACACCAGAAATATTAACACCTCCTTTTTCGAAGACCGCTCCATTTTCGATAACTCGTGTGCGTCCACCACCACCCTCTGGGCGTTTCCAAATATCTTCTTTGAAGGATGCAGTCCCATCAATTTCTTCTAGTTTTGAAGTGATGCGATCTTGTAGCTTGTGAATATATTTAAAAAATGAATCTTTCATCAAGTTCGGTATTCTTTTACGGCGTCTATAAATGCTTTCGCATTGTCCGTAGGAATGTTTGGTAAGATCCCATGCCCTAGATTCACAATGTATTTGTCTTTTCCAAACTCATTAATCATTTGGTGTACCATTTTTTTGATTTCAGCTGGAGGAGATAACAATCTAGAAGGGTCAAAATTTCCTTGTAGCGTGATGTTTCCACCAGTTAAATAGCGAGCATTTCGAGCCGAACAAGTCCAATCTACCCCTAATGCGGAGGCTCCAGATTTTGCCATATCACCCAAAGCAAACCAACATCCTTTACCAAAAGCAATAACAGGAACATCTTCTTTTAAAGCTTCTATAATTTGGTGGATATACTGCCATGAAAATTCTTGATAATCTGTTGGAGAAAGCATGCCTCCCCACGAATCAAATACTTGAACGGCATTCACCCCAGCCTTTACTTTTTCTTTAAGATAGGCAATAGTTGTATCTGTAATTTTTTGCAGCAATTGATGTGCAGCCATTGGGTTTGTAAAGCAAAATTCTTTCGCTTTATCAAAGTTTTTACTCCCCTGCCCTTGAACACAGTAGCACAAAATTGTCCAAGGTGATCCTGCAAAACCAATTAAAGGAATATCGTTATTCAATAATTCTTTGGTGGCTTTAATAGCTTGATATACATAGTCCAATTCTACAGTGACATCTGGTACAATAACATTGTCAACGTCTTTTTGTGTGCGAACGGGGTTAGGTAAATAAGGTCCAAAATTAGGTTTCATCTGAACCTCAATATTCATAGCTTGTGGAATGACTAAGATGTCACAAAACAAAATTGCTGCATCCATTCCGTAGCGTCTGATCGGTTGTACCGTAATTTCACTCGCCAGTTCAGGTGTTCTGCAACGTGTGAAAAAATCGTATTTTTCTCTAATGGCGATGAATTCTGGTAAGTAACGTCCTGCTTGACGCATCATCCAAACAGGGGGACGCTCAACAGTTTCTCCTCTCAATGCTTTTAAAAATAAATCGTTTTTAATCATAACGTCTAAATATAATTTTGATTTACAAGTTCGATAACACTTTCTACTGTAGGAATTTTTGCGATGCGCACATCTTTAAAATATTTTTTTGCTTCTTTAGCAGTACTTTCCCCGATACAATACGCAATACAGTCTGGCGCATTTTTTTGTAAAAAACTTTGAATTGTTGAAGGACTATAAAACATAACACCTTCAATAGATTTTTCTAATTTAGGTGCTTCAAGTTTGGTGCTATAGGCTTCAATTTCTTGAACATTGATATTTCCTTCTCCTAAAATAGAAGGCAAGTCATCCATGCGAATGTCACTACAAAAATAGGTCACTTCGGAGCCCTCAATATAATCTACTAAATAATTTGCTAGTGCTTTGGCATTTTTTTCTGAATGTTTGACAGGACCAATTTTCTGTTCAATCAGACGCTTGGTACGTCTTCCAACACAATAAATCGTTTCAAAATTTAAGTCTTCAGCAGCACAGTTGTTTAAGAGGGCTTCAACCCCATTTTTACTTGTAATGACCACATTTTTATGGGCAGCTTTTAAAAATACGGGTTTAATTCTGTTGGCCGATGTTTTTATAAAATCTGAACTTTCAACTTTAAGAGCGTTATTAAATAAATCTTTTTGTCCTCGACTTAGTAACTTTGATGAAAAAATAGTGGTTGGTCCGTTGTCTATTGTTGTAGTACCAATCAAAGTTTTTCCTCCTCGACTCAAAATAAACTCTACGCATTCATCTACAAGTGTATGGTGTTCTCCTAGTTTAGCGGTGCGTTTGGCTTCAATTTTTTTAGTGCCATCTGTACTCAATACAATGCCGTGAAAATGAACTTCTTCTTCTTTCACATAGGCGAGTGCACCAATAGGGGCACTACATCCACCTTCTAATTTGTTTAAAAACTCACGCTCAATTTTTGTTGAAATATCGGTCTCTTCGTGGTTAAGCGGAGTACATGCTTCAATAGCCTCTGTGTTTGATTTTAGGGACGCAATCATTACTGCGCCTTGTGCTGGTGCAGGAACCATCCATTCCAGATTTACAGAATCTTCGGGAGTCAATTCAAGTCGTCCTAATCCGGCCGCCGCAAAAATGGCGCCATTCCAATCGTTGTTTTCTAATTTTTCGAGACGGGTGTTTACATTACCTCTTAAGCCGACAATACTATGTGTAGGGTAGCGGTTGAGCCATTGCGCTTTTCGTCTCAAGCTTCCAGTGGCTATAACGGCATCTTTCTGCGCTAAAAACTCTTCGTTGGTTTTAAAAACCAGCGTATCTCTGATGTTTCCACGTTTTAAAACAGCAGCTTGTACCACTCCTTCAGGTAAAACAGTAGGTACATCTTTTAATGAATGGACGGCAATGTCAATCTCCTCATTTAACAGTGCAATATCTAGAGTTCGTGTAAAGACTCCAGTAATTCCGAGTTCATAAATAGGTTTGTTTAGGACTAAATCTCCTGTAGATTTTACAGGTACTAATACCGTTTCATGTCCTAAATGTTGGAGTTGTGATTGCACGGTTTTGGCTTGCCAAAGAGCAAGAGCGCTATCACGGGTACCGATTCGAATAATTTTAGACATGTTTTTTGGACTCTAATTGGAACACCTTTTTTATGAGTTCGAGACTTTCATTTGTTGAAATCGTTTCGTCTTTTAAATGGTGTGCAAAGTGGTTGGTTATTTTTTGAACTAAATTGGCACTGATTAATTCTGCTTGCGCTTCATTAAATTGGTTTATTTTTTTGCGTTGAGTATTCACTTCAGCAGCAGCAAAAAGGTGCAGTTTTTCTTTCAGTGCTTTGATAGTAGGTGCAAATTTTCGATTGTCTACCCACGCTTCAAATTCTGTTTTTATTTCAGCAATAATACTTTCGGCAACAGGTATAAATTGTTTTCTTTTTTCTAAGGTTTCATCTGTCATTTGCGATAAATGATCCAAATGAACCAAGGAAACCATTGGTAATTCTTTTACGTTTTCATCTACATTTTTTGGGATTGATAAATCGAGAATCAGTAATGGTTTTTTATTTTGAATAAGGTGCTTATCGATCGTTGGATTTTGTGCTCCAGTCGCCACGATTAGAATATCGGTATTTCCAATCTCTTCTTGTAAGTGGCTGTAATCTTTGACTAAGAGTTTAAATTTTCCAGCGATCTTATCCGCTCTGTCCCTTGTGCGATTGATAAGGGTAATATGTTCGTTTTTGGTGTGTTTTATCAGGTTTTCACAAGTGTTTCGCCCAATTTTTCCAGTTCCAAAAAGTAAAATATTTTTTGTAGAAATTTCGGTTATCGTCTTCTTGATATAATGTACAGAAGCAAAAGAGACGGAGGTGGCCCCTGTTGATAGTTTTGTTTCTGTTTTTATGCGTTTACTTGCTTGGATTACGGCATTGATCAAACGTTCTAAATAGGCATCAAGTAATTGGTGTTTTTTAGAAATCTTAGCACTTAATTTTAGTTGACTAATAATCTCGAAATCTCCTAAAATCTGACTGTCTAAACCTGCACCAACCTTAAACATGTGTTCAATGGCATCACTATTTTTATAAATATAAGCCACACTTTGAAAATCTTCAACAGTGCCCTGCGTGTTGTCACAAAGTAATTTAATAAGTTCAAAAGGATGTCTGGCAAAACCATAAATTTCTGTTCGGTTACAGGTAGAGGTTGCGACCAAACTTTCGATGCCACTGGCCTTAGCCTGCACCATTAAATTTGCTTTTGCGCTGTGGTCTAAACTAAACTCACCACGCATCTTGGCATCTGCTTTTTTGTAGCTGAGACCAATGACATAGAAATAGGTACTTTCAGATTTGTTGAATTGCTCCATTAATATATTTGGAAATATTTCGTGACAAAAATAACCGCTTTGATTTATAAAAAATAACGCTAGAAGAACTTTATTTGTCGTTTAGAGGTTTGCATGTATTATTTACTTATTTTTGTCTAAATTATTATTTTTGCAGATATAAACCCTATTTTTTATTTATAATGAATCTAAATAAAGAACATTCAGAAATCACACAGTCCTTTTCAAAAAACATCGCTCAAGGATCTTTTTTAGAAACTGAGGTTGAGACTGGGTTTATGATCATGACCTATCAAAACGAATCTCCTGAAGTACAACTCCTTGAAAAGGAAATAGATAGCTCTTTTATTCAGTTTCATTTTTGTTTGAAAGGTGAGTGTAAGTTTGTGTTTAACAATGGAACGTATCGTTTAAATATTTCTGACGAAAACTCTTTACTACTTTACAATCCTCAAAGAGATTTACCGATACATCTTGAAGTTGACCCTACGTCTTGGGTCGTATCGTTATTAATTTCTATAAAAAAATTCCATGGAT
>Ga0102813_1000480_pt1 | contig 18217 bp, 19 predicted proteins | sample ColrivemetaGS725_FD_84512 | JGI IMG/M metagenome (GOLD analysis project Ga0102813, IMG submission 84512) | Estuarine microbial communities from the Columbia River estuary - Flood tide ETM metaG S.725 | ecosystem: Environmental > Aquatic > Marine > Intertidal zone > Estuary | place: USA: Columbia...
CTTCGTTTAATAAAATGTTTTTTGTGTAGAATGTTTCGAATTCTGGATCTTCTGCAGCACGTAATTCTTGTGATACGAAATCATATGCACGTAAGTTTAAAGCTAAACCTACAATACCGATAGAACTTGTCCATAAACCTGTTACAGGAACAAATAACATGAAGAAGTGTAACCAACGTTTGTTTGAGAATGCAACACCGAAAATTTGTGACCAGAAACGGTTAGCAGTAACCATTGAGTAAGTCTCTTCCGATTGTGTTGGAGTGAATGCACGGAATGTGTTCGCAGCATCACCATCTTCAAATAATGTGTTTTCTACAGTTGCACCGTGAATCGCACAAAGTAATGCACCACCTAAAATACCAGCTACACCCATCATGTGGAATGGGTTTAATGTCCAGTTGTGGAAACCTTGTAAGAATAATAAGAAACGGAAAATTGCAGCTACACCAAAACTAGGAGCGAAGAACCAACTTGCTTGACCTAATGGGTATAATAAGAATACAGAAAGAAATACAGCAATAGGACCTGAGAAAGCAATTGCGTTATAAGGTCGAATACCTACTAAACGAGCAATTTCAAATTGACGTAAACAGAAACCGATTAAGCCAAATGCACCGTGTAATGCGATAAATGCCCATAAGCCACCAATTTGACACCAACGTGTGAAATCACCTTGTGCTTCTGGACCCCATAATAATAATAATGAGTGACCCATACTGTTAGCTGGAGTCGAAACTGCAGCTGTTAAGAAGTTACAACCTTCTAAGTATGAAGTTGCTAAACCATGTGTGTACCATGATGTAACAAAAGTTGTACCTGTCATCCAACCACCTGCTGCTAAGTATGCAGTTGGGAATAATAATAAACCTGACCAACCAACGAAGACAAATCGATCTTTCTTTAACCAATCGTCAACTAGATCAAATAAGCCACGTTCTTGGTTTTGCCCAATAGCAATGGTCATATTTTAATAATCCTTTAATTTAATTATTGAGAAAGCAAACGGTTTTTACGCTTTTGCTCTAGTCTTGTCAACCTATGTATATTATTATATATTAATTTGTCAAAAAATAGTAAATGAAAAATTAAATTTATGAATTTCAAATTTACTATTAGTTCAATTTAATTAAAAAAAAATAGATTCCGTATAATATGGATAGATTATATTATACGAAATTGGTTCTTTAACTAATGTCATCCACTTGAACGTAGATAAAAAATAATGCCATACTTAATGCTGGAAACACTAAACCAACAAGAGGAACTAAGATTGCAGGTAAAAATGCAGCTGTCATACTTTATTTTAAAAATTTTTTTATTTACAAATTTATAGTATAGATTGTATATGAAAATCAGTTAGAATTAAACATTAATATAAATCAAAAATTTCCATAGTTTTATAGTAGAATTAATATTATTAAATCTAATAAAAACTTTAGAAATATATTATATAATTATGGAAACTTTATTATTATCTCGTTTACCAGAAGCATATGTTGTTTTTAGTCCAATTGTAGATGTCTTACCAGTTATTCCAGTTTTTTTCTTATTATTAGCATTTGTATGGCAAGCTGCAATTGGATTTAGATAATTTTAAATTTTTAATTAAATCAGGTCAGTGTATAATAATAAATAAACAATATTTACGTTTATAATTTAAATTTAATTAAAATATAAATAAATGGTAGAACCTTTATTATCTGGAATAGTTTTAGGGATGATAACCGTATCGGCATTAGGTCTTTTTGTTGCAGCTTTTTTACAATATCGCCGTGGTAATCAATTTGAAGTTTAAGTATTTTAAAATCCTATAAATTTTAATTTATAGGATTTCAAAATACTTCATTTAAATAAAAAATAGGGGGATCGCAAAAATGTTTAAAAACCCTATTGACTATTTTAAATCAATTTGCTAACATTATTTTTATAAACTTAATTTATTAAAACTAATTATAGGAACTTTGTTTTAAAATTCTAAAGCTGGTGTAGCTCAACGGTAGAGCAACGGATTTGTAATCCGTAGGTTGGGGGTTCAAATCCCTTCACCAGCTCTTTTAGTCGAAAATAATGACTTAAAAAGCTATAAATTTAAAGAATATGACATAATTATAATAATCAGTTCTAATAGGTTATCTTTAAATTACATAACAAAATAAGACAACCATATTTTATTTACTACCTATTATTTTTATAGATAATAGAGCTACTCAAGATAGTAGAAGTTGTTCAATCTTGAATATCAAAATAACAATCATACAACATATTTTAAATCTTGATTGCTATAGAGACTTATTAGCAAAAGAAGAGGATTTAAATCTGTAGAATAAATTGTTACTTCTTGAAAATAAATCTGAATTCTAACAGTTTCTTTATTATAGTAGCAAATTAGAAAACTCGATTTCTTATTAGAATAGAGAAACCTATTACTCATTAATCTCTAAATGATTTCATTACATTTGATTTTTTTCCATTGGAATTCTTAGAATTAGAGAAAAAAGATGTAGCAGCTACCAAAATTCTTCTAGATAGTATACAACAATCAACGATCTTTTCAATAGATTTAATAGCGATTTGGGTCGCTATTTGATAAAACGTCAGAATTAGCAGTTCTTGTTCAAGAATTTGGCCCCCAGGATAGTATTAATAACGAAAACTTTTTGGAATCAATCAAAAAAATTTATTCTGAAATGATAGTTTTGGAAAATTAATTAATATAATTTTAGTTGGTAAACCCTATTCAGATTATGGAAGACGTTTCACAACTGTTTTTAGATCGCTTTGAAGGGTTAACTATTAAGTCTTATAAGAATTATCTAGTTGAGAGATACGCTTTGTCTTTTTAAATCAGATAATTTGTTAACGTAAATAGAAGTAGCCTCTACTCTAGAGTTCTATGACCAATGAATTGTTTAACAAACTCAATCTCTTTAGAATCTTTTCATATTAACTTTAATAAAATTTATTAAGTAAAATTTACGTTTTGAACTTTTTAGCTCAATTTTTTTGTTTTTATATAACCCCCGACTAGAATAAAACGTAGGTTGCACGTTTCATTCTATTTCACAAACAATTGAGAAGGCTTAGAATAATCGTGAAGATCGATTAATAATGAGAGCAATATAATTTTATTTGTTGATTTCAACGTCCGTTTAAATTTTATTTTAAACTTACTTTTATTATTTTGAAACTTTTGGAAAAACTTTCTAATTGTTCTAACTAGCTTTTCTGAAAAACGCTCATCCGAAGTTCTTACCAAATCATCTTATTCTAATAGCGAAATATCACTCAGTAAATTTTTAATCAAGATGACAAAACCTAACAAGCATAGGTCTGGTTCAAATATTTTAATATTTTAATATTTCAAAATCTGCTCTTAGTTTTTATTTCATTTTTTTGCTTCGACAATAAATTTCCCAAAATTAATCTATATGTTAATCGAGATTAATTTTATTCTTCAAAAGATGATCCATAGGTTTAATAAAATGATTTTTTTATTCCAAACGAAAATGTTCGATTAGTTAATATTCGTATTATAAAAGTTCATTTCTTTGATCTCTAGTAAAAAATTAATTAATTTATCATAGTCATATAGTAATTTTAAGAATGCTGTTCTATAATTCAAGAATTCCCTTGCTTTTCCATATTTTATTTGTCTATTAAATTTCTCAAATTATATTTTTAATAATCTTGCCGTTAAATGTTTTTCTAAATTAAAAAAATCAAAGTAAAATTTTATTAATAAATATTCTACTTTGATTGACATATTGATCTTAAATATGTTATACATAATAATGTATATTTAAATATGTAATAAATTCAATACTTAACTAAAGTAATCTCCCGCGGAGTAGAGCAGCCTGGTAGCTCGTTGGGCTCATAACCCGAAGGTCAATGGTTCAAATCCATTCTCCGCTAGAAATTTAAATAATTTTAATAAAAAAAGGTTTTTCTATTAAAATTATATATTGAACATTAAACATTATAAAGTTTTACAGATGACATTAAATTTACAAACACCTTTTCCTACTTTTGGTGGAAGTACTGGAGGCTGGTTGCGATCGGCGGAAGTTGAAGAAAAGTATGCTATTACATGGACAAGTTCAAAAGAGCAAATTTTTGAAATGCCTACTGGTGGTGCAGCCATTATGCGTAATGGAGAAAACTTACTATATTTAGCTCGTAAAGAACAATGTCTAGCACTAGGAACTCAATTACGAACTTTTAAGATTAATAATTATAAAATTTATCGAATTTTCCCAAGTGGTGAAGTTCAATATTTACATCCAAAAGATGGTGTCTTTCCAGAAAAAGTTAATCCAGGACGAGTTTCAGTAGGTAATCGTGATTTCTCTATTGGAAAAAATCCAAACCCGGCTTCAATTAAATTTAGTGGAACAACGACATATAATACTTAGTTAATTTTTAAGATTAGTTTTGCAGCTAATCTTTTTAGGCGAGATGGCAGAGTTGGTCGATTGCGTCTGATTTGAAATCAGATGAATCTTTGCGGATTCCGTGGGTTCGAATCCCACTCTCGCCTTTTAACATTTCTACAATTTGTTTAACCGTGCTAAATACTGTAAGAATTCTTTTATGAGTAAAGTTTACGATTGGTTTGAAGAACGATTAGAAGTTCAAGCCATTGCTGATGATATTTCTAGTAAATACGTACCACCTCATGTAAATATTTTCTATTGCTTTGGTGGTCTTGTTTTTACTTGTTTTTTAATTCAAGTTGCAACCGGGTTTGCCATGACCTTCTATTATAGACCAAGTGTTGTGGATGCATTCGCTTCTGTAGAATACATTATGACGAGTGTTAATTTTGGTTGGTTAATTCGATCTGTTCATAGATGGTCTGCGAGTATGATGGTTTTAATGCTAGTATTACATGTATTCCGTGTTTATTTAACAGGCGGATTTAAAAAACCTCGTGAGCTAACATGGGTAACTGGTGTAGTTTTATCAGTTGTTACAGTTTCATTTGGTGTAACAGGTTATTCATTACCATGGGATCAAGTAGGATTCTGGGCTTGTAAGATTGTAACTGGTGTACCAGCAGCAGTTCCAATAGTTGGACCACCATTAGTTTTAATTTTACGAGGTGGAGAAAGTGTTGGGCAAGCTACATTAACACGATTCTACAGTGCACACACATTTGTTTTACCTTTAGCTGCAGCGGTATTAATGTTAACTCATTTCTTAATGATTCGCAAGCAAGGTATTTCAGGACCGTTATAATTAAAAACTAAACGAATATAAATATTAACAAAATTTATTATGTCAGTCATTAAAAAACCAGACTTAACAGATCCTAAATTACGAGCTAAATTAGCAAAAGGTATGGGTCATAACTATTATGGAGAACCTGCATGGCCAAATGATCTTTTATATATTTTCCCATTAACTATGTTAGGTATGTTAGCATGCTGCGTTGGTTTAGCAACTTTAGCTCCAACTCAAATGGGCGAACCAGCAGATCCATTTAATACACCATTAGAAATTTTACCGGAATGGTATTTCTTCCCAACATTTAATTTATTACGTGTATTACCAAATAAATTATTAGGTGTTTTAGCAATGGCAGCAGTTCCAGCTGGCTTAATTACTGTACCATTTATTGAAAATGTGAATAAGTTTCAAAATCCATTCCGTCGACCAATTGCAAGTTTAGCATTTATTCTTGGGTTCTTTGTAGCAGTTTGGCTTGGTATAGGAGCTTGTTTACCTATTGATAAAGCTGTTTCGTTAGGATTTTGGTAAGAAAAGTAAATATTTTGATCAAGGTTAAACGAACCGGGTTCAAAATTAATTCAAACCTTAAATCCGATTCTTCAGCTTTTTAAGTGAAAGTCTTAATTGGCGCTTTCAAATAGTAAAATAATAGGTAAAAATAGAACGTTACAATTGGTTTGATCGATTGACCAAAATGTAACGTTCTATTTTTACCTAAAATTTAAGGAATTGTTAAAAATATGGACACAATTAGTTGAGGTAATAAAACTAAAATGAGGGATGGAATTTATTACTGTTCGTTTTATATAATTAATCGTTATTAATATAATTACCAATACAAATAATAATAACTTACAACAAGATTTGACATTTAGAATTGTTAAAACGTTTCCTGGATTTTAAAAATCAGGGCAAAGATCGATATACAGAAAATCGAGGTAAGTATAAAGTTAATTACACCGTAATATTCTTTGGAAAAGCAAGGAGCAGTTTGTTTTATTGATGAAAAATTACACCCATAATTCAATTAATATAGAGCAATTCGAAATCGATTTGAAAGAATTAAAAGACTTTAAACTGGATCCTAAATCAGATAGAGTTGGCAGTTAGGTAACTACTGTCTTTCGTCAATTTGAAGTTTTGGAACATGGAGAGTGTACTGAGTAAGAGATTAAAGATTACGTTCAAAGTAGTCTTTGGGAGATTCAACCCAATTTATAAAGTCGAACTCTTTAAAAATTTAATTAAGTATATCAGTATTCATAACACTTAAAGTTATCTGATTATTATTTAATTTATAAACTCTTAAGTATTTTATAAATTATGTTTTCAAATTACTGAAAAAATTTCGTACCCCCAAGGGAATTCGAATCCCTGTCTGCTCCGTGAAAGGGAGCTGTCCTAGGCCTCTAGACGATGGGGGCATTTAAACTAGACGCGCTCGAGTTATTTATTCATTATTACATAATGTACAGTTGATTTAAGCGGGCAACGCGATTCGAACGCGCGACATCAACCTTGGCAAGGTTGCGCTCTACCACTGAGCTATGCCCGCTAGTACATTAAAAGCGAATAAACAAAGCACTTCTATTTATTTAAGTAATATTATGAAAATTTATTAAATTTGTCAATACCTTAAATATTTAGAAATTATAGTTTAAACTATAATTTCTAAATATTTAGATTGATGATGCAATACCATCAGCAGCAGCAATTACAATAACAAGACTTACCCAAGCTTGAAAAATTTTGTTAAAATTACCTTTTGAATTTTCCCACTCACCTGGTGTAGCTAATGCTACTGGAACTGTTACAACTAAACCTAATGAAATTAAAACTAATAAAGCTGTTAAAGCAGTTATCATAAATATTTTTGAAAAGTTTTTATATAGATGATCCAATTAAAATGTATACGAGATTAAAGATTACCTTTTTTTAAAGCTAATAAAACAATTACTGCTGGACCAGATAACATAATAACGCCTGTTGCTAATAATTGTCCTATAATTTGCCAATTAATCATTTTTAAAATCCTTATTTATCAATTTTTAATAAAATTTTAAGTAATAAAATAACCAATAATGTTATTTATAATTTTACTTTAAAATTAATAAAGTAAAAATATTATTTTATTAGTATTATAATTTTTTGATGATATAACAAATAATAGAAATAAAAACTTTTATATTTTCTATTTTTATGTTAATATCTTACTAGGGTTGCTAACTCAATGGTAGAGTACTCGGCTTTTAACCGAATAGTTCTGGGTTCGAGTCCCAGGCAGCCCACTTTAAACTTAATAATACTGCAAGAATTATTTTTGATTTATCTAAAACTACTAAGCTACTACAAGAATAAAATTTCAATCTGATCTTATTGATTTAATTTAAGAACCTCTTTCCATAAATTGTCGAAAGTTAAAAAAATTATTAAAAAATAAAAATATCTGGTTAATTAATTTCCTAATTATAAGTTTTTTTTGATAACGTAATTTTAATTTTAGGTTTTGATTATATTAGTTTAAAGTTTTTACTATCATTAAATTAAATAGTTTTTTGATAGAATTAAATTATTTTAACTTATAAATCTATAAATTAAAGTAAAGCAAATATGTTAGGTTTCATTGCTAGGTTCTGGTATTTTTGATAAAAGTCAGTTCCATGAAAATAATAGATCGTATCTAGTTCGTATTTCGTGTAAAATTTAGAATTATCTTTTGTTCTTAGTCTTTTTAATTCGCTTTCTTTTCTCATCGCCGATTTGTAAAACTCTTCTTACTTTTTTTGGTAGTTCATTCGCTCTTCCTAGTCCGGGAAGTGGTAATCTAATCAACAATGAAAAGCTAAATCAAATTTTTTTCTTCTTCCTAAAACACGTTTAAATCTACTTTTACTCGTTAGTTTAGTAATATTTACTTTTATTGAAATACAAAGTTTAAATACGAGATTTACTTTTGTTTAAATAAAGATTTATAATCAATATTTTCATAGAAATAAATAAGGTTAATTTGATTAATATCTTGACTTTGAAGTTTGTTCAATTTTTTAATAAATTTGTCTTTCTAAATTATTTAAAATTACGATTGTGTCAATTGATTATTAACTTACTTATAAATTGCTTCAATTAACATTTGTTTAAATTGTGTTTTTTCTTATTAGGAACATTAAATCTTTTTAGAAATTCTTAAATATAAAATTCTTTCTTTAAAGATTCTATAGCAGTAATAGTCATTATTTAACTTCGAATTTTAAATTAATGAGTATCTTTTTAAGTTAAAAAATACTCATTAATTTAAAAAGGATATTTGTATTTATAAGGTTACGATCATAATTCTAAATCTCAACTGATTCAACTTTTTTCTAAAATGATTTAGATATTTCGCTTTTTTTAATACGTTTTATTTTTAAAGTTTTCTTATTTATACTTATTAGTAGAATTATCAATACTTGGTTTAGGAGTTAGTTTCCTGTATTCAACAAAGTTTTAAAAAATCAACTTAAATTAGCATCTTAAAACATCGTTTATTCAAAAGATTAATTAAAATTATGCAAAATTTACCCCAAATCGGAAAAGTAGCACCTAATTTTTTAACCGTTGGAGTTTACAAAAATCAATTAGGAAAAATTCGATTGTCAGATTATAATGGAAAAAAATACGTAATTCTCATATTCTATCCTGCAAATTTTACGTCTGTTTCACTAACTGAATTAACTAAATTAAATGATAGAATTTCAGAATTTCGCCAACTATCAACTCAAATATTAGCAATTTCAATGGATAGTCCGTTTTCTCATTTACATTATTTATTATTAAAACGAAGTCAAGGAGGATTATCGGAATTGAATTATCCTCTTGTTTCAGATTTAAATCAAACTATAACTAAAAAATATCGTTTATTAACAAATGATGGTCTTTCATTTCCAGGTGTATTTATTATTGACAAGGAAGGCATTATTCAATATTATACGGTCAATAACTTATTGTGTGGTAGAAGTATAAATGAATTACTCCGTATTTTAAAATCAATTCAATATGTAAAAGAAAATCCCGGTCATGCATGTCCAGTTGATTGGAAATATGGTAATCAAAGTTTATATTCCCATCCTTTAAAATCAAAAGTTTATTTTAAAACATTATATTCTAATAAAGAAGAATAAAAATTTATGCCAAAATTAAAAACTCGTAAAGCAGCGGCAAAACGATATAAAATTACTGGTAATGATAATTTTTTACGTCGCCATGCCTTTAAAGGTCACTTATTAATGAAAAAATCAAAAAAACAAAAACGAAAATTGTCACAAGTTCTTTGTGTAACGAAAGGTGATACAAATGCAATTAAATTAATGTTACCTTATTAATAATAATCAATAAAATAAATAAAAATGGTAAGAGTCAAACGTGGAAATGTAGCTCGTAAACGTCGTAAGAAAATTTTATCACTTGCCAGTGGTTATAGAGGAGCTCATTCAGTTTTATTTAGAGTAGCTAATCAACAAGTAATGAAAGCATTACGATATTCGTACATTGGTCGAAAACAGAAAAAACGAATTTTTCGAAGAATTTGGATTAGTCGGATTAATGCTGCCTCTCGAATAAATGGTGTTTCATATAGTCAATTAATTAATAAAATTAAAAAATCTAATATTGACTTAAATCGTAAAATGTTATCGCAAATTGCGATTTTAGATGCTTCTACATTTAAATCGTTAATTGATATAACAAACTAAAAAAGATCTAGAATTTAAATTAACCCTTAAATCGAAGAATAGTTTAAATTCGAAACTTTCAAAAAGTTTTTGAACATGACCTCAAACTTAAACAATGATTTAGAAAAATTAATTGAAAATTTACCTATTTTTCTTCAACGACATTTAAATGTCCATATTCATCAAGATCAACTTATTGAAATTGTTTTAGATTTAGGCCGACGACCTGAAGCACGTTTTAGTTATGGGCCTGAATACCTAGCACAAAAAATAATTTCTTGGCAAGATATTGATTATGTTACAAAACGAATAAGTAAATTTAGTAATGAAAATCGTGCAGGTATTGAACGAACACTTCATCGAATCAGTTGCATTCGAAATCGACAATTTTTAATAAATGGATTAACTTGTCGTGTTGGTCGAGCTGTCTTTGGAACAATATCTGTAATTCGAGATTTATTAGAATCAGAAAAATCTCTTTTAATTTTAGGGAAACCTGGTGTTGGAAAAACGACAATTATTCGAGAAATTGGACGTGTTTTAGCTGATGAACTGGAAAAACGAGTTGTTATTATTGATACATCAAATGAAATTGCAGGAGATAGTGATATTCCTCATTCGGGAATTGGTCGGGCAAGACGAATGCAAGTTCCGAAAACTGAATTACAACATCAAATTATGATTGAAGCGGTTGAAAATCATATGCCAGAAGTTATTATTATTGACGAGATTGGAACTGATTTAGAGGTCTTAGCAGCACGAACTCTTGCAGAAAAAGGTGTTCAACTTGTTGGAACAACGCATGGAAATTGTTTAGACAATTTAATTAAAAATCCACCATTGGCAGATTTAATTGGAGGGATTCAATATGTTACATTAAGTGATGATGAAGCAAAACGTCGGGGAACACAAAAAAGTATTCTCGAACGAAAAGCTTATCCAGCTTTTGAGATTGTAATAGAACTAAATTCTAAAAATTCATGGACTATTCATGAAGATGTTAAAACTTCAATTGACTTAGTACTTCGTAATAATTTTGATGTTGGTCAAAATCGCCAGTTTTCTTTCTCGGAAAAAATAAAAATTCAATGTAGAAAATCGAAAAACTACTTTGATTTTTTAGTCAAAAGTCAAAGTAGTTTTAAGACTAAAAAAAACAATTATTGGATATATCGAAATCAAACTGTCAATGAAGATACATTGCATCTTACATCGAAAAATTTGGTTATTTATTCTTATGCAATATCAAATAATTTTCTTAAAGAAGCTTTTTTAAAACTTGGGATACGATTTATATTAACAAATAGTATTCAAAAAGCTAGCCTAATTATTGGTTTAAAAAAACATTTAAGGGAAAATTTTAAGCTTAAAGAATTAGCAAAAAAGAAAAAAATTCCAATTTACTCTTTTGAGAAAATAACCATTTATCAATTAATAAAATTTATGAAATATTTATACTAGTTATTAGTCGAAAAAAAAGTCAAAGTTTTCAATGCATATAAAAGTGCTCCAGTAACTGGACACTTTTACACTTATAGATCTTTTAATTAAGTTATTCAAAAATGGCAAATCAGTTTAATTTATTACGCTATAAAGAGGTATTAGAGCTCGAGAAAAATAATAAGATAACCTTTTTGGATCTTAAATTATTGAGTTTTAAAATAATTGTAGCACAACAAATCTGTTATACTCGAAAAAAAAAGTTATTTTATCGTAATTGACGAATATTTAAGTGGAATTATTCCACTCTATGAGTTTTGATCAAACTTTTTACAGATGCAAAAAAATGACTCGGCGAAAGCAACGGTAATTTTCGAAGATTTACAATAATTAGAATTTCTTACTTTTGTAAACGATCTTGAAAATTTTTCTGATTTGATAGATCAAATTTCAACTCTTTGTTTTGAATTTAATGAGGTTTGGTATGGAACAATGGAGCCAGTGTGAGAGGGTAAATTTTACTCTTTAGTGAACAAGTATTATTTTCAACTTGCAAAATTATTTCCAGCTGTTTCTACTAACAATTTACCATATGAAAATCTGATTTATCGTTCTTTTAAAAATTTAGCAGAAATTATAAGATTAGAAATCTTATGAATTTTAATTAGATTCTAGGCGCAAATTTTAAATAATCTAAATTTTAAAAATCTTAATTAAATGGAAAATTAACTTATATAAATATGAAAAAAATCGAAATCAATTTATCGAATCGTTAGAATTTTTTTCTTTTCTTTAAGAATTACTGTTTTTTTTAGTAAATAAATATGGAGAAAGCACTAACCCATTGATTCTAGATTTTTTAAAGGTACTTAATTGGTTCTATTCGTGGGAGTCAAAAAAAATTGGCCCTTACAATCAGGCTTTGATTAATTTCATTTTTTGGAAGTCAAAGAAATTTTACCGAGAAACCATGCAAAAACTTGTTGTTTGTGAATTAAATGCATTAGGATTTATTCAAGAATTTTCGGATAGACTTTTAGTTGAGAGAGTAGAATCAAACATTTTACTCGAAGATTTTCAAAGACAAGCTTCTATTGAATTAAATCTAAAGAGTTTTCAATTTTTTAAAATCATTTTAAATTTTGAAGTAGTTTTAGAAATATACCAAAATGAAATAAAAGAGCTAGAAATAGAAGATCAATTGTCCGAAAATGATTTATTTTTTATAGAAGCTTCCCTAAAAGAAATAGTTAAATGTGAGACTAGGTAGAGTTTTTAAACTTTAATAATAACTATAAAAATTTTCTTCGTTGAAATAATATAATTCGTCCTATTCTTGTGACGTTAATTTTCGTTTGATGACTCTAAGGCGGTTTACTTCGACAATTCAATTTAAACCAGATCGATTTTTTTTTTATTTGTTTTAATAATTCGTAACCTCTCCCCAATCAGAAAAGTTCAACATTTGACACTTGTTACTCGTTCATAATTGATTTAAAATCATTTTTGGACCAAGTTGTGATAATTCATTGTTATTGGGTTTTCCATTATTTAATTTCGAAATTAATAGAATCTACCTCTAATTTAGATGGAATTGTTTTTTATCATTAACTAATAGAGATAAAACTACGCATTTAACGAATAGAAAACTCGTTATAACTCTATTAACTTTTTTTTAAATTCATTTTCAATATCTAGAAATGAAAGATTTAGATATAGCTCCGTAAAAAACTTTAAGATTCCAAACCGTGTAAAAAATTTATTTGCGAAGAAGCTTTGATCCTTATACTATAGCATTGTATAATAACTACAGTAGTTAAATCTGCGAAAATTTAAAATTGAGTCTAACAATTGAGTAAATTTCTCAAGAAATTTATTCAATGTGACGTAGATTTACAATATGTTTATGAAAATTAAACAGATTTAGAGAATTGTAACTAACAAAATTCGTATTCAATTCAATTTGACTTATGTTTTAAATTCGACATGAAAATTTAGTTTAAAACCAGTTTATATTGTTATTTCTCCAAAATAGGCCCAGTAGGAATCGAACCTACATTGGAAACTTAGAAGGTTTCTGTCCTAATCCGTTAGACGATAGGCCCATTTAAATGTGGGTAATACAGGATTTGAACCTGTGACCTTCTGCTTGTAAGGCAGACACTCTACCGCTGAGTTAATTACCCGGTAACATATAGATAATATATATTTGTTATTAATTATAACGTAAATTATGATTAACGTCAAGATTAGAATAAATTTGAATATTTCTAATTCTAATCTTGTTTTTTAGTTTTTAGTATGATAAGATATCATATCATAAGGGGTCGGTGTCCGAGTGGTTAAAGGAGACGGATTGTAAATCCGTTGCGTTATGCTACGTTGGTTCGAATCCAACCCGGCCCAATTAAAATGTCTTTTTGCCTTGAAGGATTTGCACAATCAACATACGGGAAGCAGGCATAACTTCGAAAAGCTATATTTGAAAATACTTTTACGATAGGATCCAACTTTTGCAACTGGGAAAAATAGAATATTAATTTTTCGCGCTCAGACTGATTTGAAAGTTGCATACCCGTAAACTTTACAAATTTACTTAAAGGAAATTTTAAACCATAATAAAATTGTTTTTTAATTCGATGTTTTTTACAATCTTTTAATGGATTTAATGTTAAACTTTTCACAAAAGATAAAAATTGTAAGAGATGAAATAACCTCTCTTCTTCTAACTGATTCGTAATAATTGTATTTTCAATATAATCAACGACTAACGAGCGAGAATGAAGATTTACCAGCTGATGGTGTCGTCTTTGAAAATCCACAGCCCAATCAGTATAAGAATAACCCGAACAAAGTACTCGTTCAGAATACTGAAAATATTGAATAACTAATTGATGCTCAAAGATGTCAAGTTGATTCTCAAACAAATAGTCTTGGACCAACTTTGTTTGTCGATGTTTTAGTTCAATTTCAAAGCGGACACTTTGGTCTTTTTGGTAAACTCTATAATGTACTGAATTGTTTCTACGATTCACTTTTAAAATTTTTCTGTCAGGAAAATCCTGTAATTTTATGTGACAAGTAGTCGTATAATTTTGAATTTTACTTCGGGAATCTACTAAAAATCCATTGAATGATTTGCTTGTGTGATTCAAATCATTCGGATGAGAAAAGCAAAGGTCGATTCGACCGAAATTTATACTATGCCGGTCGAACTTCAAAAGATCCCAATCAAACCTTTGAGTTTTAACAAGCTTATAGAAATAAGCCGCATCTTTACCAGAGAAAATAATCTTAATTCCAACCGAGTAACCTTTAAATCCCGTATATTGACGGATAGAAACCTTATACCTTTTTTTAAAACCAGCTTTAAATATTAAAATTAGCACAACGGTGAAGAAGGATCAGCTGTGCAAAGATCCCGAAATTTCTGACACCCTATTAACTTTTTTAATTGTTTTTCTCTTTCTCTATCTAAACGAATTTTACGTATAATAACATAATTAGCTAATATAGCTGATGGAATAAAGATCCAGTATTCGTTAAGAAAAAAAACACGATTTGACGAAAATTTCCAATATAACATAACATAAATAATATAAATATTTTAATTTATATTATTTATAAGTGTATAGGTTATACTAAACTATACAAACAATACTTGAGTTTTCATTATTATTTTCTATAAACCTACCATAGTCCTAATAATAAGATAGATCAATATTACAAATACTAAAAATGTTATAATCAAACCAATACGTAATTTAGGAACTTTTAATAAATTTCGAAAAGGCGATAAAATTACTAAAATTAAACCGGCTAAACTACTAATAAAAAACCGGGGATAACGAGATACATTATTCCAAAAATCATTCATACCATCAATATATTAGATATATAATTACTTAAATATAATTATATATTTAATAATAATTGTTTTATTAATAATAATAAAACATTTTTAACACGTTAGTTTATTACCATAAATTTATATTATATTATCATAAAATTATGATAGAATGATATAAAGCAATGTAGTACAAGGCTCTGTAGCTCAGTGGTTAGAGCAGGGGACTCATAAGCCCAAGGTCGTAGGTTCAAATCCCACCAGAGCCATCTACTTGTCTTCTTTCTATTAGAATAACAAAATTATTTTAGGTTTATTGGTTTAGGAGAAATGGCTGAGTGGTCGAAAGCAATAGATTGCTAATCTATCGTACAATCTTTTGTACCCAGGGTTCGAATCCCTGTTTCTCCTTGATTAAAAAGCTAAACTAAATAAAAGGTTGACACCTATATTAACTTTTATTATTCTTTATAATAGAATTTATGGGATTGTAGTTCAATTGGTTAGAGCACCGCCCTGTCACGGCGGAAGTTGCGAGTTCGAGTCTCGTCAGTCCCGCGTATAATAGTCATTATCGAGTCGAAAAGTAGATTTATTGGTTACTAAGTCGTTTATAGATCTATTGACGAAATTAGATAGTTACGTTTATTATTGTAGTTTTAACTATGACATGAGATACATTTTTTCGAAAAATTTTTCTTTAAGATAGCAGTTAGAATTTTAAAATTTTAAGGATTTATCGTTTTTTTAACATTGTTCATAAATCTTGTCTGATAATTGAATATTTAAACTTATTGTAAGTGAATTTAAATTTACAAGTGAAGCTATAATAAACCCAGCAACTTTAATATAATAAATACTAACTGTATAGGCGGTAGTTTGTAATCACCAATAACTGTTAAAGTTATCTTTTTTGCCAAAATCCCAAAATTTGATGAATTTGTAATATTAACTCAGTTTTAGATTAATTTTAACGTTCGACCTTTTGAAAATAGATAAGTAAATGATTCTATAATTAGACCTAATATGAATTAACCTTATGTAATATAAAATTTTAGTTAGTGAAAAACTTTTTAATTGTGACAGAATAATTGTTATATAAATTCCAATTAAAATTAAAGTTTTTACAACGATAATAAATTAAAAGATGAATTACTAACTTATAATTTTATTTCAAATTCAATTGTTCGTCTACTCATTTTACCAATTAATTTTTATAAGATTATACTATCAGTTTTCAAATAACTTCCTGGGCAACTAAATATTACCAGTCACAGCTTTCAAATTAGCTATATTACCCAGTTGTAGAAAAATTCAAGAAATATTGAGTTTTTCAAGCTATCTATGGATCATCAAAAATTAAATACTACTTTGGCTTACGTTATCAAATTATCTGACCATGAAATATAGGATCGATTTGCTAATATCTAAATCTTTACTGAGTAGTTAAAATGTTTTCTAAGAGACCAAAAAATTTTAAATTTAAGAGCATTTGATAGATTAAATAGAGTGATATAAATAAAAAGGTTTTAGTGTAAAAGTTGAGTTAAGAAATATAGTTGAATATTATTTCAATTAAAATTAAGTTTGTAAGCGACCATTAGAATCATTAGTTTTAGATGCCAAATTAAGAGTTCTTACATAGTATAATTTTGGCTTTATTTCAGTAAAAAAATCGTCCATAAGATAATTCTTTAGAATATTTACGATAAACTTTAATCATAATTACTAAAAAAATCACGTATACGCGGGACTCCTAATATAAGTTAGGATGTGCATAATGGGTTGCCAGTAATTCACCAAACAATCTTCAAAAAAATAAATTAAATTCATTATAGTTAAGAAGTTAATTATACTTTTATTGAACTAATAAGTATATTTAAGTTCAGTATCAACGTCTTATTTGTACCTATTCTAATCTATCCTCTTGAATGTATGAGAAATCATAGATATTATAATTATAATATCTATGATTTCTTATATATTCAATTTTATATAACTATAAAATTAGTAACGGCCACCTTCTGGATTAGCTTGAACACTATAAGATTTAATAGTGTAGCGAATGAAACGACCTGCACCTTCACCACGCTCTAAGTAAAAACCTGGTTCGCTAGCCGGACGGTTCACGATGAATGACATAACACAACTTTCTGTACCGTAGCTTGCATCAAATGCATTAACACGGATGTAGCCAGCTGCACATGCTTTACGAGCTTCTTTTAACTCAAACATTACCGATGCAGAATCTTTAATGTCGAATAAAGGTAAACCCCATAATTCCCAATAGTTGTTACGTGGATGTGGATCATCTGTCCACTCAACGTTCATCGCCAAACCTTTACTAATTGCATACGCAATTTGCTTTTCAATTTGTTGATCAGTTAAATCTGGTAAGAAAGAGAAACAACCTTGTGTAAGTCTCACTATTCAAATACTCCTTTAATTTTTTAAAAGTAACTTATTATACGTTTGCTGTAGGTGTTGCAGCGAAATCAGCTGTATCTGTAGACGTGTAGTTGAAACTAATATCTTTCCATAAGTCTAAAGCTGTTTGTAAAGGACCACATGTTTTCGCAGCATTGCGTAAAATTTGTGGACCAACTTCGTTGTTGAAGTAATCAGCACCTTCGTTACGAGCTAATACCATTGCTTCTAAAGCAACACGGTTAGCTGTAGCACCTGCTTGAATACCATCTGGGTGACCAATTGTACCACCACCAAATTGTAATACTACATCATCACCTAAATAGTGAATTAATTGGTGCATTTGACCACAATGGATACCACCTGATGCAACAGGCATACATTTACGTAAACTAGCCCAAGTCATTTCGAAGAAAATACCGTAAGGTAAGTTAACCGATAAAACTGGTAAACGTAATACATCATAGAAACCTTTAATCATTAAAGGATCACCTTCTAATTTACCAACAACTGTACCAGCGTGGATATGATCTACACCAGACATACGCATCCATTTACA
>Ga0102813_1000491_pt1 | contig 18040 bp, 17 predicted proteins | sample ColrivemetaGS725_FD_84512 | JGI IMG/M metagenome (GOLD analysis project Ga0102813, IMG submission 84512) | Estuarine microbial communities from the Columbia River estuary - Flood tide ETM metaG S.725 | ecosystem: Environmental > Aquatic > Marine > Intertidal zone > Estuary | place: USA: Columbia...
ACCTAGACCACTCTGCATCAGATGATATCACTGATCAAAGGCCAATTGCGGCCAGATTCAACCTTTTCAGCACTTAATCCAACGGCGAAATGGTGACACCTGGCGTCAGTTGCGGCGTCTTGCCGGGGATTTTTCGCCAGACACCGCTGACCAAGGGCCTGTGCACAGAACAGGCGGTCACATGCCAAGATCTTGCACACTGCCGGGTAATATCAGTCAGAAATTCGCCGGGCGAGGGGATTGGCGCGGTTCTATGTAATGTGAAAGCTTGACTTTCATCGCGCAGCACGGTGTACCGACGCGACACGAGATGACACCCGAGAGGACAAACGCCATGCATGCCTTCCGCAGCCACACTTGCGCCGATTTGAACAAAACCCATGTCGACCAGACCGTGCGCCTGTCGGGATGGGTGCACAGAGTGCGCGACCATGGCGGCGTTTTATTCATCGACCTGCGCGATCACTATGGCATGACGCAGGTGTTGTGCGATCCCGACAGTCCGGTCTTTTCACAAGTTGAGGCCGTGCGCAGCGAATGGTGCATTCGAATCGACGGCAGCGTCAAAGCCCGCGACGAAAGCCTGATCAATACCAAACTGTCGACCGGCGAAATCGAAGTCTATATTCGCGACATCGAGGTTCTGGGTGACGCAGCCGAATTGCCGCTGATGGTGTTTGGCGATCAGGATTACCCTGAGGAAACCCGCCTGCGCTATCGATATCTGGATCTGCGGCGCGAAAAATTGCAGCGCAACATGACACTGCGCTCGGATGTGGTTGCCTCGATCCGCAAACGTATGTGGGATTTGGATTTTCGCGAGTATCAAACGCCGATTATCACGGCTTCAAGCCCCGAGGGCGCACGCGATTTTCTCGTGCCCTCACGCCAACACCCCGGAAAATTCTATGCGCTTCCACAAGCCCCCCAACAGTTCAAACAACTTATTATGGTCTCGGGCTTTGACAAATATTTCCAAATCGCCCCCTGTTTTCGCGACGAAGATCCCCGCGCCGATCGCTCGCCCACCGATTTCTATCAGCTCGACCTCGAGATGTCTTTTGTGGAACAACAAGACGTGTTCGATACTATCCAACCGGTGGTGGGCGGTATTTTTGAAGAATTTGGCGGTGGTCGCAAGGTCGATCAAACCTGGGAACAAATCTCGTATAAAGATGCCGCGCTTTGGTATGGCACAGACAAACCCGATCTGCGCAACCCGCTGAAAATGCAGCGCGTCAGTGACCATTTTCGCGATTCGGGTTTTGCCATCTTTGCCAAGCTGCTTGAGCAGGAGGGCACTGAGATACGCGCCATCCCCGCGCCAACAGGCGGCAGCCGCAAATTCTGTGACCGGATGAATGCCTTTGCACAAAAAGAGGGTCTGCCCGGCATGGGCTATATCTTCTGGCGCGAAAGCGACGGCGCAATGGAAGCAGCCGGCCCGCTGGCAAAAAACATCGGACCAGAGCGCACCGAAGCCATTCGCCAGCAATTGGGGCTGGGCGTCGGCGACGCGGCGTTTTTCTTGGGCGGTAAACCCGCGGCCTTTGAAAAAGTGGCCGGCAAGGCGCGTGTCGCGATTGGGGATGCCCTGAAACTGACGGACCAAGATCGCTTTGCCTTTGCTTGGATTGTGGACTTTCCAATGTATGAAGCTGACGAGGAAACTGGCAAAATCGATTTCAGCCACAATCCATTTTCAATGCCACAAGGCGGTTTAGCAGCTCTAGAGGCCGACCCCCTCAACGTCTTGGGGTACCAATATGATTTGGCCTGTAACGGCTATGAGCTGATTTCCGGCGCGATCCGGAACCACAAGCCGGAAATTATGTTCAAGGCGTTTGAGCTTGCTGGAGATGGTGCCTACGAGGTCACCAAGCGGTTTGGCGGCATGGTCAACGCGTTCAAATACGGGGCCCCGCCCCATGGCGGTTGTGCGGCGGGCATCGACCGGATCGTGATGCTGCTAGCGGATGAGGCCAACATTCGCGAAGTGATTATGTTCCCGATGAACCAGCGGGCCGAAGACCTTATGATGGCGGCGCCGTCTGATCCGATGGCGGATCAATTGATGGAATTAGGGCTGCGGGTGTTACCACAGGGCTGATCAAACCCTGCGCGTCTTTTAAGGCTGTTGCGATCGCTAAGCCTGCAAAGGACGCGCACATCCAGACTTCGGCTTTGACATAGGCAATCGGGCGGGTATGCTGTCATAAAAGGACAGCGCTCATGCCACCTCTGCCGGATCTTTCCCTACCGGACCTTGGCCCTCCGGTTGCGGATTGGGTCGCCCCGAGCGCACCCAAGGGAGAGATTCTGTCGGGGCAGTATTGCCGTCTTGTGCCCTTGCAGGCAGAAGACCACGCGGCGCTTTTGTTCAACACCTACCAAGGCCACAGCGTGCTTTGGCATTACATGCCTTACGGACCTTTTTCATCGGCAGCGCAATATCACCGCTGGGTACGCCAAACCGTTGAAAATAAAGCGCATCTATTCTATGCGATTTATGATTTGGATATGAACATGTTTGGCGGTGTCGCCAGCTATTTGCGGATCAACCCCGAAGCAGGCTCTATCGAGATAGGCCATATCAATTTTGCCCCACAACTTCAACGCAGCCGCGCGGCAACCGAAGCCATATATCTTATGATGCGCTGGGCCTTTTCAGCAGGATACCGCCGCCTTGAATGGAAATGTAATGCCTGCAACATTGCCTCACGGCGCGCCGCACAACGATTGGGATTAAGCTTTGAAGGTATTTTTCGGCAGGCCTCGGTTGTGAAAGGCCGCAATCGCGATACGGCCTGGTTTGCGGCAATCGATGCTGAGTGGTCGGCGCTGGAGCAAGCCTTTTCGGTCTGGTTAGCCCCAAGAAACTTTGCGCCAGACCGAACCCAAAAAGAGCGTCTTTCTGATCTCACTCGTCTGGTAAGGGTCAGCGGTGATCCGGCCCTGCAGCGCTGATCAAACCACCGTACGGTCGATCAGACGCTCTTGTACCAAGCCTGCCACACAGGCCAGTTCTGATGTCAATTGACGCTGCTGCTTATGAGCCACGCCAAGCCGTTCGGTCGCATCCAGCAGAGCGTCGTCAGAGGCACTGCGCGCCACCCCACGCAAGAATAATGTTAGGTATTCGACCTGTTGCGCCGCAGTATCTTTTTGAAGGACTTCTGCAGCATGCGCCATATCATCTTGAAACGCGATCAAGTCCGGTTCTACGTTTTCGTTAGAAACAGTCCTAACGATATCCGTACCTGCATAGTCTTTTGGCATCAAAGACAGTATTTTTTCTTGAAATACCGATAGGCTTACCAACGGCTTGGCAAAAAACCCATCCGCACCAGCGGCAAGCGCCACTGCTTCGCCAAAACTATCGCCACTGGTTGCCAGCACAATCCCAACCCGTGGAGAGGCTGCATTAATTTCTTCAATTAGCTCGGTTCCGTTGCCATCCGGCAAGCCAAGATCGATAATCACCACCGAAGGGCGGTACACCTGAAGATGGCGTCTTGCAGAGCGCAGGCAATCAGCCCGGCGAATCCGCGCGCCACTTCGCAGGCACAAAAGGCGAATTCCTTCACAGGCAAATTTGCTGTCTTCAACCACCAGCACTGTCAGTCCAAATAACGGACGGTCGCTGCGTGGGTAATGTGGCGTCGCATTTTGCGTTAGATCATCCATAATCTCATCTCCTTTGCGTAGTTGACTCACTTTGCACCGAGTGGACTAACAAGCGATTAATGTCGCGCTGCGGCCGCCAGGCTCTTGCACACAGATCCGACAGGGGACATAGAGTGACGGCAATGAGTGCTTGATCCAGCACGCCCGACACACAGGAGTTTGGAATGATTGGTCGCTTAAACCACGTTGCAATTGCCGTTCCGGACCTTGAGGCGGCCATCGCGCAATATCGTGACACTCTTGGTGCCGAGGTTGGGCCACCACAGGAGGAACCCGACCACGGTGTGACGGTGGTGTTTATTGCATTGCCCAACACGAAAATTGAACTGCTCTATCCGCTCGGTCAAAACAGCCCCATCACCGGATTTCTGGAAAAAAATCCGGCAGGCGGCATACACCACATGTGCTATGAGGTGCCCGATATCATCGCAGCCCGCGATCGGCTTCAAGGTGCTGGCGCCCGTGTTTTAGGCAATGGCGCGCCCAAAATTGGCGCTCATGGCAAACCAGTTCTGTTTTTGCACCCCAAAGATTTCAACGGCTGCCTGATTGAGCTCGAGCAAACCTAACCTCGCCCTTTTAAAAACTTGCACTATGTTTTAAGGGACAAAACAGCGCCAAGCGCCGCGCCTAGCTAGGATGTTAAATGTCGATCACCTCTGCCATCGTCTTATTTGCTATTGTCTGGTTCATGGTATTTTTTATTGCCCTGCCGATCCGGCTGAAAACCCAAGGCGATGTGGGCGAGATCGTACCCGGCACTCAGGCTGGGGCCCCAGCCGAGCATCAGCTTAAAAAAAAGGCCTGGATCACAACCTTTGTGGCTTTTATCCTGTGGGTTGGTTTTGTGAGCGTCATCGTTTCGGGAAAGTTGACCGTGCGCGATCTGGATATGTTTAATCGGATGGGGCCGGCGACAGTTGGTGAAACAGATGGGTAAAGGTTGCAACAGCAAGGATCGGGATGACCAAATTGACCAAAGGCACGGATAGTGGCACCGCCACCAGCGTTCCGGCCAGCCAGATTTTGCCTGTATGACGCTTGCGCAGGGCTTTTGCCTCCGTCCATCCAAGGCGCCGGGTGGCGACCAACTGAAAGTATTCCCGTCCCAAAAGAAAGCCGTTCAGACCCCAGAAAATAAATGGAGCCACGGGAAAAAATAACGCGTAGAGCAACAGCGCAACAAGATTAGCAGCCAAAAGCACCAATAAAAAATTCAGCATATCAAAAAGAGCTTGACCCAGAGGGATTGCGGTGGCCGCCGGCAAGTCAGGATAATGCCGATCCTCAACTGCGAGCACCACACGCTCCAGAAAAAGCGAGATAATCGCGCTCGCAACCGGCATCATTAAAAAGACCGACAGCACCAGCATAGCAAGTACTGACGCCCAACTCATCACATCAGACGCCCAGCTTACCGACCCGATCAGCGGAAGAGAGGCCTCTGGCCCAAAACTCCAGTTGATCAAGGTAAAGACCACCAGCGTCGCCCCCGCCAAGAATAGCACGCTGAGGCCAATACCCAAAAACAGCACCTGACGAAACCGCCGGTCACCGATTTGCCGCAGCGCCTTAAAAAAGCTCGACAGGATCATTCTGCCATCCATGTGGTAACCGCATCAATATTAGGCCGTGGTCGTTCCGGCGGCGTGACTGTGCGGGTGCCAAGATAAATCAAACCCGCAACCCGCTCTTTCGCATTAAGCCCCAAACCATGCTCAACAAAATCACGGTCGTGCGCCAGCCAGCCGGACAGCCACCCTGCCCCCCAACCGGCCGCCAATGCGGCATTAACCAGCCCAAGACAAACCGCACCTGCCGAATACGTCTGTTCAATCGCGGGTATACGTTCAACAGAGCGGCGTATTTCGACCACTGCAACCGCAAGATTGCCAAGATCAAACTGGCGCCGCGCTTTTGCGGTTTGCGCCGCATCCATCTCGGCGGCGACAGCCCTTGCCTCGGCCAGATCGGCAAGCCGTTCTAGGGCCGGTTTTTGCAATACGATAAATCGCCAGGGCTCAAGCTTGCCATGATCCGGGCAGCGCGCAGCAGCGGTCAAAAGCGTGGTAAGCTCGGCCGTGTCCGGCACTGGCAAATCCAGTGTTTTCACCGGATGCGAACGCCGGGTTAATAAAAAGTCCAAAGCAACAGGGTTCGATACGGACATTGAAACTCCATAAAAAGAATAATTACTCCTACAATCTATGCCCAAAATAGTAACGAGGGCAATTCACTAGAGTTTGCAAAATGTCTCCCGCGCCCCTCGCCGGGTTAGGGCCTGTCATGCAGTCTCCCAAACTCAGTCATCTCACCGCAAAAACATTTGCGAGGCGGTGATAACGCCAGCAAACTAGTCTTCAGCAGAAGGCTGTGCATCGCGACGCAAATAGACCCCTTCTGGCAAAGAGATGGCCGCCACAAGATCCCGCATCTGCGCAATCGACAGGGTAACTTTCTCAGTTCGATCCAGCCTTTTATCATATTGCTCAACTGTGATGCATTCTTCGAACCCGTTTACCACAACATCCTCCTGTAGCGGCACCTGACCCTCATCGACGAGGGTAATTACGGTTGCATCAAATTCATGCTCAATAGTGAACATCGTCTATTTCCTTTGCCTATTTGAAGCCTGCTTACTAAAGCTACGCGCAACAGGCTGCTAGCATAGCCAGTGTAGCCAAAACCAAAATAGAGACGAAAGCCAATTCTCAAAAAAGAGGCCTATTTGGTATAACGGTCACTTTGCATCTGCATTTTTTATTGCAGGCTGCAATTCTGTTTCCCCCCAACTCACCCCTGCGCGAGAGCGGAGACCCCGTCGCCCAGACAGATTTGCCTACACCCGCGGCGACAGAGCCTTTGACGCCATAAGACAGGACAACGCCGCCAGACAGGTTTGCAACCACGGCACACTCGCGTGCAACCTGTTGCCCGGCAAAGCTGCCAAAACCGCACTCCCAGATTAAACTGTAGCTTGAAAATCTTGTTTTATACGCGTCCCCACCAGCCGCCAAATACATTTCAAACACTCTAAAAAGACGACCAGACAGTGATTGTTCTCATCTTATCCATGCTGTTGTCAGCCCGAGATGACACCAAACTGGCGTTTATTTTTGGCCGAGAGAGCACCCACCACATTCAGGGCACCTGCTGAAAAGCAGCAAAATGCGCTTGCCAAAGCATTGCTTTTTGGCAGGCTGACCAGCCTGGCCGGGGGGCCGCCGATCACTTTTAGAACCGCGCAAAATGTTGGCACAGTCATGGGCAGTCGCACCTATTGGGAAAAATTCGAACTGCAGACCGACGCCCTTGGCATCCAGATCACCCATGCAACCGACTATGATCCGCTGCGTGGCGCCGCATTCTTTAGCCGTATTTCCGATCCGGGCAACGCATTTCCCGGAACGGATTTCCCGGAACGCATCCACCCAACCAGAAACGAATCGAAACCGTTGGTGGTGTTGTCGCCAGATTATGAAACACAGCCAGCGCACCGGTGGTAAAAATTGCAATGGTGATGCAAACACCCCGATTAGCCCCTTGCAGACAACACAGGCATTGCCTATAGAGGAGCTCAACAGCGGTTTCGAGGTTTATCAACCTGGATCCACCGAGAAAGAGCAACGGGCCGCGCGCCCGTTTTTTTGTATTTGAAAGACCCATGAACAACAGTTTGATAGCCAAAGCCACCATTGATCGCCGTCTGGAAGAGATCATAACGCCAGTGATCGAAGATCTTGGGTTTGAGTTGGTGCGCGTACGGCTTATGAGCGGGCATGAAATCATCTTGCAGGTGATGGCGGACCGTCCCGAGGGCGGTATAGAAGTGGATGAATGCGGACAGATCAGCACCGCAATCAGCGCGGTACTGGATGTGGAAGATCCGGTTCTTGACGCCTACACGCTCGAGGTGTCCAGCCCTGGGATTGACCGGCCACTGACCCGGCTCAAGGATTTTGATATGTTCGAAGGCTATGAGGCCAAAATTGAAACCACCGAATTAATCGACGGACAGCGCCGGTTCAAAGGCCTGCTGGCTGGGACCGAAAATGATGATGTACTGATCAATATTAATCAGGGCACAATCGGGTTGAAGTTTGAATGGCTGTCAGATGCCAAACTGGTGCTGACCGATGATTTAATCAAGGAAATGCTGCGTCAACGCAAAGCTGCGGGGACGTTGAACGAAACGAAATTTGACAAGATTGAGACCGAAGCGTCCGAGGAGGACTAACCATGGCCATTACTTCAGCCAACCAGCTAGAGCTGTTGCAAACTGCCGAGGCAGTTGCCCGCGAGAAAATGATCGACCCTGCATTGGTGGTCGAAGCGATGGAAGAATCGCTCGCCCGTGCTGCCAAAAGCCGGTACGGCGCGGAAATGGACATCCGTGTGTCGATCGATCGCAAAACCGGACGCGCCAGCTTTACCCGCGTGCGCACCGTGGTCGAAGACGAAGAAGTCGAAAACTATCAAGCCGAAATGACCGTAGAGCAAGCCCGACCCTATCTTGAAAGCCCAGCCGTTGGCGATCAATTTATCGAAGAAGTGCCACCTGTTGAAATGGGCCGAATCGCCGCTCAATCGGCCAAGCAAGTGATCCTGCAGAAAATTCGCGAAGCAGAACGTGATCGCCAATTTGAAGAATTCAAAGACCGCGCCGGCACTATCATCAATGGCGTCGTCAAGCGCGAGGAATATGGCAATGTCATCGTCGACATGGGGCGTGGCGAAGCCATCCTGCGCCGCAACGACAAGATTGGTCGCGAAAGTTACCGGCCCAACGATCGGGTGCGTTGTTATATTAAGGATGTGCGCCGCGAACCGCGTGGACCCCAGATTTTCCTATCGCGCACCGACCCGCAGTTTATGGCCGAATTGTTCAAGATGGAGGTGCCGGAAATTTATGACGGCATCATTGAAATCAAGGCCGTCGCCCGCGATCCCGGCTCGCGCGCCAAAATCGCCGTGATATCATATGACAACTCGATTGACCCCGTGGGGGCCTGCGTCGGGATGCGCGGCAGCCGTGTTCAGGCTGTGGTGAATGAACTTCAGGGCGAAAAAATTGACATCATCCCGTGGAACGAAGACCAGCCAACATTTTTGGTCAATGCGCTGCAACCTGCTGAAGTTTCCAAAGTGGTTCTCGACGAAGAGGCAGAGCGCATCGAGGTTGTTGTTCCTGAAGAACAGTTAAGCCTGGCAATTGGCCGCCGTGGACAAAACGTCCGCCTTGCCAGCCAACTCACCGGTCTGGATATCGATATCATGACCGAGGCCGACGAAAGTGCCCGGCGCCAGAAAGAGTTTGAGCTTCGCACCCAGTTGTTTATGGACGCGCTGGATCTGGACGAATTCTTCGCCCAATTGCTGGTATCAGAGGGTTTCACCAATCTCGAAGAAGTTGCCTATGTTGATGTTGAAGAATTGCTCGTCATCGATGGCGTAGACGAAGGCACCGCAGGAGAACTGCAGACCCGGGCGCGTGAACATCTCGAAGCTCAGGCAAAAAAGGCGTTAGACCATGCGCGCGAATTGGGGGTGCAGGAACGCCTGGCCGAGTTTGATGGGCTGCACCCACAGATGATCGAAGCGCTCGCCGAGGACGGTATCTTTACGATCGAAGATTTTGCCACTTGCGCCGATTGGGAGCTGGCAGGCGGTTGGACGACGGTAGATGGCGAACGGGTCAAAGATGACGGTCTGCTCGAAAAATTCGACGTGTCGCTCGAAGAGGCTCAGACCATGGTGATGACCGCGCGGGTCCTTCTGGGCTGGGTCGATCCTACCGAACTTGATCCCACCGAGCCAAAAGCCGAGGGCGAAGCAGAGGACGGCACTGACAGGGATTTGGCTGATCCAGAAGCGGTCAGCAGCTGAGCACTGCCGTATTTAGGGACGATATGAACCAAATCGCAAAAAACCCAGACCGAGGCACCGGCACAGAGCGAAAATGCATCGCAACCGGAGAGGTGCAGCCAAAATTTGGCCTGATCCGCTTTGTGGTGGGGCCGGATCAACACATCGTACCTGACGTCTTGGGTAAACTGCCCGGACGCGGCATCTGGGTCTCTGCAAAGTACGAAACGCTTGCCAAAGCCGTCTCGAAAAGCCTATTTTCGAGAGGCGCAAAACAGGCTGTTTCTGTGCCAGATACTTTGATATCTGATATAGAAACCCAATTGGCACGCCGTGTTATAGATTTGATAAGCCTTGCCCGTAAATCTGGCCAAGCCGTTTCGGGCTATGAAAAAGTCAAGGATTGGCTGAGCAAAGAAACCGCCCGTGTTCTAATACAGGCAAGCGATGGATCAGCACGCGGAAAGTCCAAATTAAGCACGCCTTATGGCGGCTCATTTATTGGATGGCTTACCGCCGACGAATTAGGTTTGGCATTTGGACGACAAACTGCAATACATGGCGCTCTAGCCTCTGGTGGACTCACCTCTCGTATTGTAGAGGAAGCAGCACGTCTCAAAGGTTTGCGCGTGATTGATGATAGTGACGGTGGCAGGGGCCATCGGGAAGGAAAAGACAGCTAGATGAGCGATAGTGACGGCAAAAAGACCTTGGGTCTCCGCGGAGGTGCCCGCCCGGGCAACGTAAAGCAAAGCTTTAGCCACGGGCGGACGAAAAGCGTCGTGGTGGAAACCAAACGCAAACGCGTTGTGGTGCCGAAATCGACGGTCAACAAATCTGCTGGTGGGTCTACACCGGCGGCGGCATCCATGAAGCGGCCGGCGGGTATCAGCGATGTGGAAATGGAACGTCGCCTCAAGGCCGTTCAGGCCGCCAGAGCCCGTGAGGTTGAAGACGCCGCAAAGCGTGCGGCCGCCGAACTCGCCAGTGAAGAGGAACGCAAACGCCGCCGGGCGGAGATGGAGGCCCAAGAGGCCGAACGCCGCGAAGCCCAAGAACTGGCGAAGAAAAAAGCCGAAGAGTCAGAGGCCCTGCGCAAAGCCGCGGAGGAAGCTGCCAAACAGGCGGCTGAAAGCGTCGACAATGCAGCGCCACAGCCTGCCGCCGCAAAAGTGGCCCCAAAAACCGCGCCAACTAAAGCCGCGCCAACCCCGCTTCGCAAAAAAGAGCGTGAGGCAGACACCCGCGATAAAAACCGCAACAAAGGCGGTGACGACAACCGACGGTCGGGTAAACTAACGCTGAACCAAGCGCTCTCGGGTGGCGAAGGCGGCCGACAAAAATCCATGGCCGCGATGAAGCGCAAGCAAGAGCGCGCACGCCTCAAGGCCTTGGGCCAGAATATGGAGCGCGAAAAGATTGTCCGCGATGTCCAGCTGCCAGAGGCCATTATCGTATCCGAGTTGGCAAACCGGATGGCCGAACGGGTCGGCGATGTTGTTAAATCCCTGATGCAAATGGGCATGATGGTAACGCAAAACCAATCTATTGACGCGGATACAGCAGAACTGATTATCCAAGAGTTTGGTCATAAAGTTGTCCGGGTTTCAGACGCTGATGTGGAAGATGTGATCAATGAAATCGTCGACGCCGACGAGACCTTGATCTCTCGGCCACCTGTGATCACCATCATGGGCCACGTCGACCACGGCAAAACATCTCTACTGGATGCGATTCGAGACGCCAAGGTCGTCGCTGGCGAAGCTGGGGGCATCACGCAACATATAGGTGCCTATCAGGTCAAGACCGCAGGGGGCACTGTGTTGAGTTTTCTCGACACGCCCGGTCACGCAGCCTTTACCTCGATGCGATCGCGCGGCGCGCAAGTTACCGATATTGTGATTTTGGTTGTTGCGGCTGATGATGCCGTTATGCCGCAGACGATTGAGGCCATTAATCATGCCAAAGCGGCAGGTGTGCCGATGATTGTGGCCATCAATAAAATGGATAAGCCAGATGCGACCCCCGACAAAGTGCGGACGGATCTGTTACAGCATGAGGTGATCGTTGAGAAAATGTCTGGCGAAGTGCAGGATGTCGAAGTTTCGGCTATCACCGGCATGGGACTGGACGAATTGCTGGAAGCAATCGCGCTGCAAGCCGAGATTTTAGAACTAAAAGCCAACCCCGACCGCGCCGCTCAAGGCGCCGTGATTGAGGCACAGCTTGACGTGGGACGCGGTCCGGTTGCCACGGTTCTGGTTCAAAAAGGTACATTGAAACAAGGCGATATATTCGTTGTCGGCGAACAATGGGGCCGTGTACGCGCCTTGATTGACGACAAGGGTGACCGGATCAAGACCGCAGGTCCATCCGTACCGGTTGAGGTTCTGGGGCTGAATGGCACCCCAGAGGCCGGTGATGTTCTGAACGTTGTCGACACCGAGGCACAAGCCCGCGAGATTGCCGAATACCGCGCAAACGCCGCAAAAGACAAACGTGCCGCAGCCGGCGCGGCCACCACGCTTGAGCAATTGATGACCAAGGCCAAGCAAGACGAAAACCTCAGCGAGCTGCCGATTTTGGTGAAAGCCGACGTACAGGGATCTGCAGAAGCAATTGTTCAGGCGATGGAGAAAATCGGCAATGATGAGGTGCGCGTTCGGGTGCTTCATTCTGGTGTGGGCGCAATCACCGAAAGCGATATCGGCCTTGCCGAAGCGTCTGGCGCACCGGTGATGGGCTTTAACGTCCGGGCCAATGCGTCCGCGCGCAACTCGGCCAATCAAAAAGGCGTCGAGATTCGCTATTATTCGGTGATCTATGATCTGGTTGATGACGTCAAAGCCGCCGCAAGCGGCTTGCTGAGCGCCGAAATTCGCGAGAATTTCATTGGCTATTCAAAGATCAAAGAAGTGTTCAAAGTCTCGGGTGTCGGCAAAGTTGCGGGCTGCCTTGTCACCGAAGGTGTCGCGCGCCGCTCGGCAGGTGTGCGTCTGCTGCGCGACAATGTGGTGATCCACGAGGGAACGCTGAAAACGCTCAAACGCTTCAAGGACGAAGTACCAGAAGTACAATCTGGCCAGGAATGCGGTATGGCGTTTGAAAACTATGAAGATATACGCGCCGATGATGTGATCGAAATCTTTGAGCGCGAAGAGGTGATGCGTAACCTCGACTAAACAGAGACCGGCCTCAATGTCACAGATTTTAAAAGCGCGCGAGGTTCTCGGGCGCTTTTATCTTTTGTGGTGGCAAAAATGATGTTCTAAAGCCAATCCCGCAGGATCGGGATCAACGGGATGTCCGCCGCGGGCATCGGATATGACGACAGATCTTTGGCGTGGGACCATGCCAAAACCTGCCCCTCGCGCCCACGCGGGATGCCCTCCCATTTGCGACAGGCAAACAGCGGCATCAGCAGATGAAACCCTTCATAGCAGTGCGAGGCAAATGTCAGAGGCGCCAGACAAGATGCCCAGGTATCAATGCCCAACTCCTCTTGCAATTCACGGATTAGAGCCCCTTCGGGGGTCTCGCCACACTCAACTTTACCACCGGGAAATTCCCATAATCCTGCCATCGACTTTCCGGCGGGACGCTGTGCCAGTAATACCCGGCCGTCACGGTCGATCAGCGCCACGGCCGATACCAACACCGTCTTCATGATCTATAGTCCGCATTGATCTCAATATAGCCATGTGTGAGATCACAGGTCCAGACGGTTGCGCTATGCGCCCCTATCCCCAAATCTACCGCAATCCGCAAGTTGCTGCCCTTCATATAGGCCGCTGCCTCATCTTCACGATAGCTCGGCGCAACCCAGCCGTTTTCTGCAACCAGAATATCACCAAAGCGGATCGTCAACAAATCCCGGTCCGCCACTGCACCGGATTTGCCAATCGCCATGACCACCCTGCCCCAGTTTGGATCCTCACCGGCAACCGCCGTTTTCACCAAGGGTGAATTGGCAATAGCCATCGCATGGGTATGCGCATCTTTAGTACTTTTTGCGCCCAACACCGCGATTTCGATAAATTTGCTGGCGCCCTCGCCGTCGCGCACCACTTGATGCGCCAAATCCAGCATCACTGCGTGCAAGGCATCACGAAACACCCCATGGCTCTGTGTCACCCGAACCTGCGCCGCCCCGGTGGCTGCCACCAAAACACTGTCTGACGTCGAGGTATCGCTGTCGACGGTGATGCAGTTAAAAGTCACATCTGACAACTGTCCCACCATAGTTTGCAATGTATTTTGATCGACCGCGGCATCGGTAAAAATATATGCCAGCATCGTCGCCATATCGGGGGAAATCATCCCTGATCCCTTGGCAATACCCGCGATTCTCACTGTTTTACCGTCGATTTCGATCTCGGCGCAGGCACCTTTGGCAAAGGTATCAGTGGTCATAATTGCCGCCGCTGCCGAATTAATCGCGCCCGGATCAAGCCGGTGTTTCAGATCGGGCAGGCAACCGACGATGCGATCATAGGCCAGCAGTTCACCAATCACACCGGTCGATGACGAGAACACCCGCTTGGGATCAAGCCCAAGCGTATCGGCCACAGCTGCCGTGATCGCCTCAGTCGCCACAACGCCCTCACGGCCAGTAAAAGCATTTGCATTGCCAGAATTGACCACAATCGCTGCGCCACCATCTGCAGGCAGGCCAATTTTGTTCTGACAATCCAATACCGGGGCAGCGCGCGTTGCAGAACGGGTAAACACCCCTGCAACTGCACTGCCCGGAGCCAGCAGCGCCAGCATAACGTCATCGCGCCCCTGATAGCGCACCCCAGCGGCGGCTGTGGCAAAACGCACCCCGTCAATGACCGGAAGCTCTGGAAACCGCGCTGGTGCAAGCGGCGAAGGCGTCATATCAGCGGCCACCCGAAATCAATCCAGCAAGGCTTGATTAAGCAGCAGCGCAGGATCAATCTCACCGGCTTCAACCCGGGTCACCTGCGCCGCGGCCACGAGGCCCTGAATATGCGCTTCAGTCTTGCTTTGCCGCAAACGCTGTTCGATTTCCCCGCGTGCCTCCGGCAGCGTCGGGGCCTCCATCGCCCGACTGTCATTGAGCTTGATCACATGCCAGCCAAACTGGGTCTGTATCGGCGCAGAGATCCCCCCGACTTCCAGCGTTTTCACTGCCTGCTCAAACTCGGGCACCATCATGCCCGCACCAAACCAGCCAAGTTGACCACCGTTCGGACCCGAAGGACCCGTCGATTTTTCTTTTGCAAGCTCGGCAAAATCTGCACCGTCCTCAAGAGCAACGGTCAGTGCCAGGGCACCCTCTTCGGTTTCTACCAGTATGTGGGACGCGTTATATTCAGCACCGCTTTCCATATTGGCATATTCAGACTGGTACATCTGCTCTACATCGTCTTGGCTGAGCTCCTTGGCCATGACCTCTTCGATCGCTGAGCCAGCCAACAACATACGGCGCTGGTTTTCCAACTCTAATTTGGTCCGCGTGGTCACTTCGCCCGAAGTGGATTGTGCCAGCAGCGTCTGTTGCACCAACTGATCCAACAGGCCTTCGAACAGCATCTCGGCAGGATAATTGCTATACTGCTCAGGCAGAGCCCGACGAGCAAGAATCATATGACCCAAGGTGATCTCTGTACCATTCACTGTCGCAACGACGGTATTTGCATCGGCACTGTCATCCGCCGCGACGGGGAGAGCCAAACTCAAAGAGACAGCCAGCAGGGACAGTTTAGTGAGACGTTTTAACAATGTTTCTTCCTTCATATGTGGCCGCAGGGTCTGGCGGCGTTGACACAGCTTTTGACGCAGCTTACATCGCTCCTTGGTAGTTACCACATCAATCGGGTGTAACCCTATTGGGTGTTGTCCGGACGGGCAAGTGAATGCGACGTTAAGTTGCCGCAAAAAAGGAAATGATCGACCATGTTGGGTATCGGTACTCTTGCGAAAAAAGTCTTTGGCACGCCCAATGACCGGAAAATAAAAGCGACCCGGCCAATGGTCGATAGGATCACGGCGCTCGAGCCCGAATACGAAAAACTGTCCGATGAAGGATTGATTGAAAAAACCCGCAGCCTGCAACAACGGGCACAGGCCGGAGAAGCGCTGGAAGCATTGTTGCCGGAAGCCTTTGCCAATTGCCGAGAGGCTGCCAGACGGGCCCTAGGCTTACGCGCCTTTGATGTGCAATTGATGGGGGGTATTTTTCTACATGAAGGCAATATATCTGAAATGAAGACCGGCGAGGGTAAAACCCTTGTGGCGACCTTTCCAGCCTATCTCAATGCGCTGACCGGAAAAGGCGTCCATATTGTCACGGTCAACGATTATCTCGCACGTCGCGACAGCGAATGGATGGGCAAGGTCTATAGTGCGCTTGGCATGACCACAGGTGTGATCTATCCACAACAGTCCGAGGCTGAGAAACACGCCGCCTATCGCTGTGACATCACCTATGCGACCAACAACGAGCTGGGCTTTGATTATCTGCGCGATAATATGAAATCCGAACTCAGTGAAATATACCAGCGCGATCATAATTTTGCCGTGGTCGATGAGGTCGACAGTATTTTGGTCGACGAAGCGCGGACCCCACTGATCATTTCCGGCCCGTCGCAAGACCGCTCAGAACTTTATATTGCGATCAATAAACTCATCCCAGATCTGCAAGACACGCATTTTGCGCTGGACGAAAAAACCCGCAACGTGACCTATACAGATGAGGGCAATGATTTTCTCGAAGAGCTGTTGAAAACCCACGATCAATTGCCAGAGGGGCAATCGCTTTATGATCCCGAAAGCACAACCATCGTGCATCATGTCAATCAGGGTCTGCGGGCCCATAAGCTGTTTACCCGAGACAAAGACTACATTGTGCGCAACGGCGAGGTTGTACTGATCGACGAATTTACCGGCCGTATGATGTCGGGTCGCCGGCTTTCGGATGGGTTGCATCAAGCGATTGAGGCCAAAGAGGGCTGCCCTATTCAGGCCGAAAATGTCACTCTGGCCAGCGTTACCTTTCAAAACTATTTCAGGCTGTACGACCGGCTCTCGGGCATGACAGGAACCGCATTGACCGAAGCCGAGGAATTTGCAGAAATTTACGGGTTGGGCGTGGTCGAAGTCCCCACCAACCAGCCAATTGCGCGAATCGATGAAGATGACCGGGTCTACCGCACTGCAACAGAGAAAAACCAAGCAATCGTTGACGAGATCAAAACTGCCAACGGCAAAGGGCAGCCTGTTCTTGTCGGCACCACCTCTATCGAAAAATCCGAATTCCTCAGCGAGATGCTTAAAAAAGAGAACCTTGAGCACAACGTTCTGAATGCCCGTCAGCACGAACAAGAGGCAGAAATAATCGGCGATGCCGGCAAACTCGGCGCGATCACCATCGCAACCAATATGGCGGGGCGTGGAACAGATATCCAATTGGGCGGCAATGTCGAGATGAAGGTGCTAGCCGCTCTGTCTAAAGATGAAAATGCCGATCCAGATATTTTACGCGCTTTGATCGAATCCACCCATTCCAAAGAAAAAGAAAAAGTACTGGAAGCAGGCGGCCTTTTCGTGCTGGCCACAGAGCGCCACGAAAGCCGTCGCATAGACAACCAGCTGCGCGGCCGCTCGGGACGACAGGGCGATCCAGGAAAATCTTCGTTCTTTCTCAGCTTAGAAGACGACCTGATGCGAATCTTTGGCTCAGAGAAACTAGATAAAGTTCTGTCTACTTTAGGTATGAAAGACGGAGAGGCGATCATCCATCCCTGGGTCAATAAATCTTTGGCCCGCGCCCAAGCCAAGGTCGAGGGTCGCAACTTTGACATTCGCAAACAGCTGTTGAAATTTGACGATGTGATGAACGACCAGCGCAAGGTGATCTTTACCCAACGGCGCGATGTGATGGAAGCCAACGATCTGGCCGAGATCATAAAAGATATGCGGTATCAAGTGATCGACGATCTGATTGAAACGCATATGCCGCCAAAATCTTATGCTGATCAATGGGATACCGAAGGCCTCTATGCTGCTTGCCTTGAACATCTTGGTGTGGATATGCCGGTGATCGAATGGGGCAATGAAGAGGGCGTTGATGATGAGGTAATGCGCGAGCGCCTCAGCAGTGCGGTGGATGAGGCCATGGCCAAAAAAGCCATCGCCTTTGGCCCGGATACAATGCGCCAGATCGAGAAACAAATTTTACTACAGACAATTGACGGAAAATGGCGGGAGCACCTGCTAACGCTGGAACATCTGCGCTCTGTGGTCGGGTTCCGCGGTTATGCACAGCGTGACCCTCTCAATGAATATAAAAACGAATCTTTCCAACTATTTGAATCGATGCTGGATTCGCTGCGCAATGAAGTGACACAAAAGCTGGCGCAAATCCGCCCGATGACAGAAGAAGAACAACGCGCTATGGCCGAGCAGATGGCGGCGCAACAGGCCGTATTGCAACAGGCCGCCCTGCAACAAGCGTCTCAGA
>Ga0102813_1000504_pt1 | contig 17867 bp, 7 predicted proteins | sample ColrivemetaGS725_FD_84512 | JGI IMG/M metagenome (GOLD analysis project Ga0102813, IMG submission 84512) | Estuarine microbial communities from the Columbia River estuary - Flood tide ETM metaG S.725 | ecosystem: Environmental > Aquatic > Marine > Intertidal zone > Estuary | place: USA: Columbia...
AACTTTTGCGATTTAGTTAAGAAAAATACAGAGCGTTTTGTGTTTAAACTTGGAGTTTTTAGTTCGCTCGTATCAATTTAAAATAATTCCTTCTGAGTTCAATTTAATAGGTTTGGGTTCCGTTTATAAAAATACTAAAAAAATCGACGTAATACATTATTTAATCGATATAAAGCATAAAAATTTAACATTATAATGATTTTACCTCATTTATTTGAATTAGGACAGGCATCCTTTAAACATAAAGTCTTAAAAAGAAATTCAAACTTAGTTCAACCAATTACTCTGTGGAAAGATTATAAAGTAAAGAAAAATAGGATCTTTATCGGTAGAGCGTAAAATGACCCACAAAATCTCGTTGTTCAACCGCATCGTTTAATTTTACCACATACCAATAATCCCCTGTTGGCAAATCGTTACCTTGATATTTACCATCCCACTTCAGACCCTGGCTTAAAGTCGCTACTACACGACCATATCTGTCAAAAATATCAACCGTGAGATTTGGATATTGTTGAGCACAGCTAGGCCCCCAGGTATCAAGAACTCCATCATCATTTGGAGTGAAATAATTGGAAATACAAACATCAGTAAATTCGACATCTATCGAGGCACTAACGGAACAGCCCGCACTATCTGTAACTGTGACAAAATAAGTTCCAGATTCTTCGATTTGAAACGTATGAACAGCACCAAAATAATTACCATTTAATGACAATTCGTAAGGTGAAGAACCACCAGATATTTGGGCTATAATTTCATTAATTTCACCTTCCTGAAGTACTAAATCTAATGGCTGATAATTAGGAATATTAAATATTGCTGTTCTTTGAATACAGCCATTTGTATGCCTTACATCGATGTAATGATCCATGCTTGTTGATACGTTATCAAATATATAATTTGACTGATACACACCTCCATCTAACGAATAATCAACATCTGCTAAATCTAAAATACTAGTATCGACACTGACAATTACCTGATTCGATTGTAAATTGTTTGTACAACTATATTCGATATTAACTTGAGGGTTTATCACTACAGAATTTGGAAAAGAAATATTCCACTCAGATTCACATCCCAAAGCATCACGTATGTAAACAACATGATTTCCACCAGACAACTCATAAAAATCAAATTGAGTTTGTATTTCAGTTCCAGTGTTATAAATACCTGTGCTGTCATCTAAGCTTACACTGTAAGGTAAGCTTCCGCCCGATATGTCGATACTAAACTCGCCATCATTGACACCCTCACACACCTCAGGAAACAATGAGTCTTCTACGATTTCTAATTGTACCGGAACAGGATCATCAATTGTAAAATCAATGACAGAAAAACAACCAAGTTCATCCTGAGCCATTGCTTGATATGAGCCAGGCGCAAGATTTTCAAAAACTGAACCCTCAAAAAATTGATTCAATTGTGGAGAAATAGCATATTTAATGGAGCCTGTACCCCCTGTAGCTAGAATTTCAACACTCCCATTATTAGCACCACTACATACAATATTAGATACTGTATAATTTGCAATCAGTGGTGCTGAAGGCTCTCTAATATTAATTATTTCTGATTGCATTAAACAATCACCACTTTCAACTCTAACGCGATAATTACCTGCAGACAAATCTGAAAAGACTCCGGGTGTTGTTTGACTTGGTTCAGGTAAAATATCATTACCTAAATCGTCTTGCAATGTATATATATAAAACCCTAAACCTCCGTAAGCATTGGCTACAATCACACCCGAATTATCTCCAGCACAATTAATCGAAATGTCGGTTCTTTCTAAATCAATATATAACTCAGGTAATGAATCTATCGTAATTTCATTAGAAACTGATGATATGCATCCATTGACATCTTTTATGTAATACCTATACGTTCCAGGAGCAACAGAGAATGATATTGAGGCTGCAAATGATCCGAGAATTGTCGTGAAATCAATATGATCACTATATGTATAAATTCCTGTACCGCCTGAAGCACTCAGCGTTAGTGTTGCATCCAAAGTACATGTCGGTAACGAATCAGCTACTAAATTTACTGTCATTGCCTCTGGTTCTGTAATTATAATATCAGGTGATATAAATTCACAATTAAACCCATCGTTAATTATAACATGATACGTACCTGGACTTAAATCTGTAAATATGTTTGAAGTTTGAGGCCCTGAGGAAGTGTTTTGTGGGGAGGACATGTAAAGCGTGTAATTATAGTTAAATTCTTGTCCCCCTGTAACATTTTCAACAATAATAGTCCCATTGGTGTCACCAAAGCAAGACAGTACATTTGAATTTGTAGCGAACGTGGCTTCTATTGGATTAGGCATGGACAATACCACCGTCTCTGAAACTATACAACCACCAGCATCTTTCACATTTATTGTGTAGGTTCCTGAGCTTAAATTTGCAAAGGTTCCATTATTAGAATACGGGAGTACGAGGTCACCTGTTAATTCATATTCGTAATCTCCCCAACCATTGCTCGCCATCGCTATTAGTGTCCCTCCAATATTATCACATGTAACATTTGAAGTCTCTAATATATCTAGGGTTAGTTCATTTATTGGAGATAAAATAACAACCTCTGTTTCGCTAGTACAGAATGGAAATTCTGTTTCACTCACTTGAACTGTAAAGGTTCCGGAATCTAATCCTGTAATTATTTCAGGATTTGTGGTTGTTGAGGCCGCCATTAGTCCAAAAACCGAATTGTTATTCACATCAAAAACTTCGTAATTATAGGTCCCTGAGTAGCCTGCGACTCGCAATTCAAATACACCAGAATTATCTCCAAAACATTCTAAGGCATCTGACACAATTGATAATGAAGGTGATGTTGCGTTTGGTACAAATATTTCAGCTTCAACAGAACACAATGTAGTGGTATCAATTGTAGTGATGGTATACCACCCTGCAGGCACACCAAAAAACGAATTGCCATTTAAATAAATTGAAGCTGGACTTGGACTAATATTATAGTCAAATAAGCCACTTCCACCATTAGTTGTCATGGATATTTGACCATCATTATTGTTGCATGATGGTACTGCAGAGAGATTTGGTGACAATACTAGAGAAGACTCTAGTGTAACGGTTACAAAATTTCCACAACCATTAGCATCCTTAATTTCAATTGTATGATTTCCTGCAGCTAAATTTGTCATAACAAATGGTATTTCCTTTGTTTGAAATGCACCATCATTTATACTAAATGTATAGGGTGGTACTCCAGGTGACATTAATGAAACATTTATTTCATAGTTCCCTTCTGATACAAAACATTGATTACTTGATGTTGCAGCAATAATTGGTTCAGAATCTGACATTAGTACAATTACTGGAGTTGATTTTATGCACCCAAAGGCATCAAGAGCATGTACATAATAACTGTTCGCATCGACATTAAAAACATGCTGATCTAACCAGTTTATGTCTGAAATAGATGGAGGAATCTCCGATGTTGTTAGTTGATATAAATATGGAGCTGTACCATGGCTGGCTGTGGCATTGATAATTCCCGAGTTAGGATTGCAATTTGCATTTTTTTCAACCTTCGCCGATAGGGATAATTCTAATGACGATTCTAAAATATTAAACGGAACAGTCACAGCGCCACATCCTGAGTTAGCCCCACTGGTCTCCTTAACTAAAATAAAATAGGTTCCGAGTTCCAATGGCCCTAAATTTTCAACAGAGATACTTCCATTTGATAAAATTGTATTGGATCCAGAGATTCCCACTGGTAACAATGATAATGAATTAAACACCTCATAGTCTATATCCACAGAAACATTATACGAGCTATTTGCAGTGAAAGACACATTACCATCTGCATTTCCAACACAACTAATATTGTTAACAGTTGATGTATTTACAATCAATGTAGAACTTGATGATGTTGGAGTCGTTGCTTGTTCATAATAACTACATCCACTTGAGGAATCATACACGATAAATGTATAAGTAATTCCTGGTGTTAAGCCCAAGAATGTTGCCGATTGACTGCCTGGTGAATCTTCAGACAACCATGTTCCACCTGGTGGAGGTGGAGGTGTTTCTCCCCTGTAAATATCAAAATAAAAGGGCCCTGTTCCTGCTAAGGTAGTTCCAATACTCACATCAGCCTCTCCTCCTATCAAACAATTTGATGTTGTATTTATCGTGATGTCTAAATCATTTGGAGGGGAAGCTACTAAAACGTCCTGGATTAGTGTAGAACATCCATTGAAGTCTACAATGTTTATTTGATACAGTCCAAAATCAATATTACTAAAAGTAGTTGATGCCGTACCTAAGGCATTAGATTCATTTTCAGAATAGCCATTTGATCCAGTGACATAATAGGTGTATGGAGCAGTTCCTCCAATAACATTATCAATAATAATAGAACCCTGAGAAAGCCCAGTTTCAACACAAGAAATATCTATAACATGGAAATTCACCTGTAATGGATCTGGTTCAAAAATAGTAATCATTTTTGTGTCAGTACAAAATTTGGCATCTGTCAATGTAATTGTGTAATTCCCGGATGGCAATCCTGTTGTTTGACTCCCATAATCTGTCCCTGTTGTGGTGTTAAAAACATTGATGGTATAAAAAGGTGTTCCAACAGACGTATTTAAAGTGATTTGAAGGGATCCATTTGAGTCTCCTAAGCATAAATTTGGTGTCGACGTAACGGATACTATTTCAGGTAATGAAAGTGCAGAAATATTTTGAATATTTGATTCAGCAGAACATCCATTTGAATCCGTCACTTTAAATTGATAACTACCTGAATTAGATGCGCTATACTCAAAATTTGTATTGGTACTACCAACAGTGGTGTAAACGCCGCTATTGTATGATACCTCATAAGTAAATGGTGCTAAACCTTCTAAAATTATACCAGAAATTATGGCATTAGGTGTCCCTGAACAATCTAAATCTTTTGTCAAAATTGTAGATATCGTAATTGGAGGTATTGGCGCTATGGTATGAGATTCAATGTATGTGCATTCTAAAAAATCTTTTACCTTAAACGTATAGGTCCCTGGATCCAAACTTAAAAAAACATTTGAAGCTTGATAGGTCGTTTCATATCCAACTGGAGCCAATATTCTGTACTCTAACATTCCTGTTCCTCCAGTCGTTGATGTAATTGTCACATCCGACTTTAATTCAGGACAGGTTAACGGTGTATTATTAAAATCTAAATCTGTTGGTGGATTCAAAGGATCTATTGTTACCGGCAGCGTAAAAGATCCACAGTTATTAGCGTCTTTAATTGTTACGGTAAAAGTTCCTGATGTTAATCCATTAAATATGTTTCCTGTTTGAAATGTAGTGCCGTCGAGGCTGTAAGTATAAGGTGGTGTGCCTCCACTAACGTTCGAAACTGCAATAATACCATAAGAATCGCAAGAAAACTGTGTCGTCACCTCAGCAATACCCTGTATTTCAGGAACTGCTGTAATTGTCACTGTTTGCGGTGGGGTCAAACAAGTATCCATACCCATCACATACTGAATAACGACATCATAATCACCTTCAGACAGATCATTAAAAGTTGATGAATCATAAAATGTATTTCCACCATCAATACTATATTTTAAAGTGTTGCCATGTGGATTAGTCACATTAATATCAATAATTCCGAGAGCACCTGTATCTGAGCATAAAATATTTGAAGTTTCAATATAAAACTCTGGACTCGGTGTGGTTTCAATTGTAATGGATAGGTCAACCGAACAGTTATTTGAATCTGTGACTGTAATATTGTATTGCCCTGGGTTTAAAACAGGTATAACAGGTGTTGTTTGAAATGTAGTGTCACTATTTACAAAATAAAAATATGGTGCTGTCCCTCCATTTGGATATACTGTAATCTCTCCAGCTGTGCAAGTGATTGGTTTAGTAATAGCTGCCGTCGCAGTAAGTATCGGTGGGGTAATAATTTCAATATCCCCAGTAAATTCACATCCATCTTCGGTTGATACTTTAACAGTATAGATTCCCGGGTTTAAATTATTAAAAGAATAATCGTTTGGAAGTATTGGCCCAACACTGTTGACCAAGGTTGATTCTTGATAAATTGAGAAAAAATATTGTGGATTAGCGTCATTGGCAGCGATGTGAACGCTTCCCAAATCACCATGACAATAAGGCTGCGTAATGATTGTAGAAACGGTAAAGGTGCGTTTTCGAACTTGAACCTCTGGTACGGTAAAAATACATGGGTTAGGAGTTATTCCAATTTGCCTAATAAAAATTGTATAAATTCCTGGAGTTGATACTGAAAACACATTACTGTCTTGGTAATTGACACCATCAATGCTATACTCGTAACCATTTGGAACATCATTGACAACAATTTCTCCAGGCGTATCACAAATAATATCTTTTGTGACTGCACTTGGGCTGAGTAAGTTTGTGAACACATTAAAATAAAATTGATTAAAACAACCTCCATCATAATTTAATGTAAGTCTATATTGACCGGATGTGTCAATCAGAAAATCTGGCCCTGAGTTTACCTCATTCCAAATACAAGTACTATTTTCATTTGCACAGTCTTGATTAGAAACAGGAGGACAGCTAGATTCATCTAATTTCTCCCATATAATTGAATTGGTATCTGTAATACCCGTTTGGATTAAGCGTGTATCATTGGAGCCACATAAAAAGATATTTGGTAAATCTTTACCATCATTTGGACAAACAACAATCTGATCGGCATATGGAATAACAGGATTGGGCACATTTGCCCCAAACGTAATAACTTCATATTCTTGTTCAATGGATTGACAAGGTGCTACAGCGGTGTTAAATGAATAATAAGTTCCCGTAGTTGTGACCGTGATAATTTGTGTTGTACCGATTTCAGGTGTTCCAGTGGGATTTGTTGACCATGAATAAGTATCATATCCATCTGCTGCTGTTAATTGAACGCTATCTCCGCATAAAATAACTTCCTCAGAGAAAACACAATTTATATCGGCCAGAAAATTAGTTGCTGCAGGTGTCAACAAACAACCAACATTTGTGCTGATACTAGGATCATCTGTAATTACAAATGAAGGATTTAAAGTTCCATAATAGGTTGCAAATGCCTGATTTGTAACGATATTTGAACAGGCGTCATTTAACAGGCTGCATGTAGAAACAACTTCTACTTTAAATCTAATTTCAGAGAGAGGGTCATTTTCCTCAACAATAGACTCTTCAATTCTAAAAATAATTTCACGCGTTTCAGAGTTAAAACTCTCAACACTTACACCCAGTGGTAATGAAATTATATCTTCAGGGTAATTAAAGACTATATTTGTTGGTAAAATATCTCTCACAGTAATGTTAGTAGCACCGTCATTTCCAGTATTCTGAAAACCAATGACATAATTAAGTTCATCACCAAGATTTACTATTTGACCACCAATGTTATTGCCGTTAGCGTCTTCAACAATTTTCGTTAGTACTATGTTTGGTTCGATAATTTCAACAGCAAAAGCAAAAAAATATTCGAAATAAGTATCTTGATTACTCTCTAAGCGGACTGTTGCATTGGTGGCATCATTCGCAATGACTGTATTGTTGGGATTAGGGACAACCATAACACCTGTATCAAATCCTAAAGTATTCGTACTATTGGGATTTCTGTTTGTTACAGGAGTCGCATCTAATCGAGTCACTGAACTATTGAAAAAATTATTCTCAGGACGATCGACTGTTGATAAATTAACATCATTAATTAACATGCGATCATTTCTAATTGGCTTATCCCCTTCTAAAGCTGCAAATGCAAAATTTGCTCGTACTGGCGCTGGAGCTGGTACTGTTCGAAATCCAGAGATAGGAACATCTAGATTCACAGAACTACTAATGGCGCTGAATCCGTCAAAACTTGTTATGGACTTACCAGGCATGGTGGGATCCTCATACACAATAAATAGTGACCAACCCGCTGAATACCCTGTACCATTGTAGGGGTTTAAGGAACTCGTTTCGCCTTGAGCGCTTGATACATTTGCCACAGTATATGTTCCTAAATCATTCTCCAAATTTGAAATGATATCCGTCACATCTGCATAACATGAATAAGGAAAAGAGTTTCCTGTGACAGTGCCATCAGCACTGTAAATAATGGTTCCCGTCACATTGATATACTCCCCAGATGGCCCTTTTAGTTGAACTTCAGTAATAGATTCAGCACCACTTGTGACTGCACCCCAATACAATCCTGCGTATATAATTTGATAACAATTGGGATTTGGTATTTCTAAGTCTGCACTCGAAGAACTGTATGTTGATATATCATTATCAATATCCACATATCTCATATCTACGTTATGATTATAAACAGAATTCTCATTAAAGGCTTCATTATTTGGACCTAAAATATTATTTCCAATAAGAATGATATCACCTCGTACATCCTGATCAAATCGCGGTGTAAAAGGAATATAATTTTGAGCAAAAGAAGAACATCCTAAAATGATACATATTAGAAAAAAACTATGTTTAAAATACGTAATTTTATTCATACTATTTTTTGTGAAATTTTATAATAATTCTGAACATACATTATCCTAAAAATATCACTGAAATGATTAACCAAATAATTCGTTTCAAAGTCAAAAAGATTTATGATTAAGTGGCAAAGCTTCACTAAATAACATTTAGAAAAAATAAGTGCTAAATCCTTTAAATTAAGGCTAAGAAGAAATTTAATATTTACAAGAGATGACTTCAATGTACAGAGATTGAATTGTACTATCAAAAATATAAAATTATCGATGAAATATATTAATTAATCGATGTAATACATAAAACTTTAACTTTTTAGTTGAAACATAAATAATTTCACGCAAGCTTGAAAATTTTTATAAACACTCATTTATGAAATAATTCAAATGATTGGCTTTGATGAAACATCTTTAACTTCTTCTTTAATTTTCAACTTTTATAATGGAAACCTCACTCATAAAGGGTAATTGTTTGTTCAATTGCATGAATATTTTTGCTGCGTTAAGTGAATTAAATTTCTGTGAGAAAATGTAATACATACTTGTTTTGACATCATAAAAGAAATCGATATTGGGTTCACCAAATAAAACGACCTTAGTAATGAATTCATCTCTTCTTTTGATATCACTATGGACTGCCAAAATGAGGTAATACCCTTTTTTGGCATATGTTACCCCCTTAATTATTTGAATATTATTTGCAGAAAATTTGTTGCCAAAATCAAAATCTTCAATTTTTAAGTTTGTGTTACTTCCGATTTTTGTCAACTTTTTTATCGAATTTAGTGTTGCTGTATCTTTTTTGTAGCGATCACTTTCATTGTCATAAATTGCTTTTTTAATACGTCTTTTTCTTTCAAATTCAAGACCGGTATTTATAGCTTTTAAGCGCAACATGAGTGCTTGTTTGGATGCAAAAAGCTGCTTGTGATCTTCCTTTAATTTTTTTATGGCTGATAGATAATATTTATTTGTTTTATCAGCCTCATCTGTCATTTTTTTGAGACGTCTCTGATAAGTCAATTCAAGATCTGACATCCCATTCTCTCTCATTTTTATGGATGTATCTATGTTGGTCTTCAAATTTTCTAATATTTTTTTCTGTTTCGATATACTTTTAAAAGATGTTGGTTTTTGATAAACCCCTTGCTCACTCAAATCATTTTCTTCTTTTAAAGCCTTTAAATCATTGTTTTTTGCGTCTACTAGGACATCTAATTCTATCAATAAATTTTCTTCTTGTTGCTTCGCTGTCTTAGCTTTCTCAACCATCTCAAACATAGCAGCTGCAAGGTCATCTTTATGAGTGATTTCAAATAAAATTGCCTTTTGTGCTAAAATTCGTTGTTTTTCCGCTTTGGCAGTCAATTCAATTTCATCTAATTTCTCTTCAGCGATTTTGGTGTTTGGAGGTGATTTTTCAGTCGTAATCTCTGTTTTGATATTAGGCTGACTTGCATAATCCAAAACTTCTATTTTTGACTCAATTTTTACATTCGCTTGATTTTTTAAGATTTTTTCTCCTTCCTCCAACGGTTTAACACCACTTATTTCGGTTAGGACAGATTTCTTTGTTTTAGCTCTTTTTGTACTTGATGTTGCCAATACTCGTCTTTTTCTTCTTGGAATAACAAAAGCAGATTCCTCATCATTTCTCCTGTCGTTAGTGCCATTTTTAAAACGATATGCAATTGTGATGTTATGAGAATTACCAAAAAAGTCAAGTTTACCTATTGCTTTTTCAAAATTATACTCAATCGCAATTTGCTCTGTTATGTTTAGACCAATACCCGCTGAAACACCATAACGTGAGTGGTAGCCAATTTGCCCCCAAATACCCTTTGGAACTTGGAGTATTGCCAAACCTGAGACTTCCGTTTTATTTGTTTTAAACTCAGATCTAATTAGTGTTGAGAATTTAGTGTCATCAAAAAAACCACGAACATCCATGTAACCTGTGTACATCACATGAGCTTGAATACTTCGCTGGGTATCCTCGTTTATGAGCTCGGAGGAAGTTAAATTATATTGAATCAAATTATTTATAACCAAACCAACATCTATAAATTCCAAGCCATAATTAATTCCTGGACTAATAAATGCAATCGCATTTGATGGAATATTATTAATTACAGGATCAGGAATATTTGTAATAATATTTCCATCATTAACACCACTTTTAATAAACTCTAAATTTAAACCAAAGGTTAAATTTTGCTCATATTGCAGTCTCGCGTTATAAGCCATATTAACAATAGCTCCAAAAGACGTCAACACACCATAATTTTGCTGAAATACACTCATTCCTAGACCAACTTTCTCATTAAACCTGCCTGAATAGCTTGCGATATAACTAGAGGGGGCATCATCAAACTGGACCCATTGTCTTTGATTCGTAATACTCAAATATTTGTTCTGTTCTCTTACAAAACTAAATGTAGGATGTATTAAAAACTTATTAAATTTTAATGAACTTCTGTCAGGAATATTTAAAGCAACTGTTCCAAACTCTTGTGCCTCAATATGTGCTACACAATTGACAAAGAAAAACATTAGAATTAAAGGAAGCTTCATATTATTTTATGACCGTAATTGAACCCTTTCTTATGTCATCATCTTGAGATATAATTACATAATAGTACACTGGATTGGTATTGTTATTATTGATTTGGTTTTGAGGCCAATCATTTTGATATTCTGTAGTTTTCAGCACGTAGGTGCCATTACTATCTAAAATGAGCACCTCTGTATTAGAGCCTGTAGCATATTGTTGAGGAAGCACCCATGTATCATTAATACCATCACCGTTTGGACTAATTAAGTTTGGAATTTTAGTGACATCAGGGAATTGTTCAACTACCACAAAGCTAAATTCATCCGACGCATTACATCCCAATGTTTGCGTCACTATTACCACATAATTTCCTGGCTCATAAATATCGTATGAATTTGATATTTCATCAGTAATTTCTATTCCATTTAAGTACCAAACATACTCGGGATTATCAGCAGTTGTAGAAACAATAACTTGAATTGCCTCATCATTTTCAAGCTGAATGGTGTCAGAAACATTGATGCTACTTATAAAATCTTTATTTTCTAAATTAATGTCTGCTAAAACAGAACAGTCTCCTAAACTCACATTTACCTCATAAAACCCAGATTCATTTGTTGTATATTCTTGATTTGTTGCCCCTGAAATTTCATTACTATCTTTATACCATTGATAGCTATTTCCACTAATAGTGCTCAAAGTAGTAGGTCCCTCTGTAACACAATAAGGATTTCCAAGGCTTGAATTTACGGATGCTGATATTACACCAGAAGCTGCCTCAGACAACGTTACTCTGTTAGAGAACGAATTAGAAGTACAAGTTCCATAATTCGTTTCTACAAAATAGGTACCGGGTTCGGTTACCGAAAGCGCCTCGCTTGTTTCCAAAAAAATTGATGTTGTGGCACTGGTTTCTCTATACCAATTGAAAGACAACGATTCGTATTGCAAAGGAGAATTATTATTTTCATTTCCAGGATCATCAATACTCAAAAGATAGCTACTCCCTGAACAGAACACAACATTTTCAATTAAATTATTGATTGAAAAAGGTTCATCATGTATCTTGAAGTAGGCAGCAAATGATACCGAATTTGAACTCATTGTTTCGGGTGCTGTACTCCTAAGTCTAATTTTATAAGATTCTCCTGCTGTCGTATCAGGTAAAGAAAATCCAACAGTTGCCGGTGATGTTAAAATTTCACCTTCCTCGGATACATAAACAATTGTTGCATCAGAAAAATCACCTAGAGCATTTGAAAGTTCAACAATAAATTGGTTAGAATTATTTAGAGCTGCTTCTGGAGAAAAAGTAAATGTTGTGAAGAAGATATTAAATGATTCACTTGCGCATGCTTGACTAAACCCTAAGTTCGGTGCACTGATTACAATTTGAGCATTCAGTGAACTTACTGTTATTAAAAAACAAGTTAACAAGCTACAAATATGTGTAATTTTTTTCATGCTAATTTTCGTTATAAACGAAGGTTAATTTTTTGTCATTATCGCAGGTTTTATCTTTTTTGTTTGTTCAATCAATCATCGTTTGATGCTAGAATCTTATTAATTTGTAATCTAAAATCAGGCCTTTTTAAGTTATCTGAGGCAATGAATGTCTCAATATTATCTCCTTTTGAATAGACATTAAAAAAAACTTGATTTCCATACCAGTTTTCAAGATCATCGTTATTTGAATTATTTTCAGTAAAAATATTACCATTACAATTATTAAAATACATGCTAGTAAATTGTATTTTCTCTAGATTATCTTGATTCAACTCTACGTTCTCATCTAATAGGACTGCAGGACTAAAACCAGACAAGACACTTTTACTCATATCTAATGCTGCATATTCGCCAACTAAAATGGCTTCATTGATAAGTCCAGATTCCATGTCAGACTTTAAATTATTACTTGTATTAATAAAAGTAATATTCTGCGCAATCACTGAGGTCCCGTTCTTAGAAAAATCATTTGTGTTTTTTTTGTCAAAAGATTTTACTAATAAACATCTCGAACCATCACTACTTGACACATAGGGTGAACGAACTGCTAATGAATTATAAAGGTGTGCTTGTGCGCCGTGGTTAAACTCAAAATCGTTTTCATGTGTTTTAAATGACACTACTTTTTCAAGAAAAACCTCTCCCCCTAATAGCTCAAAAGAATTTCCTGCAGAATGACTAATCATGATATTTTCCAAGACCGTTTGATTACCTACACCAGCTAACATCAAACCATTAAAGTGACCAAATCCTTTAATGTTTTTTCCTGCATATTCAATTCTCACGTATTTAAGAATCCCTGAATTACTCGTACTATCAGTACCACCAAAATTTGTAAATATGTAATCTAAAGGCTTTAAATCTGGATAGTAAGATGCAACAGAGCCTTCACCAAATTGATTACTCGGAGCATCCCCTAGCATGATAACACCTCCCCAATCACCAGCTCTTTTCAAGCCACGGTTTGAAGTAAAAACAATGGGATCTGTTGCTTCTCCCTCTGCTATTAATCTAGCACCACGTGTAATGGTTAATGAGGCTTTGGAATCATAATCTCCAATAATCACAGTTCCGGGTTCAATAGTCATGACAGCATTGTTCGTGACAAACACGCTTCCCATCAACAAATACACATGTTTTTTCTCTAAAAAGATATTACTGGTAATATTTCCTGCAATTATCTGTGTTGCTTCTCCATAATCAATTTTGTGCGTATTAAATTCGGTCCAATTGTTTAACCAATTGTTAATACCTACCATACCTTTTTCTTGCTGTCCAGAAATAGTCATTAAAGCAAAAAGAATAAGACACATACTCAAGATGATGTTTTTCATAACTAAGATTTAAAAATTATTGTATATACCAAAGTCAAATTTAGAATTTATATCCATAAAATGCAATTATATTCGATGAACAACATTTTTAAATACGTTTTTTCTTACATTATAGAGAATTTCTACAGATTATAAATAATGGAGTTAATGAAGACTATATCATAGAATTCTATCTATTGATCAGAGGATTTCAAACAGCGATCATATGTGTTTTGATGGGTGAAGTAGTAAAGGTTACTCAATGACTTCATTATATTCATGCAATAATTTCATTGTTTCTTCATAGAAAAGAATCCCAGCAATCAAATTACTCTTGTCGGCATAAGGCAACATTTTTTTATGAAAATCTGATGTTGTCTCAATAAAATCAACAGTAGCATTTTCTTTATCTTTTAAAGCCTTGGTATTTAATTTGGAATTAGGTATGCCAAAAGTAGATAAAGTTTTTCCTGGTTTTGTGGCAAAAGCGATGTAAGGTAATGTTTTCACAAGACTTTCAATACGCTCAATGTATAATGTTAACAGCTCTCCTTTATCCATTTTGTTAAGCTCACTTTTATTGTGGTATTTCTTGATACTAACATCATCACTAATGATACTCGGTGAAACGTTCTTTGTTTGAGCAAACACAGTTGAAACACAGCATAAAAAAAGGTATACGACAAGATTTTTCATAATCTTTATTTTGGGGTTAAAAAGATAAAGTTATGCAATATAACGATAAAAAAAACATTTCATCGATAAAATAGTCAAAAAATCTTCTTAAACTGTGGTCATTGAGCCTAAATTTTTATAACAAAAAGCTGTCTTTTGATTTTCTCAATTTTACCATACTTTTTTAAAAGTTATCATTTATCATGTTAAAACTATCTTGAGAACAATAAATAATTTCTAACTTTAGATTTTAGGCTAATAATTTTATTCAACACACTCATATGATTAATTGTTCTTATCGTTTTGCGATTATTTTTATCTTTTTAAGTAGTATTATAAACGCTCAAATACCCAAACCCTCGGATATTTTTGGATTTGAGGTAGGAGCAGATTACAAATTAGCTGATTATGACCAAATGCTAAGCTATTATGAAAAGCTAGCCAACGCTACAGATCGTGTTCAAATGATTGATATCGGAAAATCTGTCATGAATCGCCCGATAAAGTTACTATTTATTTCGAGTGCAGAGAATATGAAATCTCTAGAGAAATGGCGCCTCATTAGTGAACAGTTGTCGCGTGCGACCATTTCAGATAAAAAAGCTCGAACATTATCTGTTGAAGGTAAAGCTGTCGTCTGGATTGACGGTGGTATGCATGCCACAGAAAGGGCACATGCTCAAATGACTTCAGAACTCATGTGGCGTATTGCAGCAGAAGAATCTGATGAAATGAAAAAAATTAGAGATAATGTCATCACATTGATAGTTCCTGTCATTAATCCAGATGGTGTTGACATCGTAGTTGATTGGTATAAGAAAAACATTGGAACCCCATTTGAAACCACTGGCCCACCCATTCTGTATCAGAAATATGTTGGCCACGACAATAATCGAGATTGGTTTATGAATAATATGCCAGAAACAAAAGCAGCGACCAATATATTGTTTAATGAATGGTATCCTCAGATAGTACACAATCATCATCAAACCTCACCTTCCTGGGCCAGAATTTTTCTACCCCCTTTTAGAAGCCCCGTAAACCCTAATATTCATCCAGGTGTTACGACAAGTGTTAATTTAGTTGGAACTGCAATGGCACAACGCTTTGCTATGAAAAAAATGCCTGGTGTGATTTCGGGGACTTCCTTCAGTATGTTTTGGAATGGTGGTATGCGAACAACTCCCTATTATCATAATCAAATCGGTATTCTTACAGAGGTTGCGCATGCAACACCTACCCCACGCTATTATGATCCAAAAAAGAAACCCAAAAATGTGGGAAGAAAACCTTCAGATGGAACGGAAATTTTTTACCCATACCCTTGGAAAGGTGGTGAATCTCATTTTAGAGATGCCGTAAATTATATGATGACTGCTTCAATAGGGATTTTGGATCTTGCTGCCGATAAAAAAAATGAATTTTTGTATAATATCTATTCGATGGGTAGAGATGCTATCAATAATTCTGACGAAGCATTTGCCTATATCATTCCAAAAAATCAGTGGAACCCAAGCGAAGCTATTAACCTTGCCAATATTTTAATGCAAGGAGGGATTCGGATTCATCAAACAACAAAACCTCTTACAATTGATGATAAAACATATGAAAAAGAAAGTATTATAATTTATGGAGCACAATCGTTTAGACCTTACCTCGTAGATTTGATGGAAAAGCAAAACTATCCTGATCAATTTTTATATCCAGGTGGTCCACCCCAACCTCCATATGATCTTGCAGGTTGGACATTACCTCTACAAATGGGAGTCGAAGTGGATAGAATTAACAAGTCATTTGAAGTACAGTCAAGACTAATTACATCAAAATTACAGTACGATACAGGCAAGGTGTCAGGAGCTGGACATTATTTATTTTCAAACAAAGACAATTTAAGTGCACTTGTAGTTAATAGACTTCAAAAAGCTGGATTTATTGTCGGTCAATTACATGCAAATCAAGCAGGATTTACGCAGGGATCTTTTGTTGTTGAGAGTGCTGTATCACTCAAAAATAAATTGTCACAGCTAAGCAAGCAATTTGGAATAAATTTTAAAGGAATAAAATCCTTGAGTACTAAAACATATAATACTTTAAAACCAATAAAAGTAGGTATTTATAAATCTTGGCAGGCCAATATGGATGAGGGCTGGACTCGATGGATGCTCGAACAATTTGAATTTGACATTGATACCCTGCACAACAAAGACATACAAAATAGTAGTTTATCCAAGTACAGTGCCATTATAATTCCCTCTCAAAGACCAGAAAATATTTTACATGGACACCTTGAAAACAGTATGCCCAGCAAATTTACTGGAGGTATTGAATTGAGTGGAATGACGGCTCTTGATAATTATGTAAGCTCTGGAGGCACATTACTTTGTTTTGATGCTGCTAGTGATTTAGCAATTGAACAACTAGGATTACCCATTCGTAATGTTGTGTCAGGAATTTCAACAAGTGATTTTTTTATTCCAGGTTCCTTAATAAAAATGCGTGTTGACACATTGAATTCTTTGGGATATGGCATGCAAAAAGAGGTCGCAGCTTCTTTTAATCGAAGTAGAGCTTTTCAAACTATAAAACAACGTAAATATGGAGAAGGTGGTACTGAAAATATTGCTGACGCTCCAAAAGCAAATGTTATAGACATAACGACCTATGGGTCAAAAAATTTACTTATGAGTGGATGGGCCATGGGTGAAGAGCGTTATCTGAAAAATAAAAGTGCTATGATGCACATACCACGTGGTGATGGTCATATTATCTTATATGGATTTAGACCACAATTTAGAGGACAGCCGAGAGGAACCTATAAACTTATATTTAATGCCCTTTATTTAGGAGCTAAAAACTAAAGTTCTCTAAATTTATTGTTATCGTAAGTGCGTAAAGATGTTGATTACATTTGATATCAGGCTTTAAGATTGTACTTTTGTAATCAACAAATCTTAGTAAATAACCACAAATATGAAATACCTTTTCTCTACAATTTTAATTTTACTATCCATAACAACTTCGTGTAAAAAGATAGCTTCTCAAGCTACAGAAATGACACAAATGGAGCGTGTCATTGCTGTTCATGACGACGTCATGCCAAAAATGGGGAAAATCGGCCAACTTATCAATGCCTTGGAATCAAAAACAGATAGCATGGATACTGGCAATCCCTATAATACTGCTCAACATGATTTAAAAGAAGCTTACACTTATATGATGGATTGGATGAAAGGATTTGGAGAACGTTTTAATTCTGATGAAATTCTTGATGGTAAAATGTTAAGCAATGAAAAAAAAATATGGTTAATTG
>Ga0102813_1000515_pt1 | contig 17604 bp, 19 predicted proteins | sample ColrivemetaGS725_FD_84512 | JGI IMG/M metagenome (GOLD analysis project Ga0102813, IMG submission 84512) | Estuarine microbial communities from the Columbia River estuary - Flood tide ETM metaG S.725 | ecosystem: Environmental > Aquatic > Marine > Intertidal zone > Estuary | place: USA: Columbia...
AATGTCTAGAGTCCATCATAATATCTGTAACTCCTGTCCATTCTGAACCTCCTAATATTTTATTCCATGATTGTCCTCCATCAATTGTTTTAAATAACCCTCTTTCTCCTCCACTAGACCACAATGGACCTTGAGAAGCAACATAGACAACGTTTGAGTCATCTGGATGAACGATTATTTCAGAAATATGTTCTGAATTCTTTAACCCCATGTTCTTCCATGTTTTTCCACCATCAGAGCTTCTATAAACTCCATCTCCATAACCTACATGTCTACCTCCAACATTTTCACCAGAACCAACCCAAATTATACTAGGGTTTGAAGGATCAATTGTTATTGAACCTGTTGAATAAGTTGGTTGATTATCAAAAATTGGATTCCAGGTTGTACCTGCATTTTCAGTCATCCAAACACCACCAGATCCAACAGCAACATACCAAACATTCTCATTGTTTGGATGAATAGCTATATCTGCAATTCTACCAGATAAAAAAGCGGGACCTACATTTCTAAGTTTAAATGCATTTAAAGAAACCTTTTGATTCTTAGAATCATCTTTTTGATTTCTTTTTCTTTGAGCATCAGCATTAAATGGCATTAGCAAAAAGAAAGCAAACAATAATATTATTAGTCTTTTCATATAAATAGTTTTTAGTTTGACCTTAAAAAGGTCGTAAATTTTAATTAAATATAGTAATAATTAGAAAATCTCCGCTATCATACATCTAGCACTTCCACCACCATTATCTTCAATAGTTGTGATATCTGAATGAATAATATCCGTATGCTTTTCAATAATCTTCAATTGAGAGTTTTTAATAGCGTTATATGCTCTAGAACTCATCACTAATAATGGATTAGAATTAGTGTCTACTAATTGAATGCAATTACCCATAAAAGAGCACATTTGATCTATTTCAATATCAATAATTTCGAGATTCGAATTTTTTAGATTTGTAATTATATTATTTTTCTGTTTTTTATCTTCTATTGAATCTAAACAAATTATTGAAAAATTATTGCAAATAGACATCATCACATTTGTGTGATAAATAGGTTTAGATTGATAAACCGAATTAAAAACAATAGGTTTATAATTCATCTCTGAACAAAATATATTAAGTAAATCATAATCAGATCTTCTAGATAAAGAACAATAAGCAAGTTTGTTATATCTATCTAAAACAATACTTCCAGTGCCTTCTAGATACTTATCATCATTTTCAAAATGAGAATAATCCTTAACAATATCAATTTTAATTCCTTGATCAGAAAGTTTTTTTAAAGCTGAAGATTTTCTTTCAAACCTCCTGTTTAGAGCAGACATTGGATATAAAACAGCTCTATTAGAATGATGAAAAGAAATCCAATTATTTGGGAATACTGCATCTGGTGTGTCAAATTCACTATCATCACTAATAGCATGTACGTTTACACCTCTATTCGAGATAGATTCTTTAAGTCTTTCAAATTCAGAAATAGCTCTATCTGAAATTGATATATTTTCTGATACCCTAGATTGAAAAGAATTATCAGATATAGTCAGCTCATTATTTCTAAATTTATCTGGAGAAATCATCAAGATTCTTGAAGTAAAATGTTTCATTATTCTCTATTTAATGGTAAAGTTGAACATCTAAATAAACCTGACATTTTTGAGACATTAGAATAATCAACTTTTTCGACTAATACACCTTCATTTTCGAGCCAAGAATTTAATCTATCTGATTTTACACTAGAAACAATAACTTCAGGAGAAATGACTAAAACATTTGATGTTAATTCAAATGTTTCTTCTGATGTAGCAATAAACGTATTATTTTCTCCAAAATAATTAATTAAATATTCAACATCTTTCCTGTTCTTAAAGCCATCTGGACATATAATAGCTTTATCATTTGATATAGTTTGGAAACAACAATCTAAGTGAAGTGTGTTTTTGTATATATCAGTATTTGATTTTTTTAATTCTAAAGGAATGATTTCTTTAGTAGTTATCATCTTCTTTAAATAATCAATGGATGAATAATTAGTTCTCGCAGTGATTAAAGATGAATAATCATCTTCAGTGTAAGTCCCAATAAAAACTTTATCATTATGAACAATCACATCCCCTCCTTCAATGTGCATGAATTCTGGTAATTTAATAACGCCTACATCTAGGTTTTTTAAAGTATCATTAATCCCTTTCAACTCATCATATCTGTTAGGAACAATGTTTGATAAAAAAAATAAATTTGAAATAACAAAACCTAGATCTCTTACGAAAATTTGATTACAATTATTAATATTATCCGGTCTTATAATATCAACATTATGTTTTATTAATTTATTATGGAAACTATCCACTTCTCTTAAAAGATCATCTTCGAAAGGATAAGAGTTATTCTTAATGTGATATAGAGACCTTGGGTCATATGCATCAGATTCTTTTGGAGGAACACCCAAATCATCTGCTATTCCAAGGATTACAGTTTTGAGTCTTGAATACTCATTTTCAATATTAATGTTAATCATTAAAGAACTTGGTTTTTCTTATTTGCAAAGTAAGAAATTAAGCCTAAAAGAGTAACAAAAACAATTGAATAATAGACAAAGTCAGGAGTGATAACTCTATCACCTGAAGCATAAGAGTGAAGTCCAACAAGATAAAAGTTTACTCCAAAATATGTCATCATAATGGCAGCAAATGAAATTATACTCATTAGATTAAATAGCCACTTGTTGTTTAACTTAGGGACTATTCTTAGGTGAAGTACAGCTGTATATATAATTATAGAAATCAATGCCCAAGTTTCTTTTGGGTCCCAACCCCAGTATCTACCCCAACTCTCATTTGCCCACATACCTCCCAGAAAGTTTCCTATAGTTAACATTACTAAACCAATCGTCAGAGATAACTCGTTTACAATAGTTAACTCTTCAAGTTTTCTTGAGAATGCTTTTTTATTCTTTTTATTAGCCAGTATTGTTAATAGCAAGACTACTATACCTAATATCATACCTATTGCAAAAGGACCATAACTTCCAACAATAACTGCTACATGTATCATTAACCAATAACTATCAAGGACAGGTTGAAGATTAGCAATAGAAGGGTCTAGCCAATTCATGTGAGCAACAGATAATATAATTGAAGAGACAAATGTCGCAGAAGCTAATGTAAAATATGATTTTCTTCCAAAGATAATTCCAAAAATTACAGTTGCCCAAGCAACAAAAAGTATTGATTCATAGGCATCACTCCATGGTGCATGACCAGCAATATACCATCTAGCAGCAAGACCAAGAGTGTTTAATGCAAATAGAATATATATGGTATATTTTATAAACTTTATTAAGATGTTATAAAACCTGTTATCATTAAAAATTTGAAGAATTAAAATTAATAATAGTGACAAACCAAACATTAAATACCATTTGTATAGTCTATTAAAGATGTCTGCCTTATTATATATTATTTCAGATGAAATCTTAGAGTCACTTGGCATAACATCTTTCCCATACTTAGTTTGATATCCTTTTATACTCTCTAATAATTCTAAGGACTGACTATAATCACCACTACTCTTAGAACCTCTTAGAGTTTGAAAATATAATTGCAGAACATTATTAACATACAATGAATCAGCTCCACTAAAGTTGACATCTTTTACCTCAGGAAGTGAGACCCATTTATTATTAACATCATTAGGAATAGGGAAAATTCTCATAATTTTACCCTCTAATGCTGAGTATAATAGGTTAACCCTTCTATCTAGTTCAATAACATCCTTCTCAATTTGAGTGGGAATAGTTGCTAAGTAAGCTTTTTCAAGATTTGTGGCTAATTTATAATTTCCTAAAGAGTCAAAGAATGATACTAAAGGTGCTTTTTTTATAGTTTTATCTATCCCTAAAATCTTTTTAATTGTATCACCTTTTTGTCCTGATTTTATATAAACAATTGGTGCATTAAACCATACTCCAGGATTCTCCATTATAGATAATAGAACTTGATTTGAGTTCAAACCATTGTAAGAATTGGATCTACTCACCTTTCTTAATAATTCAGATGCAAATGTGTTTGCAGGTTTCATTCTACCTCCACTATCTTGAATAACTAATTCCCCAAATTTACTGGAATGCTCCACAGTAAAACTATTGGACTCAATTATTGAATCAATGTATACTGATTTAGAGGGTAAAATTGATGTTTGACCAAATAGACCTGAGGAGAAAAGAAGAAAAATTACAACAGAGGTTTTTTTATTAAGCTGTTTAGCTAAAAATTTAAACCTGGAATTCCCAAGAAAAAATATACCCATCATACTTAGATACAATAAAAAATATCCAGCATAAGTTATAAACGTACCCCAGAAATCATCATTAACTGATAAGACAGTTCCTTTTTCATCAGGATCAAAAGACGCTTGAAAAAACTTATATCCTTTGTAATTTAAAATATTATTCATGAATATATCATATTCAAATGATTTATCATCCTCAACAGTAACCTTACTCTTAAATGATGAATAACTTTTTTCAGTACCAGGATATTTATCAGCTATAAAGTCATTTAACTTAATAGAAAAAGGGAGTACTACTTTACTAGAACCATAGGAAAGATAAAAATCAAGATCATCTATTGTGACTTTTTTTGGATTATTCACAAACCCTCTTCCACCTAACAAAGGAATCATTTCTGAAGTTTCGTTGTATTTTAAATCAACATATAAAACATCTTGGCTAATACCATCAGTTTCTTCTGCATCTAATATATCAAAAACACCTCTAAGGGCAGGCTCTGGAAAAACAAATTGAAATCCAGGTATTTGATATAAAGATCTCAACTCAAGTAATTGTTCTTTATCTTTTTCTAATAATGCACTTTGCTGAGTAGCCATTATAGTATACTGTCCGTCAAAAGGAGATTCAATAAAGTATTCCCCTGACTTTGATGACAGATTAATAGCTCCCTTTTGATAGTAATTAAATGAGAACAAAATATTTTGAATACTAGACACCTCCCCTTCTTTTATGTAATGCTCTCTTCGATTTCCATCTGCAGCTTCAACTAATTTAATATACCTTTCTCCACTAGGATCTAAAACTAGACCCTCCGCTATATTTTCTCTAAAAGAATTATATGAAATAGTAAAGTCTTTTGAATCAAAATCATCTTTGATTTTAAAATTGTTATTAGTATGCTCGGATAGAAGTAGTTGCTGAGGCTTTAATGTTTTTCTTTCAGGTAATCCATTTCTCTCTCCATCAATAAAAACATTTAAATAAGTTTTCTCAGATAAATAAGTATTGGAAGTGGTGTTTTCTCTAATTGGCATAACACCTTCATCGCCTATATATCTTGTAACTAAGGCCCCTAATAAAATAAAAATAAATGATAAGTGAAGTATTAGAACAGATATCTTCTCTCTACTTAATAGGTTATACTTTTTTATATTACCCATGAAGTTTACAATTAGAAGAAGCATTAAGACTTCAAACCACCATGCATTATAGATCCAGATTCTAGCAGCATCAGTTGAATACCAACTCTCAAGGAAGGTGCCGATACCCATTGCTAACGGAAATAATATTAGCAGCACAAGCATGAACTTAGTAGAAAAGAGATATTGTATTATTTTAGATCTCATTAGTAAGGCATCAAAGATAAATATGAATTTTTAATATTTAAGGTAATTGTAAACAATTAGATGTTAAAGTTTATTTAAATTTGCGTCTTTAAAATAATATGGATAGTTACAAAACAAGATTAAAAGATATTACCACTTTCATTTTTGACGTAGATGGCGTAATGACAAATGGAAAAATTATATATAGACACGACGGAAAGATAGATAGACAATTTAATGCAAAGGACGGGTATGCTGTAAAACATGCAGTATCTAAGGGTTATAAAATGGCTATAATATCAGGAGGAATGCAAGAAAATGTTAGAAAGAGACTTAACTCTCTAGGTGTTGAAGATGTATTCCTAAGAGCCTACGATAAAATAGGAATCTTGGAGAAATTTACAAAAGAAAAAAAGATAGATCTAAAAAATATTTTATATATGGGTGATGATAATCCAGATATTAAAGTACTTAAAGTGGTTGGTATTTCAACTTGTCCAAGTGATGCATCAGTTGATGTAAAATCTATTTGCGATTATATTTCTCCAAAAGAGGGTGGGTATGGATGTGTTAGGGATGTAATTGAGCAAGTAATGAGAATCCACAATAAATGGATATAATTAACAATTCTAACTATCAAATTACTTTAGGCTCTGCATCTTCAAGAAGAAAAGAACTTCTTGAGATGACTGGTATCAAATTTGATGTGAATTCTATTCCAGTTAATGAAGATTTCCCCAATACACTTAAAAGTAAAGAAATAGCTGAACACATAGTTATTAATAAATCAAAACCATTTAGGAATATAGTCAAGGATAATCAAATTATTATTACTGCAGATACTCTAGTTTGGTTTCAAGAAAAGTGTTGGGGTAAACCAAAAGATAAAATTGAAGCAAAAAATATGTTAAAAATATTTGCTGGACAGAATCATCAAGTTATAACTTCTGTTGGTTTCTTAACCTCCTCTAGTTTTGAAATTTTGACTGAATCAACCAAAGTGAAATATAAAGATCTTACAGAAAAAGAAATCAATTATTATGTTGATACAGTAAACCCAATTGATAAAGCTGGAAGCTATGGAATCCAAGATTGGATTGGAATGATTGGAGTTGAAGTCATTAACGGTAGCTATACAAGTGTTTTAGGACTTCCCGTACCTCAAGTTACTAACAAAATTTTAAAAATTATTAATGAGAATCTTTAAGTTAAAATATTCACAAAAACTTCCTATAAATTTGAATGAAGCATGGGATTTTTTATCATCGCCCAACAATTTGGAATTAATAACACCCAAGTCTATGGATTTCAATATTACTGATTGGGATAAACGAAAAGCTTATCCAGGACAAATTATTCAGTATACTGTTAGACCTATTTTTGGTTTTAAAATTAATTGGGTTACGGAAATAACTCAGGTTAAGGATAAAGAATTTTTTATAGATGAACAACGTTTTGGACCATATTCATTCTGGCATCACAAGCATTTTATTAAAGAAATAGATGGCGGAGTTCTTATGGAAGATGTGATACATTACAAGATACCATTCGGCCCTATTGGAGTTCTTTTAAATTTCCTTTTTATTAATTCTAAGTTGAACAGCGTTTTTAAATACAGAGAATTAGAATTAATAAAAAACTTTGGAAATTTTAAATAAATGAAAAACATACTGCTTATTGGTGGTTCAACTGGAATTGGTTATGAACTATCACAAAAATTAAAAAAGGATAATAATTTATTTATATCTACTAGAGATCAAGGAAAATTTAATGACCCTAACATTAAAACACATGAATTAGATCTTGATAAAGAATTTGAAACTGATTGGCTACCAGATCAATTAGATGGATTTGTTTACCTACCTGGAACAATTAACCTAAGGCCATTTAAAGGGTTAAAGCCTTCAGTATTTCTTGACGACTTTAATATTAATGTAATGGGATGTGTTAAGATTCTTCAAAAAGTATTAACAAAAATTCAAGCAGCAGAAAACCCAAGTATTGTCATGTTTAGTACTGTTGCTGTTAAAATAGGTATGCCGTTTCATAGCTCAGTATCATCTTCTAAGGGAGCAATTGAAGGACTTACAAGATCTTTAGCAGCTGAATTTGCACCAAAAATAAGAGTTAACTCAATAGCTCCGTCTATTTTAGATACTCCATTAGCTGAAAAATTTCTTAACTCTGAGACTAAATTAGAAAACTCAAGAAATAGACACCCTTTAAAGGAGATTGGATCTCCAAAGGACATATCTGAAATTGTAAAATTTTTACTTGAAGATAATAGCAAGTGGATGACTGGTCAAATAATTCCATTTGATGGAGGTATGAGCTCAGTCAAAACAAATTAATGAGAGGAGTTAAAAAAACAAATCTACCATCAAAAGTGTGCCTAACATGTGGACTAGACTTCGTCTGGAGAAAAAAATGGGAGAAAAATTGGGATAATGTCTTATACTGTAGTAAATCATGCCAGAAAAAAAAGTAACTAGTTTAGTTTGGTTTAGAAACAATCTAAGAGTAATAGATAATTTATCTCTTAAAAAATCAGTTGAAAATTCAGATAAAGTTATTGGTTATATTAATATTGACCCTAATATTATTAAATCAACTAGTTATGGGTTCAAAAAAACAGAAAAGTTTAGAATTAAATTTTTACTAGAGTCAATTTCTGATTTAAAAAAACAATTAGATAGAATCAACATATCTCTCGTAGTTAAAAATGAAGATCTTAAATCATCAATTAACTCAGTAATTAGCAAGTATAAAATTGACAATATTTATATTCAAAAAGAATGGACTAGAGATGAGCTACTTGAAGAAGAGAATATTCCATCCAATGTGAATTTGATAAAAGATTTTGATCAGTTCTTGTTTTCACCATCTGATGTAAGTGGTGTTTATGAGAATATACCTCGTGGCTTCTCAAATTTTAGGAAAAAATGTGAGAAGTTATTATCAATAGACGATATAGTACCTTCACCAAAACCATTAAGTAAAACAAACCTAATTAATGAGGAATATTCTATTCCTTCATTATCAGAGTTAGGCTATGAAGAATTTGAAGTTCATAAAGACTCAGCATTTAAATTCCTTGGTGGTGAAACACATGGTATAGATAGAGTAAATGAATATTTTTTTGAATCAAAGAATTTGTCTAAATATAAATTAACTCGAAATGGCCTATTGGGAAAAGATTATAGTTCAAAAATTTCTTCTTGGCTTGCAAATGGTTCATTATCAGTAAAATATGTTTATTCACAAATAAAAAATTATGAGAATACAGTAGAGAAGAATGATTCAACTTATTGGTTATTCTTTGAATTAATCTGGAGAGACTTTTTTAAATATGTTTCGATGCAACATAGAGAGAAATTTTTCAGTAGTGATGGAATTTATGGGAGTGATAAGGAATGGTCACAAGATATTAACCTTTTGAATAGTTGGATCAATGGCGAAACAGATGATCCATTTATTAACGCCAACATGAAGGAATTATCACTTACAGGATTTATGTCTAACAGAGGTAGACAAAATGTTGCTAATTATTTGACTAAAGAATTAAAGATTGATTGGAGAATTGGTGCTGAATATTTTGAGTCACTTCTCATTGATTATGATGTTCACAGTAATTATGGTAATTGGCTATATAACGCAGGAATAGGTAATGATTCTATGCCCTTTAGAAAGTTTAATCCAAAATTACAGTCAGAAAGGTATGATCCCAAAAAAATGTATGAACAAACTTGGTTAAATGGTTAAGAGCTGCTGTATTATATTGCCCAATCAACTATTTAAAGAAAGTCTTTTTCATAAAAAGAATTATAAAATTTTCCTTCTAGAGGAATTTCTTTTTTTTAAACAATATAAGTTTCACAAACAAAAAATCTCTTTTCATAGAGCTACAATGAAGTTTTATGAAGATTATCTAAAAGAATTTAGCTGTGATGTTGAATATGTTGATTCATTTAAAAAAGAATCTAACATCAAAGATTTAGTAAAAAAAATTAATACTCTTGGATATAAAATAATTGAAATCTACGATCCTGTTGACTATTTAGTTAGTAAAAGAATTAAAAAAACATGCAGCGAACTGGATATTAAACTTATTATTCACGACACCAATTTATTTATTAATTCAAGTGATGATTTAAATGTTTTTTTTAAAGATTCTAAAAAGAAATTTTTTCAAACTTCATTTTATAAGTCTGAGAGAAAGAAAAGGAATGTTTTGATTGATTCTAATGGGAAACCAGAAGGCGGAGAGTGGACATATGATATTCTAAATAGAAAGAAATTTCCTAAAGATGAAATCCCTCCTAAAGTTGAAAATCCAAAAAAGAATAAATATGTTATTGAATCAGAAAAATATGTAATAAAATATTTTGGTGATAATCTTGGCTCACTTGGAGAATTTAATTACCCTACTACAATTGACGAATCTGAAAAGTGGTTTAAAGATTTCTTACTGGAGAGATTTAACAAGTTTGGAGACTATGAAGATGCAATTGTTAAGGATGAACTAACACTTAACCATAGCATTTTAAGTCCTTTAATGAATGTTGGTTTTATAAATCCCAGAAAAGTAATTCATGATTCTATAGACTTTTCAGTAGAACATGAAATTCCTATAAATTCAACTGAGGGTTTTATAAGACAAATTATGGGATGGAGAGAGTTTATAAGAGGAATTTATTGTGTTAAAGGATCATTCGAAAGAACAAATAATTTTTGGGGTTTTAAAAGAAAAATTCCTTCCTCTTTTTATACTGGAGATACCGGTATAGAACCAATTGATATTTCAATAAAAAAAGTAAATGAAACTGGTTATTTACATCATATCGAAAGATTAATGGTGTTAGGAAATTTTATGTTATTATGTGAATTTGATCCTGATGAAGTATATAGATGGTTTATGGAACTGTTTATTGATTCATATGATTGGGTTATGGTTCCAAACATATATGGTATGAGTCAGTTTGCTGATGGAGGACTGATGTCTACAAAACCCTATATTAGTAGTAGTAATTACATTTACAAAATGAGTGACTATAAAAAAGGTGAATGGGATGTAATATGGGATGGCCTTTTTTGGAGATTTATGGATAAGCAAAGAGATTTTTTTATAAAAAATCCAAGGCTTAGAATGCTTATAAATACATTTGATAAAATGGATCCTAAGAAAAGAGAATCTCACCTTCTTAATGGAGAAAAGTTTATAACTAAGATTAGTAATGAGAGATAAAACCTTAATAGAGATTGATAGAATAATTGAGATGGCATGGGAGGATAGAACTCCTTTTGAAGCAATATTTAATCAGTTTGAGATTAATGAAAAGGAATTGATTAGTTTGATGAGAAATAATCTTAAACGCAATAGTTTTAAGCTCTGGAGAGAAAGAGTTAGTGGAAGAAAGACTAAGCATTTAAAATTAAGAGAAAATAATATTGATAGGTTTAAATGTAAAATGCAGAGGAATATCTCAAATAATAAAATATCAAAAAGATAACGCTAGATTCTTTCAATATCAGCTCCTATAGATTTTAATCTTTCTACTATATTTTCGTAACCACGATCTATTTGCTCAACGTTTTGAATTATACTTTCGCCAGAGGCTGAAAGAGCAGCTATTAAAAGTGCTATACCAGCTCTAATATCAGGAGAAGTCATTATAGTTGGTTTTAATGAAGATTTAAAATTATGTCCAATAACTGAAGCTCTATGGGGGTCACATAAAATTATTTTAGCACCCATGTCTATTAACTTGTCAACAAAAAACAATCTACTCTCAAACATCTTTTGATGGATTAGAGTACTTCCATTGGCTTGAGTAGCTGTTACTAGTATGATAGAAATTAAATCTGGACTAAATCCTGGCCACGGTGCATCTGAAATAGTTAAAATAGAACCATCAATATAATTGGATACAGAATATCCATTCAAGTGAGCAGGAATAACTATATCATCGTCTTCTTTATTTAAAGTAATTCCTAACTTTCTAAATACCTCAGGTATTTGTCCTAAGTTATCCCATGAAACATTTTTTATTCTAAGTTTACTTTGAGTCATTGCTGCTAATCCTATCCAACTACCAATCTCAATCATGTCTGGCAATATTCTATGATTGGCACCATCTAGCTTATTTACACCCTCAATTTTTAAAAGATTTGATCCAATTCCAGAAATTTTAGAACCCATATTATTTAACAGTAAACATAACTGCTGAATATAAGGTTCACATGCAGCATTATATATAGATGTAACTCCGTCTGCTAAAACAGCTGCCATAATTATGTTTGCAGTACCTGTAACAGATGCCTCATCAAGAAGAATAGTTGAACCTTTAAGAGAGTTTTCTGAATTTACTGAATATGTTCTACTCTTTGAATCATATTCAAGATTTGCACCTAACTTTTCAAGATTTATAAAGTGTGTGTCTAATCTTCTTCTTCCAATCTTATCTCCTCCTGGCCTTGGTATTGATGCAGAACCAAATCTAGACAAAAGAGGTCCTACTAACATTATAGACCCTCTTAATGACTTTGCATCATTTAAAAATTCACCTTTATTAAGATATTCAAGATTTATATTTTTTGCATTAAAGGAATATTTACCTTTTTCTAGCTCAGAAATTTTAACACCTAAATTTTTAAGTATATCAATGAGTTTATTCACATCAATAATATCAGGAATATTAGAAATAGTAATATCACTTTCTGATAATAAAGTTGCACAGATAACCTGAAGTGCTTCATTTTTAGCACCTTGTGGTGTAATCTCACCAGACAATTTAATACCTCCTCTTACTCTTAGACTGGACATTAATATCTTCTTTTAGGCTTTTTTCTGTTTTTATTATTTGTTGTCTTGTAATTATTATTAGTCTTAACCTTATTCTTTAAAAACTCACTAGATTCTGTTAAAGGCAATTTAGATTCAGGAACCTTTAAAGTACCATTAGACAAGTCAGCTAAGTGGTCAAAAATTACTTTATCCTCAACGGTGTCTTTGTTCCAATTCAAAAAACACTTCTTCATGTGATTTGCTATGTTAGCAATAAGCTTATCTTTTAAATCCCCTTCTTCCCAAGACATAGCTATATCAATCATTTTTTTAATATTATTTCCATAAAATCTATATTTTGGAAAACTCTGTGGGTATTCTAACTTATTTGGCTTTGCATTAACATATACTTCTTTTGATGGTTTTTCAAAAGGACTATCAGCATCTAATTCAAAATTTGACATAATAAAGAGCTGAGCCCAAAGTTTATGCTTAAAGTCTGGAACATCTCTTAAATGAGGATTAAGATTACCCATGACACCAATAATAGCTTTAGCCATTTTATTTCGTTCATCTTTATCCTTCAAAGCAACAGCTTGATCAATCATTTGATGAACATGTCTTCCGTACTCAGGAATTATCAGTTTAGTTCTTTCTGTATTATATTCTAATGAATTCATATACCGCAATTTAATAAATTAATTACCATTTAGAGGCTAATTATATCATCTATGACACTAACCTCTCTATATACTTTAATTACATCTGATGGAGATGATACTTTATGTTCAAACGTTACGCTAATAAACTTATTACTCGAAGAGGACTTGAAAGAAATATTTCCGTCATAATTATCTAAAATTTTCTTTAACTGATCAATCTCATTTTTCCCATCCTTGACAATAAACTTATACATGTACATCCCAGGCCAATCCTGAGATTCTAACAACTGTTCTTCAAATCTTAAATAAAAATCTTCAGATTTAGTATTTTTATTTGACAAGGGAATTATTTTTGTAAAGATTTACACAAATATAACTAATCCTTTTTGGGAAGATGATACAAGGAAAGATAAATAAAAGAATTGTTTTAGCTGGAGGACCAAGTACTGGAAAGACTAGCGTTATTAATGCTCTTAGTAAGGGGGAATTTCTTTGCTTTCAAGAAGCTGCTAGAGAGATACTAACAGACTATAAATTACATGGATCTGAATTCAAAACGAATCCAATTGGGATAAGCAATGAAATTTTTAAAAGAAGACATGAAGATTATGAAAAGGGGAAGGATATAAGCTGTAAAGAAAATCTTATTTTTTATGATAGAGGTATACATGAAATTACAGCATACCTTAAGTCTATAAATAAGTCATCTCATTATTGGGATAATTTACCAAATAATTATAAATATGATTTAATCTTTATTTTTAAACCATGGGAAGAGATTTATAAAAAAGATGAAACCAGAATAGAGGAATTTAGTGAAGCTAAAAAAATAAGTCCCTTTATCTATAAAGTCTATAATAATGCAGGGATTCAAATTATTGAAGTTCCTAACTTGAGTATTGAAGAAAGAGTTAAATTTATTTTAAATTCTCTATGAAAAAAAAAGTTATATTTTTTGGAACCCCCAGTTTTGCTGTTACCTCACTAGATAAAATTAACTCTAAATTTATTGTTGATTGTGTAGTTACAGCTCCTGACAAACGCTCAGGAAGAGGACGAAAACTTAATCAAAGTGATGTAAAAAAATATACAGTTAAGAATAAAATTAAAACCCTCCAACCATCTAGTTTGATGGATAAGGAATTCATTAATCAAATAAAAGATTTAGAACCTGATTTAATTATTGTAGTTGCCTTCAGGAAATTACCTGCAGAACTATTTAATATTCCCAAGTATGGAACTATAAATCTTCATGCATCTTTATTGCCAAATTACAGAGGTGCTGCACCTATTAATTGGTGCTTAATAAATGGTGAAATAAAAACTGGAGTAACTACCTTCTTTATTAATGAAAGAATAGATCAAGGTGATATTTTACTTCAAAAGGAGATAATTATAGAGAATAAAGATGACTTTGGCTCTTTGTACATTAAATTATCTGAAGTTGGTGCAGATTTAGTCATTAAAACTGTAGAAGGTATTTTTAATAATAGTTTAAACCCTATTAAACAAAATTTTATTGATGATCTAAAATTAGCACCAAAATTAAATTCAGAGAATACTAGAATTGACTGGAATCAGTCAATCAATTATATTACAGGTCAAATTAAAGGACTATCTCCAAAACCAGGAGCTTGGACAATGATAGAAAATGGTGATAATCAATTTAGAATGAAAATTTTAAAGGCAAAGAATGAAAAAGTTTCATCATTAAAAAACAATTTGAATGGTAAGATAGTTATTGATAACGGTGAATTACTTATATATAACGAACATGGAGCAGTCAATTGTACTATCATTCAATTGGAAAATAAAAGAGAAATGACAGCAAAAGAGCTACTGAATGGGTTGAAATTTCATGAAAATTCCCGTGTTTACTAGGAGAAATAGCTGGATTATCAACAAAACACCCCTATTTATTAACAAATATTGACTTTTAGGCCCATATATCGTGGGACTTAGATAATATCATATATTTTTGTTTAAACATTAAAATTAAGTGATATGAACAAATCAGAATTAATTGATGCAATGGCAGCTAACGCTGGCATTTCTAAAGCATCAGCGAAAATGGCTCTAGAATCATTTCTAGGGAGTGTAACTTCAACTTTAAAAGGAGGTGGTAGAGTATCACTAGTTGGATTCGGATCTTGGTCAGTCTCTGCAAGAGCTGCAAGAGATGGAAGAAATCCTCAAACTGGTGCGACTATTAAAATACCTGCTAAAAAGGTTGTTAAATTTAAAGCTGGAGCTGAACTTTCAAGTACAGTAAATAACTAAGTTTTAAATTCATTTAAAAAATGTCAAAAGAGCTTCTTAATTGAAGCTCTTTTTTTTTATTATGAAAGGAAAGATTCTAATATCATCTCCAAACCTTCTTAGTGATATGATTTTCTATAAATCAATAATATTAATTGTTGATGAAACTGAGGATGGATTGACTGGTTTTATTATTAATAGATATTCTGATCTTTTCATAACTAAAGATCTTGACTCTTCAAAGAATATTAAGATTGATCTTTATTACGGCGGTCCAGTATCTACTAATCATTATTATTTATTAAGAAGCGATAACGATCACTTCAAAAGTATTAAAATTGATGAAAATTTATACTGGGGTAATGATCTTGAATTTCTTTTTAATCAAATTGAGAATGGATTAATTAATGTACAAGACGTAATTTTTCTTCAAGGATATTCTGGATGGAGTTCAAATCAATTAGATGACGAAATAGATAATAAAAGCTGGATAATACTTGATAATCAACCCAATATGATTTTTAAGTTAAATAAAAAAAACAGCTGGAATAAAATAATTAAAAACTTAGGAGGTAAATATAAAATCTGGTCTAACTCTCCAGATGATATTACTTTAAATTAAGACGATCCAAGAACTTTTTTAAGATCCGCGATTAAACTGTTCCAAAGAAGTTTTGCTTCGTCTAGTTCATCTTCATCTGAATAATCAGTTACAATAAGAGAAACATCCTTAGTAATTTCATCCATTTGAATTCTAAATTCGAAAAAATAGTCTTCTTCGTCAGGCTCGCCATTAATCCATTGATATCTAATTTTTTCATTAACTTTTTTTGACAAAACTCTGGCGTATTCCTCTGAATCGTTCCAAAAAAAAGTATACTTTTCTCCCCTATAGTTTACATCATCTGAAAACCATTCTGATAAACCAGATGGTGTAGATAGATATTGAAATAATAACTGCGGAGAGGATTGAAAATCATATTCAATTACAAATTCTTTTTTCTTACTCATATTGTTTCCAATATATTAAAAAAAGTTAGTATTAACATTAATAAACGGATATTTAGCAATACTTTCTTGATATTTGTTTTATATATTTGCAATTCTTAATTTGGCGAGGTAGCTCAGCTGGTGAGAGCGTCGGATTCATAACCCGGAGGTCGAGAGTTCAAATCTCTCTCTCGCTACAAATAAGTACTATGAAAAAATTTATAATATTAACGTTATTTAGTTTTACGGTAATCGCCTGTTCTAAATCTGACGAGAATCAGGTTGAAGAAGTTGTTGAAGAATTTGAACAGATATTTAGCTGTACTAGTTATGATGACTTATTAGATCCTCAAAATACAGATCAAGATAACTTGATGCAATATTGGACAAAATTTGTAGATGATGTTAAATGTTCCAGAGGAGGGCCTGATTACTCTGAAAGAAACCCTTCATTAAATATCTTTTTTGAATACAGATCTCCTGCTCAAATTGCAGCTGGTGTAACACCTGATCATATCGCCTATTCTACATTTTCTGGTTATTGCAATGATAGTAGAGTAAATGTTGGAGTATTATATACCGAATGGACAGAAAAAAACTTATTACAAAGACTTTGGATTATGTATCATGAATTTGGTCACGATGTATATAAATATGAACATAGTAATGATCCTGCTGATATCATGTATCCTGCAAGTACTAGAAGTGATATTGATTTAAATGATTTTATTGCTGCAAAAGACAGAATGTTTAAAAGATCATTTACTGGTATAAAATATATACCATGCCCAGGAGAATAATTTATCTCTTCTTATTAATAGTGATAGGTTGTACTAAAAACTCGTTAGAGTATGAAGAAATTCCTGAAAATCTACTTTTTAGCTGCATTGATTATAGTAAAGTAACTGACCCAAATTTTGATTCTGATGATTTATATGCTTTTTGGGATATATTCGTTGAAGATGCTAAATGCTCAATGAGTAATAATCCAGATTACGATAAACTAAATTCTGTAGTAAATGTTTTTTATGAATATGAATCTGCAGCTTTAACTGCGTCAGGAGAAGTTCTTGGATATGGAGCATATGCTGCGAGTTCATGTAATGATGAAGTTGTAAGAGTTGGAATTTCCTTTAGATATTGGAATGATATTAATATTTGGCAAAAATTAGGACTGATGTATCATGAGTTTGGTCATGATGTTCTTAGATATGCTCACAGTACTGGTTCAGATGACATCATGCACCCCTCTTCCCCATTTGCGAATACTTACAATGGTTTTATAGAGTCTAAA
>Ga0102813_1000524_pt1 | contig 17477 bp, 10 predicted proteins | sample ColrivemetaGS725_FD_84512 | JGI IMG/M metagenome (GOLD analysis project Ga0102813, IMG submission 84512) | Estuarine microbial communities from the Columbia River estuary - Flood tide ETM metaG S.725 | ecosystem: Environmental > Aquatic > Marine > Intertidal zone > Estuary | place: USA: Columbia...
TCGACTCAGTCTATTATGACCAGAGTGGTGCCTATCTGCCGCCGGGTGCAGATGCCGACGAGGACGGGATGTCGGATGCGTGGGAGTTCCGATATTTTCAGAATCTTATTTCGGCGGAAGCAAGCAGTGACGAGGATCGTGATTCGAGGTCGAACCTCGACGAATTTTGGGCGGGTACGAGCCCAGTGGATCCGACTTCTGCTTTTGGGATCGGGGCGATCCGCGAGACGCTTGATGGGTGGCTGGCAATCACGGTTCCCAAGAGTTCAGCGCAGCGTAGCTATACGCTTTTTGAGTCGGCGGACTTAGGTAGTGAAGACCCGTGGCGACAAGTTGGGGTGCCGATCACCGGGAACGATGATACCCTTAAGTTTTTGCATACGGGAACCAAGGAGAAAGGGTTTTGTCGAGTAGAAGTTTCGAGCCATGAGTAGCCGTGAGCGGTTTGAACGAGATGGATTTGTGGCCGTTGAATCATTTTTGTCGAGGAGTGAAGTGGCGACGTGCCTGCGGGAGGTCGAGCGGTATGTTGCTGAAGTGATACCCGGATTGCCTGCCGAGCATGTTTTTTACGAGAACAAGGATGACCTGACGACCTTGAAGCAGCTTCAGCGGATGCATGAGCACGATGCTTGGTTCGGAGAATTCTTTGCGGACAAGCCGCAGCGGCTGGCGGAGAATTTATTGGGAACTAAGGTGGTCGGAAAAAATCTACAGTATTTCAACAAGCCGGCCGCCGGGGGTCAACCGACGCCGCCGCACCAGGACGGGTTCTATTTTAAGCTGAACCCGCCACATGCGTTGACGATGTGGATGGCACTGGAGGACGTCGACGAGGAGAATGGGTGTGTGCGGTATGTGAAAGGTTCGCACCGGAAAGGGATGTGGGAGCACGGGCGGTCGGGGACGTTGGGGTTTTCGCAGGGGATGACGGATTTTGGGCGGCAAGAAGACCTTGCAGCGGAAGAGGCGATGCCGGCTGCGCCGGGCGATCTACTGGCGCACCATGCGCTGACAATCCACCGGGCCGAAGGGAATTTATCAGCGACGCGCAGCCGGAGGGCGTTGGGGTTTATCTTTTACTCGATTGAGGCCCGGGAAGACCTCGTGGCAGAGGAACTTTACAGGAGGGAACTGGTGAAGCAGCAGCAAGGGAAGATCTAAGGATGGTTTGAACTCACAGCATTAGCTGAGGACTACTGGAGCACGTTGGTGGTCCACCACTTTTCTCCCCTACCCGACTCTCCCAGCTCTGGCTTCTCTTCTCTCCAAAGGAAAATTCCTAACAGTTCAGTTATTTCAAAGTCTGTAAATAGGCTAGGATATCCTCGATTTCCTGAGGCTCTAAAAGCAGATTCATAGGTGGCATCGGCGAAACCTTCAAGGGATAGCCCTCGGCGATTTCGGCATTTGGCTCCAGCAAAGATCTTTTAATATAGTCAGGCCCTTTTCTCGCGGCAATCGTATCCAACGCTGGGCCAATCACACCACCCTTTCCTCCAACCACATGACAACGGCTGCAAGCAGCCACCGGGTGAGTATTAAATAACTTCTTTCCTCGTGTCGCATCACCCAGGCGCAATTTGACATCAGTTGGTATTTTAGGGATGGCCGCCAATTCTTTCAGCTCGATCTCATCAAACCAAGCAATTCCCGTGGACTGCCCCCACCCTCCAAAGAGCGCATTGATCGTAATTTCCTTCCTTCCTAAAGAATTGAAATCAATCGAAACCTCGGTCCAATCCTTCTTTCCACGAAGAGCCTTAGTCTTAACTCTCTCAGGACTTTGCAATTCATGCACATTGAAAAGCGCGCCCAATCCCCCCCCTTGAATTCCCTCTGTCTTAATCTTACCTCGCAAACGATATCGAGTATTTGCTTTCACCTTAACCTCGGCTCCCCACGAAGTATCAGTCGGCTTTTTTGATTCAATTTTAAGACACTTGCCCCCCTTGGCGCCTTCTTTAGTGGGCCTTAGATGTTGAGCTCCATTTCCACTATGAATGGAAACTTCCCAGTTCACATTCTCCAACAAATTCTCATTCGACTCTTGATACTCCAAATCAGAAAATGCTTCAGCCTGATGTTTTTTTCCTGCCGCATCGAGAGCCGCCGATAACCATTCATCTTTTTGATTCACTTCATCATTCCCAAGAGAGGTTACCGCATTTTTAACAGGCTCACTTGTCGGGAATTGCGCCAAGGCCACAAAAGCAGCAAGACGAGTCGTGAGATCGGAATCGTTAATGACTCCAGATTGAAAAATGAGGTCTACTCCTGAATCGTCCAATGGTAGAGCACGCACCGCATTACGACGAAGAACAGGATTTGTTGAGAGCAAGGCATTACGATGAGTGTCAGCATCCAACTTTCCTAATCCATCAAGAGTCCAAAGCGCATGAATGGCACCAATCCCAGGTTTCCCGACAAGAGCTCGCAGCGATTCAACCGCCTCGATCTTCTTTCCATCCACTAGAAGTCTTTGCGCGGTGAGTCGCCAAAATTGGTTGGAGTCACCCAATGCCCAGAGCAATTCCTCATTGGAAGCTCCTGCCAGTGATTTTATTTCCGAATCGGGAGCCTTGTCCCAAACCAAGCGATAAATCCGCCCATGTTGCCGATCCCGGTTTGGATTAATATGCGCGTTTCCTTTTCCATTCTTGGCAGCATATCCACCACGATTGTCGTTGGGAGTAGGGTTGTGTTGAATGATGAAATTATACCAGTCGGAAATCCAAAGATTCCCATCAGGACCGACCTCAGCCGCAACCGGAGAGAACCATTCATCAGCTGAAGCAACTAGCTGAAATGCGTTCTTCGACTGATATCCTGCGCCATTTCGGCTCGTCTCAAACATCCCGAGTAGATTCCCGGTTGGTCCTGCTACGAAGGCCCGCTTCCCGCGCCACGATTCAGGGAAGTTGTCTGAATTGGCAAAGGCATGGCCAGCTGCCGCAGTATAACCACCGAAAACATCAACTTGTCGGATATTGGGCGTGATCGGATGGAAGGTAGAGGAGGAAGCCACCATCTTCGCGCTTAACCCTTTTCTTCCTGGAAGAATCGTTGCTGGAATCCCACAGAAGAAGCTTGGGTTATTGTTAGCGGTCGAGCCGAATACATCTCCCTCATTATTAAGGCCCAAACCCCAAGTGTTATTATTGAACTGGTGCAGAAACTCCAGGGACGAACCATCTTTTGTAAAACGATACACCCCGCTCCCGAATCGATTCCCATCATTAGAAAACGAGGAATAACCGACCGTCCCCCAAATTTCGTTATCGAGACCATAGCGAAGATTCGATGGGCCGGCATGTGTATCACCAGTTCCCCATCCCCTCAAAACAACCTCACGAATATCCGCCTTATCATCTCCATCAGTATCTTTAAGGAATAAAGTCTCGGCCGCGTGATGCACGTAGACACCTCCATTTCCAAACGTCAGCGAAGTCGGGATATTGAGACCATCTGCAAATACCGTCACCTTATCGCATCGGCCGTCACCATTCGTATCCGCTAGAATCTTGATCTTATCGTCACCCTTGCGCTCCGCCTTAATCTCATTCGGATAATCCACTGTCTCCGCGGCCCAAAGTCGGCCACTTTCATCCCAGGCCAAACCAATAGGATTTACGATTTGTGGCTCTGAGGCGAATAGCTGCAGTCTCCAACCCACCGGAACTTGAGTGTATTTTAAACTCTCCTCGGGACTCAGCGGATGTTGATACTGAAGTGGCTTTGGACGTTTCTCGTAGTTGGGGATATTAGCACGCGTCTCATAAGTCAGCGCCTTACGCGATGAGATGAAACCCTTATACGATTTCTTACGGTCCTCTCCAATAGCCCAAAGAATCCCCGACTTCAGAAGTTGGTGGAATTCGTCACGAGACCAAACCCGTTGGTCATGGCCCGAGGCTGTATAAAAAACACGACCCTTCCCCTCGTTCCGGGTCCAGGTCCAAGGCTCGGGCTTTTTGACGTTATCATCTCCCTCGGGTTTCCGAACCATAAGAATTGTGCGATCACTTCCATGTCCCGAATGCACATAAGTCTCATCCCAGGCCTTGAATTCCCTAACATTCTTCATCGCCGGATGCTTCGGAGCCACCACTGTCGTGGTAAATTCCTTTCCCTTATGATGAGCAAACTTCCCACCTACCAATCTCACGAAGTCAGGCTCATTATTAAAACAAGCACTCGCACAATGGACAGGGATAAACCCTCCTCCTTCAGTGATATACCGTTTCAAGTTCCCATACTGTTTCTCCGAAATTGCGCCATGGTTCGCATATAGCAAAACTCCATCATATTTCGAAAGATGTGAAAAATCTTCCAGCGCCTCTTCGACATCAGTGTAGTAATCAAAGTAAATCCCATCTCGGCCTAAAGCTTTTGAAAGCATCGGAAAATACTTGTTGGAATCATGATGCTCCGAATCGTGACCCAAAAATAAAATCCGAATTGGCCCCTCAGCCTCAGCGGGAGTTTCTGCTTTATTCAAAGCGAAAGAAAGAGCTGCGAGCAGAACGAGAGGAATGGCTATTACGAGACGTTTCATGACCAAGATTATTGTAAAGTGAATTCAGGAAGCTTAATCAACTCGCCACCTTTTTGAGCGGACTCGTGTGCAAGAATACCCGTGCAAGTAATGTTGGCTGACTGGGCGGCATTGGGGTAACCCTCGCCATTCCCTTGTAGCAATTCAACAAACTGATGCGCCAAGTGAGGATGTGAGCCACCGTGACCTCCACCTTGGGTATAGGAAAGGTGATCTTCTCCTTCGTCGCCACCGTAAACTCCTCCCGTCGTGAAAGGTGCGATTTCGTCGGGAAGTAAATGAGCAAAGTCAGGGCATTCAACCTTCTCGGGAATCTCTGGCTCGGGCTTCTTCGCTGTATGAACCACTAAGGGCTCACCTTCGATGAGGGGCCACTCAACCGATTTATCAACGCCGTAGACTTCAAAAGACTCGCGATACTGACGGGCCACATCAAAGAGCGAGCGATAAACGAGCCCCGAAAGATCACTATTCTTGAACTTAATGTGACAACTTTGAATAGCGTATGGCGAGCCATAACAATCGTGCATATCCTCCGCGATCGTTCCCGATGCGAAGCACGAAACATATTCCGCCTCATGACGTCCAAGCCCTAGAACCGGACCCACACAATGCGTCGCATAATGCATTGGAGGGAGCCCCGGCCAATATCCCGGCCAACCTTCCATATCCTGCTGATGAGACGCCTTCAAAAACTGTAACTTCCCGAGCTCACCCTTGTCATAAAGTTCCTTCATGTAGAGAAACTCTCGTGCATAAACCACCGTCTCCATCATCATGTATTTCAGGCCGGTCTCGTTACAAAGCTCTACGATTTGACGACAATCTTCCACAGAAGTCGCCATGGGCACCGTGCACGCAACATGCTTCCCTGCCTTCAAAGCCGCTATTGTGTGCGCCGCATGATCAGGAATCGCGGTATTAATGTGAACCGCATCGATATCCGGATCACCCAACAAAGCATCGTAATCATTATAGCGCTTTTCCACGCCATACTTGTCACCAATTTCATCCAAAGTGGATTGCGTCCGCTGACAAATAGCCACCATATTGGCATTCGGATGACGTTGATAAATCGGGATGAATTCGGCACCAAAACCGAGTCCGACGATCGCAATATTAATCTGCTCGTTTGACATGATGACTAGACCATAGCGATTTCACCGTTCCTTTACTAGTGCATGAACGATTATTTTGTGTATAAAAGCGACATGTCTCCCCACGAAATCAAGAGGCAATGGATCGAAAAGCTCTGTCCCGGTCAGGTTTCCGAGCTGTTCAACTATATGCCCGACACCCTCTATTTCGTCAAAGACCTCGAACTGCGGCTCATGGCTGGGAACCAAACTTTTGTGGAGCGCTGCGGCTTCCAAACCGAGGAAAAAATGATCGGGAAGTCCGATCGGGAAATTTTTCCCATCGAGATGGCTGAGAAATACATGAACGACGATCGTAAGGTCATTGCATCAAAAGAGCCCCTGATTGAAATTGTCGAACTATTCCCCAATCAAATCGGGGAGCCTGAATGGTTCGTTACCAATAAAATTCCACTCTTCGATCAAGACGGCAAAGTGGCCGGAGTGTGCGGTCTCGTAAAAAGCTTCGAAGGTGTTCGAACTTCGCTCCAACCCTACCTCGATCTCCTTCCCGTTACAGAGTATCTTAAAAACAACTCCGCCTCCAAAGTCTCCATGCCTGATCTTGCCAAGAGTATCGGCATGTCAGTTCGCAAACTCCAGCGGCGCTTTCAAGAGACTTTTAAAACAAGTCCGCAAAAATATGTTGGCCGTCTTAGAATACTCGAAGCCTGCGAACTTCTCGTGAAAACCACACTTCCCGTGACCGAGATTGCTCTCCAAGTTGGCTTCTACGACCACTCAGCCTTCTCCAAAAAATTCTCCGAACTCATCGGTATGTCGCCAAGAGACTATCGCAAGCGACTGCACCCCCTTTCTCCACCATCTGCGCCGCCCCTCCCCATTCCGCCAAAGGAAAATTCCTAGTCACTCCTTAGGAGGAATACCAAACCATGTAGTCCTGCCCCAATGACATTACGGAGAAATAGTTCTTCTCGAAACAGGGTATGACTGGTCACCATCCCCCCAACTTATGAAAATCGCCCGATTTCTCCTTCTCCTCGCTTACCTCGTCCCTTGTGCAGCCGAAGCAAAACAAGACAAGCCTAATATCGTCTGGATCGTTTCCGAGGACAACTCTGCCAAATGGCTCCGTATTTATGGCCCGAGTGGAGCCCCGATGCCGACTATCGAACGACTCGCCAAAAATGGGCTCGTCTTTAATCACGCCTTCTCCTGCGCTCCCGTTTGCTCGGTCGCCCGCAGCACCATTATCTCCGGTTGCTACGCCCCACGCACCGGCGCGCAGTATCATCGCAAACAAGCCACCGTTCCCATGCCCGATGGGCTCAAGATGTTTCCCTTTTATCTTCGTGAAAATGGATATCACACCACTAATAATTCTAAGGAAGATTATAATTTTCATCCGGCTGATAAAAGAGAGGTCTGGGATGCCTCTTCACGCAAAGCCAGCTACAAGAACCGCAAACCCGGACAGCCTTTCTTCCATGTGCAGAACTTTGGAACGACCCACGAGGGCAAGACCTTCGGCGACCCCTTAAAGTTTCGGCTCAAGACTGATCCAGCCAAGGTCAAGCTCGCCGCCTACCATCCTGACACACCGGTCTTCCGACGCTCTTATGCCCACTACCTCGATATGCACATGGCAGTCGACGCGCAGATGGGAGCTTTCCTCAAGCAGCTCGAAAAGGACAAGCTCCTCGACGACACTTTCATCTTCTACTACGGCGATCACGGCGGCGTGATGCCTGGCAGCAAAGGCTACGCTAATGAAAGCGGTTTGCGCATTCCTATGGTTGTTTCCATTCCAAAAAACTGGCAACACCTTGCTCCCGCTTCTCCAGGAACACGCGTTGATGGTTTCGTACAATTCGTCGACCTCTCTGCAACCGTCCTGAACCTTGCCGGTATTGAAGTTCCTGCCGCCATCGACGGAAAGCCTTTTCTCGGAAAAGGAGTTTCGCTACCAGAGCTCAACAAACGCGATCAATCATTCGGATACGCCGATCGCTTTGACGAAAAGTACGACCTCGTCCGCACGCTGCGAAAAGGAGATTTCCGCTACAGCAGAAATTACCAGCCATTCAATTTCGACGGTCTTTACAACGAGTATCGCTACAAGCAAACGCCCTTCTCCCAATGGCGTGAACTTTATCTCGCTGGAAAACTCAACGCGGCCCAACAACAATTCTTCAAATCTCGTCCTGCCGAAACGCTCTACGATCTCTCCGCCGATCCTGACGAAGTAAACAATCTCGCCAACGATCCAAACCACCAAAAAACCCTCCTTTCAATGCGCGCCTTACTTCAGAAAAAAGTCAAAGGTTTGCCCGATCTTAGTTTTTTTCCCGAACCCATTTTCATCAGAGCCGGACTCAAAAATCCCATAAATTTTGGCCAGAAACATAAAGCGCAAATTTCGAAGTTCATCGATATTGCCGACCTCAGTCTTGGGAGTTTTAAAAAAAGTCGTCAGGGGATTTCTTCCGCTCTCAGTTCAAAAAATCCTTGGGAGCGTTACTGGGGCCTCATCGTTTGTAGCTCATTCGGCAAGGAGGCGGAACCATTTTACGAGCAGGCCAAACAACTCGCCAATAATGATAGCGAATCACTTGTACGAACCCGTGCTGTAGAATTTCTGGGCCTAACTGGGCAACAAGACCCTCGCCCCATTCTCACCGAAATTCTCAACTCCACCGACAACCATATCCTCGCCAACCTTATTCTGAACACCGTCATTGTCCTCCAAGACAGCAAGCCAGGTTATCAATTTGATCCGACTCTGCTCACCGCCCCATGGACTAAAATCCAGAAAGCCGAAGTCGCTAGCCGGGTGCTCTATCTTCGCGAATCCTCCAAATAGAGAGCACACTTCTTGGAGACAGCCAGAAATTGACCCCAATCCCTAAGGGAAAGAGGGAAATCTGCATTCTTTAAGGTCATCCTATCGTGACCAAGAGGACTTGGCAGAGATAAACTGAAGGTGGGGAAAACTTCTATTATCTTTAGGTTCCATTTCTCTCAAATTTTTGAGTGACGGGATCCCTAGAACCGATCAACTCTCTAGCGGCTGAGGTAAGATCATTACCCGCCTCAAAAAATATCTATTTATGAAAATATTCAAACCTCAGACAATTAAAGTAATCTTCGCCAGTTTCGTCACCTTTGGAAGCCTTCAAGCGAGTGAAGTAACCTACGGAAATTTTACTCGGGATCAGGGCTTTAACCTCGAAGAGGTCCCTGTCCTGACCCTGAAAGAAGGAGAGCTCTTTGAAGTGATCAGTGCCAATGCAAGGACACCTAAAACCGTAATCAATATTAAGATCAAACCTGAAGGCACCGACTCGCTGATGTGGCAAAGATGGTGGGTCGTCAATGACCGCGCTACGAAGTTACGCAATACCATGAGTGATGGCACTACCTCTGAGCCTCCGTCTCAGCTCGCGGTAGGTCCTTGTGATATTGTTCTAAGCACCTTTGTTCAGACTAGTCCCGTCACAGGACCTTATCGAATCAGCTACAAAATCACCAAACCTTCGCCAGTGAACACTTCGCCTCCTATCCTGCTGCCACCAACCGAGGACCCGTCTAAAAATTGGTTTGTCAAACTTCAGGTGTCTACCGACTTGAAAAATTGGGAAGATGTCGAAGCGGGTCAATTTCTCGGCTCAAACACCGCACGTTTTTTCCGGATCCAAACCTCCGAAGAAGGAGGCGAATAGTCTGATATTTTTAAGGGAGCTCACTTCCCACCTCAGAGGCGGCCCTGATTCATGGTCCGCCTCTTTGTATTTTTGAAGCACTGCTAGGGCTCTGGCAACCAAGGCGAAAAGGACTACTAGTTTAAAAAAATAGAAACCAACAAGAGTATAGAAGGTTTATTGATTAATGCGTGTTTCAAGAATTTTCTCAGTGATCCTACTCACAATCCCCCCCTTGTTCGCAGATCCTGAAAGTAAGAGGGTGGAACAGTGGCTGAAGACAGACAAAAACAACGATGGTGTTTTAACACTTGAAGAAACAACTGGGCTGATGAGGCGGTTTTTTGATCGGAACGACCGTGATGGGGACGGTAAATTAACCAAAGAGGAATTAAGGAACCTCGATGAGCGTCTTAAGCAAAATCCTAGAAATGAAGCGCAGCAGAGAAGGCCGGAGGCAGCTCTCGTGAAAGGGGTGACGGTGAGAAAAAATCAAGTCTACCGCAGTGGGCATAATCGGTGGAAACTGGATGTCTATTTACCCAAAAAAGAAGCACCGAAAGGTGGCCGCCCTGGGATAGTCTTTGTTCATGGAGGCGGGTGGAGAAGCGGGAGCAAAGACGGCGGGTTCTGGGCTTCTCTGCCAGCCCGTTATGCGGCAGAGGGTTATGTCTGTATCTCAGTCAATTATCGACTGACTGGTAATGGCGGCGGCTTTCCCGCATGTGTTCATGATGTCAAAAATGCCGTTCGATGGTTCCGCGCCAATTCGAAGGAGCTCGGGCTAGATCCAAAACGGATTGGAGCCTATGGTAACTCTGCAGGGGCACACCTAGTCTCGATGCTTGGCTTGGTAAAAAAAGAGGCCGACCTCGAAGGCCAAGGAACTCATTTAGAACAGTCTTCTCTTGTTCAGGCTGTCTGTGCCTCAGCCACTCCCTCCAATTTCCTCAAGTGGAAAAATCAGTTATTTCCCAACCGGGGACTACTTGCAGGAGATCAAGAAACTCACCATGTTCGAGCTTCAAAAGCATCTCCGGTCACCTATGTGGCCGCGGATGCCCCACCGTTCCTCCTGGTTCATGCTGAAAATGATCGCACCGTTCCGTTTAAGCAGGGTGAAGTCTTGGCGGATCGACTTAAAGCAAGCGGTGCAAAAAATATCACACTCATGAGATTTAAAGATGGTGGGCACGGAGTCTTCAGAGCGAAGGAATCCCAGACTTTTAAGGCAATGGAGGAATTTTTTGCGAACGCACTCAAGAAGAAATTGAAAACCAATCGGTCAAAAGCTGAGATTCCAAAAGCTTGCAAATAGATCTACTAGCTCCAAGACATCAGGAAGCGACGCTAGCTAAATCGGTTTAGAACCTCGATATGGCAATCTTTGTCGACGAAGAAAATCTGAATTTTCGCATCACTCGGGCTAGAATTACTTCGCCTGAATCACGATTTATGATACCGATCCTCCATGAGGGTTTTTATTCAGGTTTTACTGTTTTGTATTCCGTTGCTACTCAGCGCCCAAACCCCGAACCGGGCCACCTTAAGCCTTGTCCAAGAGCGTGGCTTTAACGAGTTCGATATGGATTTGGACGTTCAACTGATTGGAGGGTCAGATGACACGTCAAGGCTCACAGGTAGCATCCAAGTGGAAGTGAATATCATTCCAGGGATTTCAAGCACTGACCAACTCACGATTCTAGACGCCAACGTGCGCGGGACTGACGTCGATCTCTCCTCGGGAAACTTTCTTGCGAACTATTCTTTCACTAGCAAAGGTCTGGGATTTTCTCTGCGGTCGGTTTCTGAACCGGGTATTGTTGATCCAGAAACTGGGGAATTTGATGCCTCACAATATGAAGTTACGGCCGATCGAGGCGTGCTTGATGGTTCGGCCTACACCCTCCTAACGGGCGGACAAGAAATCGACTTTAATTTTGCTGACCAACCTTTCTCGGGCGTAGGGGGAGGATCTGGAAAGATTACCGTGACCCCAAGCAGAACGGTGGGATCGCGAGTCTACTTCAATCTTGCCGTTGAGCTGCCCCTAAGCCTAGAGCAGGCGATTGATACCGAGGAGTCCCCAGTTGCTGCCGATGTTAAGATTGATGGTATCATGAAGGCCGTCGGTGAAACCTTTATCGAGGTTGCTGATTACGCGAGATGGGCCGCGCAACAAGGGTTTCCCTCCCAGAGTGAAGATGAATTTCAGCTCTGGCCCTCTGCGTCAAACTACCATTATTTTGCACTAGGCTTTAGTCGGGCCACAGCCCCCGATCAGCTTTTTGATTTTAGCCAAGCGGGTGCAACTCTCAAGACCGCAGCAGAGTTCGCTTTTGGAAGTTTGGAAATCCAGTGGTCTGAGGACCTTAAGACGTGGAGCCGGGTCCCAGCTGAAGCAATGGCCAGCGGAAGGAGTGCTATCACCTATCTAGATTCTCTGACCGACCCTCCGATTGTTAAGATGGACCGGGCGAAGCGCTACCTCCGAATTATCCGGGTAGATACGCCCTAGGTAATTACTGGTCTTAGCCTCAAGCCCCTCCAAAATGGAAACCTGTATTAACTCAAGAATTTGTTTTAGGGAAATAATCCACTATCCTCGGGATCTCTTCAGGACCTTTGAGGAAATTTAAGCTCGGAATGGGTCGTGGAGAAAATAATAGGGGGAGTTGCTTGTAATTTCCCACATCTTACTACGTTTCCTTATCATGGCCACGCCTCCTAAATGCGTCCTCGGATTCCTTCTCTTTATTTCTGGTATCCCGCTGGTCCCCGCTGCGGAAAATTTTTCGTCCGGCAGCCTGGAATTTTTCGAGAAGAAAATCAGGCCTGTCCTCGCAGAACATTGCTACAAATGTCACTCCTCCAACTCGAAAAAGCTCAAAGCTTCTCTCTACCTCGATAACCGTGCTGGTTTCCTCAAAGGCGGGGATACCGGTCCAGCTATCGTCCCCGGTGATCCCGAAAAGTCGCTTCTCATTGAAGTGATCCTCTACACGGACACCGACATGGAAATGCCGCCTAAATCAAAACTACCGGATGCCGTCATCGCCGATTTTGAAACTTGGGTCAAAAACGGAGCAGCCTGGCCGGCAGGAGAAGCTTCCGCGGCCAAACACAACGCCAAAGACTTCGACCTCGCAAAACGCAAGTCGGAGCATTGGAGCTGGAAGCCTCTCGCTCCAGCTCCCCGGGCTCCAGGCTTCATCGATGATCTCATTGGCAAAAAGCTCAAGGACGCAAAACTCCGCCCCGCTCCCCATGCTGAACCTGTCACCCTTCTCCGACGTCTGACCTTCGACCTCACCGGCCTACCTCCAACGGTCGAAGAAATCGAACGCTTCGAGAAAGACATTGTTACCGATCTAGATACAGCCATCGCGTCAACCGTCGATCGTCTCCTCGACTCCCCTCACTTCGGCGAACGCTGGGGTCGTCACTGGCTCGACCTTATGCGCTATGCTGAAAGTCATGGTCACGAATTCGACTACCCGATTCACAACGCCCATCAATACCGCGATTACGTCATACGCGCGCTCAATGCGGATGTTCCTTATGACCAGTTCGTCGCGGAACACATCGCTGGCGACCTCCTTCAAGAGCCTCGACTTCACCCTGAAAATCAAACCAACGAATCCATCATCGCCACCGGCTTTTGGTATCTCGGTGAAGCAACCCACTCACCAACAGATGTTCGAGGAGACGAGGCCATACGGATCGACAACATGATCGACACCTTCTCGAAATCATTCCTCGGCCTTTCAGTCGCCTGTGCCCGTTGCCACGATCACAAATTTGATGCGATCTCGACTGAAGACTACTACGCCCTCACCGGCTACCTCCAAAGCACTCGGCGTAATGAGTACACACAAGATCTTGGAAAGAAAATCGCCCGGGGCATCGAAGAAATTGAAAAGATCGCGGCTAATGGAAATGAGAATTTCAAGGATTTGGGGATTCAAGTAACCCCTCCAACGAATGCTCCCGAAGGACTCCTTCTCCCCACCAACTCCAACTGGTTCCCCTCCGGCCAGGCCTTCGGTGATTCATCCATTCCCGCTCTTACTTGGATCCCTGTAAAAAACTCTATTGCCGAACACGCCGTATACGACAGCGGCCGCTATGGAGAAAAACTACACGGTGTTCTTCGCACGCCCACTTTCACAATTAATGGCGACCGTGTTCACCTTTACGTCAAAGGGACAGCCAAAGTCCGCCTCACGATTGACGGCCACTTTATGCAAGTCTTCAATGGGCTTCTTTTCAGCGGCACCCGCAAGGACATCAAGACCGGTGACAAATGGCAATGGGTTACTCTGAGCAGTAAGGATATCGCCCAAAAATCCGGGCAAAAAGCCTACCTTGAAATTATCGATTCCGGCCCCGGAGCGATCGAAGTGAAAGCCGTATGCACTACACGTGATCTCCCGAAAATTGAAGGAATTCTCTCTGCCAATTCAGATGCCAAAAAGCCAGAGAAGCAAATCACCAGTAAACTTGAAAATCTTTCCAAAGCCGCTAGAAAGATCTCGGATGCAATTCCAAACCCTTCGGCCACTATCCTCTCGGTTACCGATGGCACTCCCGAAAATGATTACGTCCACATCCGAGGCTCGCACAAAAATCTTGGCAAAGAAGTTCCCCGCCGCTTCCTGACCGCGCTTGGTGGGGATGCTATCGCACCTCCAAAAAATGCTTCCGGCCGTCTCGAGCTCGCAGAACAGGTCGTTTCGCGAGAAAATCCGCTCACCGCCCGTGTTGCCGCAAACCGTATTTGGCATCACCTTTTCGGGCGCGGTATCGTCCCCACTGTTGATGACTTCGGCCCCATGGGTATCGCTCCATCCAATCCCATGCTTCTCGATTCACTCGCGGCTTCTCTTATCGAAGGAAAGTGGTCTCAGAAAAAACTTATCCGCCAAATCGTTCTCTCAAAAACCTACCGTCAGTCAGCCACACCTCACTCCGATCTCAGCCTTAGCTATCTTGCTGATACTGACCCCGAAAACATTCTTCTTCATAAGTCTCCCGTCCGTCGTCTACAAGCCGAAGCGATCCGCGATTCCATGCTCGCCATCTCTGGTCGGCTTGATCGTAAGCTTTTCGGTAATTCGGTTCCCGTTTACATCACTAGTTTCATGCAAGGCCGAGGCCGCCCTCGGTCGGGCCCACTCGATGGCGCCGGCCGCCGCTCTATCTATACCAGTATCCGTCGTAACTTCCTTCCGCCCATGATGCTGGCCTTCGACATGCCCAGTCCATTTTCCTCCGTCGCGAGACGCACTGTTTCCAACGTCCCCGCTCAAGCCTTAACCTTGATGAATGATCCCTTTGTCGTGAGCGAGTCCAAACGCTGGGCTGACTCAACCGCAAACATCAAGGACACGAAGACCCGAATCAACACGATGTTCCTTCAGGCCTCCGCCCGTCGCCCTTCACCCGAACAAATGAAAACGACCCTCGCCTGGATTGAATCACATCCATCCCAAAAAACCGCCTGGGTGGACTTTGCGCATTCCGTCTGGAATACTAAGGAATTCATTTTCTTGAACTGAAAGCCTTCCTAATCACTCGCCACTTCACTTCGTAATGCACTGCCAAAACTTCCGTCCCTCCTCACTCACCCGCCGTGAGATGCTCAACCAGTCCGCCTGTGGATTTGGGGCTGTTGCTCTCTCTGCTCTCCTCGCAGAGAATAGTTCTGCAGAAAAAGCGGACTATAACCCTACGGATCCCCTTGCTCCCAAGAAGCCCCACTACGCGCCCAAAGCCAAAAACGTCATCTTCCTCTACATGGATGGTGGCCCCTCGCATGTCGATACCTTCGACTACAAGCCCCTGCTGAAAAAGTTCAACGGCCAGGATCCCCGAAAAGCCATCGGAAAGCTCGAGCCCACCCAGTTCGACAACATCGGAAAGGTCATGCAATCTCCCTGGGCCTTCAAACAACATGGCGAGTCAGGGGCATGGGTCAGCGATCTATTCCCCAATATTGCGAAAGTCGCCGACGATCTTACCTTCATCAAATCGATGACTTCCAAGTTCCCCGAACACACCGCGGCGAACTACTTCCTCCACACCGGATCAGGCCTTCAAGGCCGCCCTAGCATGGGCGCTTGGGTTGGTTATGGGCTCGGCACCGAAAACCAAAACCTCCCCGGGTTTGTCGTCCTGAACGGAGGCCTGATTCCTCCAGGAGGACTCGATAATTTTAATTCTGGCTACCTTCCTGCCGCCTATCAGGGATCGGTCTTTAACCCCGGAAACACTCCCGTCGCAAATATCAAACCCGCCGAATCCAGCCCCGCAATTCAAAGGCGAAAGCTCGATCTCATGCGACAGCTCGATCTCTCTTCTAAAGAACGATTCGCAGGCGAAGATCAGATTGAATCTGCTATCCTAAATTACGAAACCGCCTTCCGTATGCAAGCCGCAGTCCCAGACCTCCTAGACCTCTCCGGCGAGTCGGACACTGTGAAAAAAATGTATGGCCTAGACTCCGATTTTAATCAGACCAAAACCTTCGGCAGACAATGCCTTCTCGCTCGCCGCCTCGTCGAACGCGGGGTTCGCTTCATCGAACTCACTTGCCCCGGTGGCAACGGCGATCGATGGGATCAACACAATAACCTACTTGATGGTCACAACAAAAATTGTAAAACGGTCGATCAACCGATCGCCGCTCTCATCACCGACTTGAAAAAACTGGGCATTCTCGAGGAGACCCTCGTCATCTGGACCGGTGAATTCGGCCGAACACCCTTCGCTCAAGGAGGGAACGGCCGCGACCACAACCCCTTCGGCTTCACCACTTGGCTCGCCGGCGGCGGCGTAAAACCCGGGGTGTCCTACGGTGCGACCGACGAATGGGGATACAAAGCCATCGAAAACAAAGTGGAGATTCACGACCTCCACGCCACCATGCTTCACCTCCTTGGCATCGACCACACCAAAAGCACCTTTCGCTTTTCTTCGAGAGACATGCGCCTCACCGACGTCCACGGCCACATCATCAAAGATATTTTGGCCTAGAAAAGATCTTACCTTAAGTCTTGTTAGCGTTCCAATCCAGTGGCGGTGGTCTCAATATTTTTATGTGGTCGCTCGATTTTCGCGCTTCAAAATAGGGCAACTTCTCCTCATTAAATTCACCCTAAGGGGCAGCTCAAAGTCCCCTCGCCAAAAGCAAATTCCTAGCAGACTACTTAGCAATTCACCAACAACCTCCCATGCATTTTTTCATTTTTTGCACCTTAATGATGGTCGTCTCCACTTCCTATGTAGGATACGCTCAGGGTCAACAACCGCCTGTTACCGAGATTTACAAGAATCACGACGGCAACAAAGATGGCCTATTAGAAGCCGGCGAAGTTACTGGTAGCCGCTATGCGAGGCAGTTTCCTCGTTGGGATGTCAATGGTGACCAAAAGGTTTTCCCCCAAGAGGTCATTGCCTTTCGCAAGCGCTTTGGAATTGCAGCTGATGGGACTTTGCTGCGCGCTCAAAAACAAAAAATAGGGACTCCAAAATTTGTGACCCCTAAGATAAGCGAACTGAAGCGGCTTAGAAAAGGTGTCCCTCTGTCACGTGAAGAGGCCCGTAATTCAGCCTTCTTGCTTGGGACAGAAAAACATGCCGTTGGCGGAACACAGTATGTCATCCTGACCGATCACGTCGATACAGCCTATCTGAAGTCATTGAAAAAACTTGCAGCACACCACCAAGGACAGCTTATGAGTGTGCCAGACTTGGCTTTGTTACACGAACAAGAAGAAAGATTTGAAACGTTACAAAAGCAGCTTCGTGCGATTGCCCCCAAGTATGCCGCGATTGCGCCACGTCTAGAATCATTCCGGGAAAATATGTTGATGGGGATGTGGGAGCTTTTTTCGACCTTGGATGGCGATCCGGAACTCGATGTATTCCCCGGATTTTTAATGGCTTCTAATGCAAAGGCATTCTCAAAACTCATCGAGCAGTCATTACAGCATAATCCTATCACTATCGAAAAATTGAAGCCGATTGCGATCAGTCAGGTGTTGAGGGATACCGAGACAAGATCTCTCCAAAAGGCTGCGATACTACGACAACATTTTCGCAAGCGTAACTTGGAAA
>Ga0102813_1000527_pt1 | contig 17462 bp, 19 predicted proteins | sample ColrivemetaGS725_FD_84512 | JGI IMG/M metagenome (GOLD analysis project Ga0102813, IMG submission 84512) | Estuarine microbial communities from the Columbia River estuary - Flood tide ETM metaG S.725 | ecosystem: Environmental > Aquatic > Marine > Intertidal zone > Estuary | place: USA: Columbia...
TTGATTCTATGACATATAGGTCTTGAAATACGTCGTCGTCTTCATTATGGGATTTATCAAAATCTGTATTATCTACATTTTCATACATATACTCAAGAGCATCGTTTAAATTTTTAAATTCTTTCCCGTTAAATAGTTTATTTCCGGCCCAATCAATTATTATATAAGTTCTCATCTTACAACTCGCTTTCTAATTAATTAGTGTAAATTGCCGTTTATGTCAAATTCAAAAGAATTCATATTACAAATTTCCGCAAAGTGCTCCGAACTTTCTAAATATTCTATTTCTTCATAGGTGGAGGCTTCAATGATGCGATTAAAGTCTTTGTAGTATTCAATAAAACAAACCACTAAATCTTGAAGTAGATCTATGAGTCTATCACTATAGTTACGAGATTGGCCAAAATACTCACGTAATTTAAAAATATTTAAATCTATGGAATACGAATTATAATGAGAATAATGCGGATTGATACGGGACCACGTGACACAATAATCAAATAAATCTATAAATAATGTAATATGAGATTTTTTATGTTCTTTAAAATATGGACTATTTACTAAAGTATCCAAATTCAAAGAATATAACTCAAAACAGAGCCCGTCCCCTTGAGAATAGCTAAAACTATAATCTAAATTTTTAAATTCGTGCGCTGCGGTTTCTATTAGATTAGCTATACTCTCCCCTATAACCTCGCCGTGGTCCGCTCCCGCGCTAAATTCACCTAAGGCCTTTTCTTTTGCAGTTGCAGATAGTTCGCTAAATTGATATAAATCTTTTTCTATAGTCACGGTTCTCATCTTATAACTCCCTGCATTTATTATATCTATCATGGATTTCTTTCTTTTACAAATTCAGTCAAATCTTTCAACTCTTGGTCATCTAAAAACTCTAGAATAATAAGACAAACATCGCACGAACTAAGTCCTTTTATTGATTGATTAAAACTATTTATAACGTAATCAGAATGGCAAAAATCACCTTTTATTAGCATAATAATCCCTTTGTTTGTTTAAATGCTAGTCTTTCCTAGCTTTCTATTTTTCGTGTGGTGTAAAATAGTTCTTTTAGTGTTTCTAATTTATCTATTTGATCTTGAGATGGATTAGGGGTTTTATTTAGTCTATCTATTTTATCAAGAGTTAAAAAAAGTATTGTTTCAATTTGCTTGGGTGTGTACTTCATTTGGTTCTCCAATCTTTTGTTGGACGTTGTGACAAGTAAGCGGTATTATAATAGTCAGAGGCGATGCGATACTCTTTGAGCATGGCACGGGCTTCTTTACGAGTTTGAAAACTATCTAACGTTTCAGTCTGTCCGTTCTCTTTTATATTCATATAGATCATTTTGTTTTATCCTTTTAAATTAGTTTGAAAATAGTATAGAGGCCAGCTACTAGCAAGCCCGTTAAGAGTATCATGTTACTAGCTATATAGCCCATGAGATCGGGAGTCAATGCGCTACTCATAGAAGCTGGGTCCTTCACTGAAGTCTTGCCCGTTACCGGGGGTCTCAAGACATATATATAAGGCAAGCGCTCCGAGTAGTAAACCTATAAGTATCATTTTGTATCCTTTGTTGTTGTTGGTAAAGTTTTTTTTTTGTTATTTACAGGCTTCTAGGTGTTTTTCTAATCGCTGCCATGCGTCAGGCAAGCCCACCATAAAACCGCAAGTAGTTAAAATATCTTTATTGGGATACTTAGCATTTTGTAGGGTCTCAAGTTCTTTAAATTGCTTTGAATTAATTAGTTCCGAGTAGGTCATTTTGTTTCCTTTGTTGTTGTTAGCCATGATGTATATTTAATTAATCTTAATTAAGATTCCAAGCGATTTATTTATTTATTTGCATTTTTTAGAAAGTTTTTAGCCAGAGGTGACATTCCTATGATGTCGCTGAATATCCCTATATATATAGGGATCACCCCGAACACGGGGGTTAGGGTGGTCGGGGTGTGTATTATTGGGGGGTTTTGAGGTGGTAAGTTTTCCCTTAAATCGCACCCTCTCCCCCTCTGAAAATGTATGTCGGTACGGTCTCAAGCGGGGGGCCAGATCATACCGACATCGGGCAAGGTGGACCGACTGATTTAGTTTACATAATATCCATTATATACCAAAGGCCCCCAAATATCTGAATTTTATATCTATTAGATATATGCACCTATCTACTAGATAGGGGGGCTACCTTTCCTTCGAGGCTCCTAGGCGGGGGGCTATAAGTACCCACCTCAATATATCTTAGATCTTCAGCAATTACTTACAAGTGTGTTAATCCACCTACCCCTTGACCCCTTAGCTCACCCATTTGGGTTAGTTCGGGCATTCGCCCTGGCCCTCCAAATTTGGAGAATAGTCAAAGTACTTGACAATAAAGCGCATTCGCTTTATATTTAAAAGTGTATGACAGCTAGGAGCTAGTATGCGACAATTAAAGAAAATTCAACATCCGAGGTCGTATGACCAGATGCTATTAAGCATCACTCCCGATGACGAGATTATCTCGATCATTCGGGAGAGGCGCAAGATACTATCCGTTCGGATAGATGTAGCGCACGAGAGATTCTTGAAGAAAGAAGCCAAGAGATTAGGCTGGAGTAAAGCTGCAGTATTTCGGGGTATTATGAATATGTATATGGAAGAGGCTTACACCTCAGATCGTGAGGCCGCAGCTAATGGAGATCTCAAATATTGGGGAATGAACGACGTAAAGTGAGTTTCACTTTACCTGGAATACCGGTAGCTAAAAAGAACCGGAGGAGAAACTTTGGTAACAAGTCGCTACCTAGTGTCAATTATTTGACATGGGAGGCTATGGCTTGTGCAGAGATTGCACAATGTTGGAAAGGTCCAACAATAGCAAAGGTTAAGCAGATGACACTACATTTCTATATTGATACTAATTCGAGACTAGACGTGGATAACTGCGTAACAAGTTGTTTAGATATGCTGCAAAAAGCTGATGTAATTATCGGAGACCATTGGCAAGTCTTACCGAGGTATTCAGTTGATTCATTTGAGTCTGAGATGGGTAGGACCGAACTCACGATATGGGAGGCATAATGCCAAAGCGCAGAAAACTGACGTTAATTGATGAAGACAAAGCCACGGGAGTGCGTGTCTATGAAAAACGCACTAAGGCGTTACCTAAGAATTGGAAGAATGGAGTCAAGACTAGGCGAGCCCTAGCTAACGCATTTGCCCAAACTAGAGGCAACATTGCTGAGACGTGTAGACGGGTGGGTGTGAATCTTAGAACATACTATTATCACATGGAGGAATATCCGGAATTTAGAACACAGATTGAGATGCTACAGGATGCCCAAGTAGATGTAGCACAGCAAGCCTTGTACGATTTAGTGGAGGATAAACACTTCGGAGCTATTAAGTATGTTCTCGACAAACGAGGAGAAAAAAGAGGTTATGGCGATAAAGTGAAGACAGAACATAAAGAAACTCGAGATATTAATGTAAATTTTAGTTATGAGACAGTAGCATCCGACAAACAGCAACAAGTCAAAGAAGCAATGGAAGCTGAGATTGTCGAACATAACCAAAGGCTCGAAGATGGATAATTATTCTCTGGGCGATCTTGCCCAACCCTACCAACCCGAAGACGATATTATGGATCAGTTTCGCACTGCGGCTGCTGATATTATGTCAACAGTAGATATTAATCCCTACACTCAAAGATTGCGGGATCTTGAACAACAAGCTCAAGGCGCAAATCTATCAATGCTTGGCGATCCCGCATCAATGGGCATGGGGATGACAGGTCCTATGATGGGTCAGATGATGGACCCAGCCATGATGCCCCCTGAAATGCTAGGACAACCTCCTATGTCCGGACCTCCTATGTCCGGACCTCCTATGTCCGGACCTCCTATGTCCGGACCTCCAATGGGACAACCTCCAATGGGGGGAATGCCTCCGGCTCAAGATCCTATGATGGGGCAGATGGACCCGATGGGTGGTCAACAAACAGACATGATGAATAATCCAGGTATGAATAACTTAGGAATATAATGCCAACACTCCGGGTCAGTGAAAAACAGCAAGAGTTCTTGCAGTCCGATAGTCGAGTGGTTTCGCTCGTCTGTGGGATCGGATTTGGTAAAACATTCATCGCTAGTGAGAAAGCCGCCCAGTTATTAGCTAATGGGGGGCATATTATTGCGATGTCTCAATCGTATAAGCAGTTGAGCATCGTATTGATGCACGAGATTCAAGAGCGGTTGCGGTATCACAATCTAGAGTTTAAATACAATAAACAAGAAATGCGTATTGAAGTCCCCGCCACTGGCGGGATTGTGTGGGGGTTCTCCTCGGACTCGATTGAGTCACTTCGAGGGGTAACTGCCGATTGTGCCATCCTAGACGAAGCTGCCCTATTTGACAAGTATTGTTTTGAGGTAACAGCGGGTCGATTACGTAGGAACAAACTCCCGTACCAAATCTTCATCACTACCACTCCTCGTGGGCGGGATAATTGGGTGTTTGACATTTGCCAGCGAGCTACAACTCATTATATTCAAGCTGCTACATGGGATAATCCATTTCTAGGTAAAGAATATATACAACAGTTGATGGAAGAGTACGAAGGTGCGTTTGCTGCCCAAGAGCTAGAGGGTTCATTCGTAGACATGGAGTTAGATAACCAACTGATTAGTCTAACAGAACTTAGATCGGCTATTGATCGTATTCCGTTTGATACAGACGAACCAAAAGTAGCAGGATTGGACATAGCCCGATTTGGTAAAGACACCTCGTGTTTTTTAGTTAGAAAGGGTAATGACATTCCATTTCTAAAATATGTGGCTAACTCCTCATTAACGGATCTCAAGCGAAAAGTCATTGAGTGGGTAATGGAGACCGGCCCCGAATACTTAGTTATTGATGGGGTGGGAATTGGGGCCGGAATGGTCGATGAGTTAAAAGAAAAACTCACCGGAGTTTGTAAGATAGTTGAGTTTAATGGCAGTTATGCAGCAAAACGAGGCGATAAATATTCTAATTTAAGAACAGAGACTTGGGTTGCGATGAGAGATTGGATTCGAAACACAGGCTCATTGCCAAAAGGTAACAAAGTGATGGAATTAGCTAATGTAATCTATATTGCTGATGCCAAAGGCCGACTAGCACTTGAATCAAAGGATCAACTCAGACGAAAAGGTAAGCCATCTCCCGATTTTGGGGATGCGCTTTCCATGACTTTTGGAATCCATGCTAAAAGCAAGGAGATTCAGAAGAAAATTAGAAATTTAACTAGATTTAGGGGTCTAGGGAAGGTATTTGCAGGTTAAGTATGGCCAGGGTTACGAAAAAAGAGATAGAACAGAGACAGCGCATCCAGAGTAGGATGCAAAAGATGAATGAATACCACAATAAGACATACGATTACGTCAAAGATCAGCTTGAATTTGCATCCGGAGACCAATGGCAATCTGGAGTGCAGGCAGAACGTAAAAAAGACGGCAGACCCACAGTTGTTCTGAATCTCACGAAGTCTTATATTAACCGAGTAGTCAATCCAGTTAGAATGAACCCTGTCGGGGTTAATGTAGGGACGGATAACAAGGAACTAACTGAGCTTTTGTCCGGTATTGTACGCCAAGTCGAGGTTGAGTCTCGTATGAAAGAGGTCACTGACGTGGCCTACGAAAACGCAGTAACAGGTGGGCTAGGTTGGTATCGTCTAGGTACAGACTACATTGACGATGACTCACTAGAGCAAAAAGTGACTGTTGATATTGTCCGCAATCCTATGAGTTGTTGGTTAGACCCGTATTCCAAGCGAGCAGATGGGTCGGATGCAATGCACGGAGCGTTTATTGAGTACATTGACGAAGAGGCAGCAAAAGCCGAGTACGGGGATGAAGCTGTCGGGCAAGGTCTTGGCGGTATAGACATCTTTGAGCATTGGACTGTTCCAGATGGATCTGTGGCAGACTTTACTTACTATGAGATAGACTGCGAGAAAGTCCAAAGATATTGGTATGAGGACGGCACTACCACAGATAGCCAGCCCAATCCCAATAAAGCCTATGTTAAAGCTCGCACTATTGAAAATAAACAAGTACGTGCCATTCGGTATATTGGCAACAAAAAGATCGAAGAAGCTCTAATTCCTATCCCATTCATCCCACTAATCCCGGTATATGGGGATCATTTGATGCTAAACAACTACTCAGATGTACATTTAGCTGGGATAGTGCATTGGATCAAAGACTCTCAACGCATGGTTAATTACTACGGGTCTAACGAGCTAGAATTAGCAAGTTTAGCCCCTAAAGCTCCATGGGTAATAGCCGAGGGTCAAATTGAAGGATATGAGGAGGATTGGGTCAACGCTAATCGCATTGCTACTTCTGCCTTAACCTACAAGCCCGATGCACTCGGGGGACAGATGGTCCCACCTCCCCAACGGGCAGACAACCAAGCTCAAACTGGCGGGCTGATGGCATCTCGCCAAAAAGCCCAAGAAGATATGGGTCGAGAGATTGGTATTTTTGACAATATGTTAGGTCAAGTAGAGGCTGCCAATGAAAGTGGCAAGGCTGCATTACTCCGTGCAAATCAAGGAGAGCTCCCAACTGCCCATTATTTGCAAAACTTAGAGCAATCCATTGCCCAAGTAGGTCGTGTTATGTTGTACCTACTTGCATGGGTTGGAGACACTCCTAGAATGGTAGGGGTGCGAGATGCTCAAGGTAAAACACAATACGTAGAGACTACTTTGTCCGAGATACTAACTCCTAAAGTGCTTAAAAACGCATCTATAGAGACAACTGCAGGTCCTGCCTATGAGTCTCGTAGACGAGAAAGCATTAATGCTATTATGCAAATGGGTCAGATTATGCCGGATAAGATGGGGGTGATGGCTGATATTTTAGTAGAGAACCTAGATGCTCCAGGTTCTTTAGAGATTGCTGAAAGACTACGTAAGTTACCGGACATCCAAGCACTTATTGACGAAGGTAACGGACCCACTAAAGAGGAGCTCGAACAGCAACTACAAGGCGCACAGGCTCAGATGGCACAACAACAAGATACTATGGGTAAAATGGAAGGAATTATTAAACAACTCCAAGCTCGTATTATTGCCGAAGACAAAGATCGCCAAGCTGATTTAGCAAAAACTCTTATTAAAGAAGAGGGAGCTTTAGCTCGTGAGAGAATGAAGCAAGTTGGAGAAGATGAAAGAGCTGCACTTAAAATAGAGGCAGATGCTGAGTCAGACATGAGATCTCTCGCAGGAGATGTATTAAAAGCCGGACAACAAGCAGACATTGACTTAGTGGGGAACTTCTCATCTAAAGACTATGTTCCACCTATTCCTGGACCCCTATCCACAGATCAAGCTGAGACCACACAAGTATCTACTAACATTAACAACACACTAGGTGAATAAAATGTTGACAAAGTGTGGATAAATAAGATAGATTTAAGGTAGCCCGCACCTAAAAGCGGGTATCCTACTCAGGGATTAAACTGAGGATAATTAACGAGAAGAGGCTCGGATGGACAATGAACAATCCCTCGATTTAGTTGAGTCTGCTAATCAAGCAGAACCTACAGAACAACCCTTAGCACAGGAACCGAACTCAACCCCGGAACCCGAGGGAAACTTAGAACCCACAGAAGTTGGCGATACCGAGGCATCGGGAACCCAAGAATCAGAGGGTGAAAAGGCAGAGCTACCAAAAGGCATCGAGAAGCGACTAGCGAAACTAACTGCAAAGAAGTATGAGCAAGCCGATAAGATCGCAGCCTTAGAGCGACAAAAACACGAGTTAGAAAGCAAACTTGCTAGTCAAGCGCCCAAGACTCGAGAAGAGTTCGCTTCTGAAGAAGACTTTATTGACTATAAGGTCAATTCACAGTTGGATAATCGTTTGCAAGAACAGCAGTTCAAACAGCAAGCCGCCCATATCCAACAACAGCAAGCCTCTGTGCAAGCTGAAATGTGGAGTGAACGAGTCAGCTCAGTCTCTGAAGAAATCCCAGACTTACTTGAGGTAGTGGGGAGTGTTGACATACCTATGCCGGTAGATGCGTTACAGGTGATAAGTGAATCGGATCAAGGTCCTAAAATGGCTTATTACTTAGCAAAAAACCCGACAGAGGCTCAACAACTCAATTACATGGACGAGAGGGCAAGGGATCGCAAGTTGATGCAGCTTGAAATGGAGTTAAAGATGGGTATTAAAACCGTTGGCACTTCCAAGCCTGTTACAAATGCGACACCTACTCCAAAGTCTAACGGAGGTAGGGCTGGTGCGCCAGCTAGTATGGAATCTCTCTCCACGGGGGATTGGATGAAAGCTAGGCGAAAACAGGTTCGAAAACGCTAAATCGGGGCCGAGCGCCCCATGTAAAAAAGGAAAGATCACATGGCAAATTCTATTTTGACCCCAGATCAAATTACTCGGGAATCATTAAGAGTCCTTCACGAGAAACTCACATTCGTAGGTGCTGTTAATAAGCAATACGATTCATCATTCGCATCTACTGGTGCAAAAATTGGCGATACCCTTCGTATCAGAAAGCCAGCTCAGTTTAAAGTACGTAGAGGGATCGTCATGGATGCTCCTGTTCAAGACTACGTTGAACAAACTGTTCCACTTACTGTTCAAGAAATCGTAGGTGTTGACCTTGAGTTCACTGACCTAGACTTGACTTTAGAGTTAGATGATTTCTCAAAACGCATCATTGAGCCGGCTATGTCTCGCATCGCTGCTGACATCGAACAAGACGTTCTACGTACAGCTTCCGGCCAATCAGTTGTCTCTGCAGCCACTGCTGCTGACCTTTGGAAATCAATATTGATCTCTCAGGCGTACCTTGACAACTTAACTACTCCTCGGGACAACAACCGATGTGTACTAATTGACACTCTCATGCAAGTGGATCTAGTAGATACTTTAAAAGGTCTCTTCCAAGATTCATCTGAGATCTCTAGCCAATACCGTGAAGGTATGATGGGCCGCACTGCAGGTGCTGACTTCTATCAATCTTCATACATCCCAACAACTGAGACTTCTCCCGAAGCATCTTTTGCCATTGTAAGTTTCTCTGCAGGAAATCCAAATTCAGGTTCAGCAGCAGGCGCTACCATGACCATAACTGCTACCGGTGCGGGTACTATACCTAAAGGAACTCAGTTTGAGTTGAACAACGGCACATCAGATGCTTACGCAGTACAACCTGAGACTAAAAAGAAATTTGTTGGTCAAAAGGTATATGTGACAGCACAAGAAGATGTAGTGATCGCAGGCGCAGGTGCTGTAGTAGTTCCTATTGCAGCTCCTATCATTTCTGCTAACACCGATGCTCGCCAAAACATCTCTGATGCCCCAGTAACAGCAGATGCCTTGACTGCAGACCTACAGAAGACTCTTGTATTCCATAAGGATTTTATGACTTTCGCATCTGCGGATCTCCAACTTCCTCGTGGCACAGATATGGCATCTCGCCAGTCTTTTGAAGGTATCTCAATGCGCTTAGTGCGTGACTATAACATTGCAACTTCGGACTTCCCTGTTCGCTTTGACGTACTTTATGGTACTAAAGTGATCCGTCCTGAGTATGGCGCAGTTGTAGTAAAAGGATACTAATCCTAACGGAGCCCTTCGGGGCTCCTTCTTTTATTTGGAGTATATATGCTAATGAAGTACAAACCTAAAGCACCTAAGCAGTACAGCAATGATGCAATTATTGCTAAACCCGCTAAAAAGTCCGTAAAAAAGGCCACTAAGAAGACTACCAAAAAGAAATCCTCTAAGGAATAGTGATGAAGACAGCTAGAGATTTAATCCAACAAGCAGCTAAAAAAGCCGGGGTTATTGATGCGATTGAAACCCTAGAGTCTCTTGAAGCTAGTGATTCATTACAGGAATTAAACGATATTATAGAAGGCTGGAACATTGACTCTTTATTTCCGTATGTGAATGATGAGTATAATGTTGCAATCCCGACTATAGATGCAGGTAAAATAAAAATCGGCCCTGCTGCTGAAGGAGCTGTGGACGTTGATGCGCCTAGACCCAATCGAGTAATTTCTGTAGCAATTAACAAGTCAGGTAAATACTACCCACTTGAATATGTATCCCCGGACGATGCTGCAACTTCTAATTTTAGAAATGTAAGTGGAGCAACAGGGGGAATACCTCTTTACTACACAGTACATACTACCTACCCAATTAGTCAAATTGAAGTATTCCCTAATGCAAATTCATTTCCATACATCATAACTTCACAGAATGTAGTTAGTGCTAAAACACTAAATGATACAATCAGTCTACCTTCCGGCTACTACCCAGCTCTTGTGGCTGAGTTAGCAGTAGTTCTTGCAGGAGATTATGGTAACTTGGAAATGGTTCCCTTGCTTGAAGCTAGGGCAGTAAAAACGATTACACGACTTAAAAGGCTCAATAACAAATCTCGTAGGCTATCTCACGATGGCACTCCTCGAGGTGCGGGTTATTGGGATATAACTACGGACTCTTATATTTAGGACATAAAATGGCTCGAGTTCTTGTACAAGACTGGATTGCTCAAACCTACCAAGCTCGGAGCCCAAATTCTTCGAGCCGTAGGACGTTAAACGGCTATCCACAATCTACTGAAGGTGAGGGTAAATTCCCCTCCGAGATTATTGGAACTCCGGGGAACTTCACGTTCACTCGTAAAGAGTCACCCCCTAAGATCATACAAGCTATCCAAGGCAACGGGGCCACCCCCAATGTGGTTAGCGTGTCCACTACAACGGATTCTGAGGTTATTCCAGGGACTGTTGTTAATATAAATGGCACAGTTGATTATGATGAGATTCAAGTTGTCGTGGCTTCTGTCATCTCTACTACTCAGTTTACCTACGAAACCTTTAATAATACCAATACAGTGGCTAACTTAGGTGGTGAAGTAGAGGCAACAGGGGAGTCTCCTATTTCCGTAGTAGACCCCGAGTCTAGTTGTCGGGGGTTGTACACAACCTCTACAGGTCGAGTATTTACTTGTTTTGCAGGAGAAGTTCTAGAGATACTAGAGGATGGCTCTTGGCTGCAAGTGACTAGCATCGGGCTACAATCCTCCTCAGTTTCTTTTACGGATGATGGAATACACTTAGTATTTTGTGACGGACTAATCCTTTGGACGTACAAGCTAGATGATGGGACACTACTGACCCCTAGCCTGCCATTTACCAAACCAATAAAAGTTTTATTCTCAAATAGTAGAATTGTGTGCATTAACGACGGCACAGAGCCTGTCCCGGATGACAACGTAAACACAAAGAATAGATTTTATTTCACTGAGCTATTGGATGCGAATGATTGGCCCACGCTAAATTACGCATCGGCTGAGTCTTCAGCAGACCCCATAATTGGAATGGATGTGCGAGAAGGCGAGCTATGGTTTTTTGGACCACGATCTTACGAGGTGTGGCGAGCCGATATAAATCCCGACCTCCCCTTTGTTAAAGTGGGTGGGTCGTCTACAGAGATTGGGTGTGGTGCGCTTAATTCAATCACATCTATTGCGGGCCAAGTGTTTTGGTTAGGTAGCTCTACAGCAGGACAAAACATAGTGTTTATGTCAAATGGCTACAACGCACAGAGAATCTCCACCCATGCGATTGAGTATGCTCTGGGGCAAGTAGGGGGATTGACTTCGGATGCTCGAGGGTTTGCGTACCAACAGGAAGGGCATACATTCTATGTACTCACACTCATCACAGGCAACCGGACATTTGTTTTTGACCTGACTACTCAGCAATGGCATGAGAGATCTAGCCGAGATCGAGCAATCAATAAAGAAAACTTTTGGGAAATATTATATACCACCTTTGCGTTCTCTAAAGTTCTAGCGGGGGGTCTAAAGAACGCACGTATTTTGCAGTTAGATTTAGACCGATATATTGAATGGGATGGGAGACCTATTGTCAGACTGCAAAGAGGCCCTATTACCTTTCAAAACCTCTCTCAAGTATTTCACGATAGGTTCACTATAGACATGGAGACTGGAATAGGTCGCCAAGCAGGTGAGCCATATTTATCCGGTGTGCAGACAGGTGAGGCAGTCAATCCAGAATTAATGATGCGCCACTCAGATGATGGGGGGCATACTTGGTCAAGTCAACGCAAAACTACTGTTGGTCGAGTAGGGCAATACCTAGCTAGAGTGATATTTCGTAGGCTCGGAAGATCAAGGGAACGTGTGTACGAGATCTCAATGTCAGCCCCTGTCAAATGGCATATTTTAGGGGCAAGACTTAGCTTAAAAGCAGGAGCTCAGCCATGAGTAACATAGGCCCGGCTCCCATTATGAATCCCCTATCTAATGGTAGAATTTGGTCTCAATGGTTCTCCACATTGGGGGATAGCCTCAAAGGTAGATGGGGGCAACAAAAGAGACAGTTAGAAAAACTAAATATTGACCCACAACCCACCACAGAATACCTAAATTATAAAGGTACTGAAATAAGTTTTCTCTTTGTATGGGAATCTGGAGTTACGTTCAACGGGAGTGAGATATTACTCAACGACACCCCAGCGACAGCAGACCTCTCCATGAGGTCCGGAATCCTACAAGTGTGGGACGGCTCAACCCTAGTTGGTGGAGCGTACTGCAACGAACGAACTATAGAATTACCAAACTTGAGCTCGAGTGGTCGGACTATTGTGCAGGGTTCAATTATGACTAAGATAACCGATCCAAGGAGGATTGTATGATAGATTGGCTTATGGATCCCACCGGAATGGGCGCATATCGAAAAGGATTAGCTGCTAACGAGGCAGCAAAAAGAGAAGAATTAGAAGCCGCTCGAGGGAGGGCTGCGGGTCTTGGAAAAGAGTTTACCGACACTGGCGAGTTTGTTGCCAACACGTATGCCCCCTACGCAAATCTTGCATCATTGGGGGCGGGTCAAATGATGCAAGACTATTCAGTCACCCCAAATGCTTATCAATTCCAAGGACAAGTTTCAGACTATTTAGACCCTTCTATTGCGTATCAACAAGATCAGGCACGCAGGCAACTTGAGTCCTCAGCAGCGGCTAGAGGTAGTTTAATGAGTGGGGCAGCCGCTAAAGCTATTGCGGATCGTGCACAACAAATCGGAGCTCAAGGCTACGGAAATGCGTATGCAGCGATGGAGCGGGATAGAAGTTACGGAGCAAATCAAGCTCAACAAAACTATTTAAACCAAGTAGCACAAGGGCAACAACAGTATAACCAAGCGCAGAACGTGTCACAATTAGGTCTACAAGGATTAGCGGGACAAGGTGGAGCCCTTGAGCGGGGTGTAAGTAGTTCTGTAAATACTAGGCTCCCAACCTATACCCAACAGATTGACCCCTCCGCAGGAATGGGAGATCTTGCAGTAGGTAAAATGCGTGGCGGGTTCACGCAAGGGATCTTAGATGGGGTCTCGGGCGCAGCAGCTCCTGGATTAAGAGACCTATTTGGAATGAAAATGAATGGTTTTGTTCCAGGGAAGGATAAATAATGCCACCACTATCACAACTTATGCAGATGGGTCCCGGAAACATATTTGGGGGACTAGGTAAGAATCTCGGAGCAGGGATTGGCGGGGGAATCACTAAACAGATTCGTCGTCCTCTATTCAATAAACTTATAGATAAGTTTCGCACAGGGAATGAAGACAAAGCTAAATTAAGCACTCTTGCTCAAATGGGGCTAACAGCGGCTCCTATGCAAGGTTCGGAACAATACCCAATCTTTGAGCAGATGTTTGAAGCTAATCAGAACTTATTAAACCAACGAGCAGATAGATCGCAAGAACTTTGGGAGACTGATCCTACGGCAGCTCGGGAGTATTTGTTAGGGGAGCAGGCGATGAAGTTCGGGGGAACAGGCGGTAAAGGGCCAAAAGACCCTGGCTTATCTCTAGAGCAGAAGAATGCGATTAGTAACCTAACGACAGCTTATAACCAATACCTAGCAGCACAAAACGCACTTTTTGCGGACCCCACTAATCTGGAGAAGGATGCGGCTAGGCTACAAGCCAAGCAAGCGATGAATATAGCTAAAGGCGAAGCGGTGGGAGTGGGTGTAGATGCGAACAAAGTGATTGACACTGCCTCCCAATCAGAGACTTTCGGTGGAAAGTTGGCCGAGCAGAGAAATATAATAGCTAATGAACGAGGCAAAAATTCAAATCTTATAAATGAGGTGCTCACTAAACTCCAAGGCACTGTGGATAAAGTATTAGGGGGAGCGACTGTCAACAAATGGATAACCAATTCATCTTTGGTGAAAGATTCCGCAGATCAAATTCAGCATTATATTGATAACTTTAACCAATATAAATCCCAACCAAATGCGTTGTTTGGGGCAGTAAAGGCTTTGGGTCGAGCTATTGAACCGGGGCTTCAAGTAACCTCGGATGAGGTTAAGGGATTCTTAGGAGCCAATGCGGTCTCTAGTTTCATTGGGGGTGTTCAGGATCTTGGGGAAGGATTCAAAACTCTTTTCGGGCCGAAAGGAAAAGGTGGTTTGTTGAGGGAGGCCCAAGAAGCGGCAGCTACTGACCAACCTAAACAAATGTGGCAGATCCTAGTTCAAGCATCCAACATTATCTCAATGTCTCAGAATAACTATAACACATTTCTAACTGAGGCTAAAAAGAACGCAAAGAACATCGGAGGTGCGGATACAGCAGCTCGTACAAAATATTTGCCACAGGATGACAAAGATCTTATTACGACTGCGATGGCTGAATATATAGACGATAAAGTACCTAAAACTGTTATGAGTTCGCAAATGACCCCACTCCTAGTAGGAACTCCAATGCCTACAGATGGGGGCATTGCTGCTGACTTGATGGGCAAAGCTAAGACTCTGATTGCACAAGCGGAGGCGTTCTTAGAGACAGACAAGGGGTCTGACCCAGATCGGGAAAAACTAAGAGTCCAAATAGAAAAGACTAGGGAAGCCACCAAAAAAGAAGATGCGAAAGCTATTGAACAAGAGGTTGGTTTCTTAGGGCAGATTATTAATGCACTACTAGGTTTGGAGACTGACGAGAACGGCAACAGCACACTTAAAGTTGAAAACCTTAATGTGGCGGGAGTCCCTCTTGGGGATCAAAAAGTTCGTGTTAGCGATGAAGAGGCACAGAGCCTATTAGACAGTGGGGAGTGGTAAGAATGATATTTAAAGACCTACCTGAACAACAAAAAAAGGCCCTTATAAAACAAGGATACTACGGACCCAATGGTACGTATAAGCAGACAGATAATGTCCCTCTTTGGGTGCTTGAGGAAGCAAACAGAGATTCTAGGGACCTTGGGGATGGGTTTTCTAAACTAGACTCTATTGCTCTGCGAACAGATAGGGATGCTCCGGAGGTGCGCCCCGCACCCCTAGGTCGTCGAGGGGGTCCAGATCTACTTCCTTATGAACCAGCTATTTCCGATGAGTACCAGCCCTCAGAAGCAGAGATGAGTGAGTATCGCCAAAAGATAGATAGGCCGGGAGGGTTTGTGCTTCCGCAATTAGCGTTGTCTCCCGAGCAGAGAGAAGAAGCAGCCCGCAAAGGAAAAGCTAAGGCTTTTAAACATAGTGAACTATCTAAATTACTAAAAGACGAGGGAGGTATTTTTCAATATGAATTTTACGATCCTAGGCGTAAGGACACGCTCACTATCTCTCGAAAAGATAAACTAACTCCACAAGATCTTGAGTTTATTAAGCAAACTTACGCTGAGTTAAACCAAAGAGAGGGTGCTGATCCACTAACACACAAGTTTACAATGGTAGACGATCCCTTAGCTGTATTCAAGTATGTGATGGATAATAAACTTATTGATAATCCCGAGAACCTCCCAATGGAGGCGTTTATTGATAAATATAAGGCAAACCCTACAGGTTTTAGAGAAATCGCAATGGGAGAGGAGCCTTCCTTTGGGGGCAGATTCGGGGATACTGCATCTAGACCTGGGAGACAAGTAATGTCTTTACAGGAAACCTTATCTCCAGATCTACCTGCTATGTTAGGGGGTCTTCCTGAAGATGCTACTGACGATGAAAAACTTGCCGCATCTGTGGAAGGTGCGAGATTGCAATCTGATTCAGACTCGTTTCTCGGCAAAGTAGGTGGGGATATGTTACGTAGCCCGACCCTACCTCTATCTCTTGCAGCCTCCTTAGCTCCATTTCCTGTCCCGGGTGGATTCAAGACTAAGTTACTTAAAGAAGGGCTTATCGGAGGAGCAGAGGGACTCGCTGAGACTGCTTCAAGTAAGCAACAATTTCTTGCTGACCCAGATGCCACAGACTACGGCCTTAATACATTAATGGGAGCCGGAGCTGGTGCGGGGTTTGTGGGAGCGGGTGAAGGTTTCAAAAAAAGCGCAGGCAAGATTAAAGATAAGTTCTTTTCGGGAACTGGCGATAAGATCCGGAATGAGGCTTACGATCTATGGAAAGACATAGTACAACAGAATGTTCCAAAGCCCCTACAAGTAGGTCCACTTAATCCCAACACTCCTGCGGCTAAGAAGATACTCGGAGGTAAACGTGGGGACGAGTACGAAAAGGGAGCATTATCTTGGTACAAGGATAGGCTTGGCATTAAAAATGAGGACGATTTATACCCGGGACTTGGACTTGCTAATCGAAACTCAGCAGCCGCCACAGATCTACGGGCGCTCGCCACTCGTAGTCCGAAGCTATATCGTCAATGGGAAAATACTTATCAGAAGTTAATCAAAGGGATTGACAAGCAGATTAATTACTCAAAAGCCCCCACCCTAGAGGATGCAGGCGATTTGATGGTAGAATCCGCAAAAAAAGCTAAGGACAAGTTTTTCTCTGAGCGCCAAAATACTTACAAGAATATCTTACAGAGCGACAAAGGCTTAGAGATTGACAAGGCCATGGATGACGATGCTGTAAAATCTTTTAAAGGGGAATTAGAGAAGTTAGTAGAGGATCTTCAAAGTCAAAAGAACAAAGCCTCTCGCATGGAAGACACTGTGGAGGAGGTTCCTACTCTAGTTCCAAGCAACACTATCGTTGACCCTTCCGGGCAACCCGCTATGGTTACTGGAACTAAACAACAAGTAACGGGTCAAAAACCTGTTTTATTTGACAACCCCAAAGTTGCCCCCAAAGTTAATGCAGCCATTGATGCACAAATTGAAAGAGCTAAGGGTTTAATAGTGTCGTTAGACTCTCGTCTAAATGGCTCGTTGCCCGCAGGCACTAAGAATAAGGATGGAAACACTCTTGCGTTTGAAATAAACAAAGTGCGCTCAAGCCTGCAAAACGATGCGGTGATGGGGAACCCTCTAGAGAAAAATCCGATTGAAGATAAAGTAATTTCAGACTTGAGGGATATGACTCGTGACTTTATCATGGATGCTACTAAAAAAGCAGATCCATCAACTTACGAAACACTAAAGAAAACCAATGAAGAAATCACTAACTTCTTAAAA
>Ga0102813_1000541_pt1 | contig 17191 bp, 18 predicted proteins | sample ColrivemetaGS725_FD_84512 | JGI IMG/M metagenome (GOLD analysis project Ga0102813, IMG submission 84512) | Estuarine microbial communities from the Columbia River estuary - Flood tide ETM metaG S.725 | ecosystem: Environmental > Aquatic > Marine > Intertidal zone > Estuary | place: USA: Columbia...
AACGAAAGAGGGGCAAACGATGATTTCTATTACATAAATTAGTTTATTTCACCTGTTAACCCTAATCTTCACAGCGTTGTAATCGGCACTGCATTTAAAAGGGGAAATAAATTCAGTCATTAGCGCTGTCATATCGCGACTGCTCTTCATAAAGAAAAAGTGCGAATTGAGTAAATAAGAGGTTATATACGAGTACGTTGCGACAACGTTCCACCACCTAATTTTGCTACCACACGGGCGTAAAAAAGCCCCGATAAACGGGGCTCTTAGGTCGCCAGCAATAACTACTGGACTTTGATTTGGTGCCCAAGGCCGGACTTGAACCGGCACAGCTTTCGCCACTACCCCCTCAAGATAGCGTGTCTACCAATTTCACCACTTGGGCATTCTCAAACTATTAAAACATTCTACCAACATCACTTCTGTCGCTAGCAGTTCTGCTTACTGAGGTAATTCAGAAGTACTTTCACCGTCAACGGCGTCTTCCACAACGGGCACATCTGTTTCTTGCACCGACTCGAATGGAATTGATTCAAGCACTGGCAGTAAATCAGTGTCTATCACGGTTTTGTTCTTGGCCATCACAGCTAAGCTGACGCTGGTGACGAAAAATATTGTCGACAGAATTGCGGTCATTCTGCTGAAAAAGTTCCAGCTGCCGGAGCTGCCAAACACTGTCTGTGATGCACCTGAACCGAACGACGCGCCTGCTTCTGCGCCTTTACCTTGCTGGAGCAAAATAAGAACGATCAGCACAACGGCGATCAGAAAGTGAAAGACTAAAATAAAATTTTCCATGATTAAGCTTCTATCGATTGAGCAATATTCAAAAATTCTTCTGCCTCTAACGAGGCCCCACCAACCAGTCCACCATTGATATCTGGCTGGGCAAATAACGCTGCAGCATTCGAGGCTTTCACGCTTCCACCGTATAACAGTGTGGTTGCTACCCCTAGGTCACCGAGCTGTTCACGGATCGCTCGGTGAACCTCCTGCGCTTGCTCTGGCGTGGCGGTCTCACCGGTGCCAATGGCCCATACAGGCTCGTAGGCGATCACCGCTCGACACACATTATCCAGACCTACAGCATCAATAACCGCGGTTATTTGATCGGTTACCACCTCAACGGTCTGCATCTTTTGCCGCTGCTGAAGTGATTCCCCAACACAGAGAATAGGTGTTAAACCGGCTCCCTGCGCTGCCTTAAACTTTTCTGCCACTGTCTCGTTGCTCTCGCCAAACAGGGCGCGTCGCTCTGAATGGCCTACCAAGACATATTTACAGCCCTGATCCACCAACATCTCCGCCGAGATTTCACCCGTGAAGGCCCCAGCGGCATGTTGCGATACATTTTGCGCACCTAGCGCTATGGCACTGCCTGCAATGGCCTCTCTGACTGCGGCGAGGTGCACAAACGAGGTAAACAGAATCATCTCAACCGCGCTGGCCTTCCACGTCGCAGACAACTGACCGGCCAGCGTTACCGCTGAGTCTGTCGTGCCATGCATTTTCCAGTTGCCCGCAATCAGCGGTTTACACATCTGACGAACTCCTCTCAGAGCTGTGTTGCAAAAGGGCGCAAATCCTACCCGACTCAAGGCCAAGATACAATAAGCAAATCGTCTTTTCGCTTAGGCGAGACGGCGCTTCACGGTTTCGGCAATCTCAGTTGCCAAGTGCTTTACGAGCACCCCGTCCTCACCTTCTACCATGACCCGAATCAGCGGTTCGGTGCCCGATGGACGCAATAAAACGCGACCGCGGCCATCGAGTTTTTTCTCTGCGGCGTCTACCGCGGCATTGATCTCGGCATCGCCACTAATATCTACCTTGGTCTTCAACCGCACATTAATCATTAATTGCGGGAATTTGGTCATGGCGCGTTTGGCGTCATGGAGCGACTTGCCATTGGCCGCCAGCGCACGAAGCACTTGGAGTGCGGAGACAATACCGTCACCGGTTGTATTGAGGTCACTGCACAGGACATGTCCTGAGCCCTCTCCGCCGAGGTGCCAATGATTTTCTTTCATGGCTTCGACCACATAGCGATCGCCTACTTTAGTCCTCACAAAGGGGATGCCCATCTCGGCGAGCGCGATCTCTAAACCGAGATTGCTCATCTGTGTGCCGGCGACACCGTTGCAGCCACTCGGGGATTGGTGTCGGTATTGAGCAATGATAAATAGTAGCTCATCGCCATCCACCAATTCGCCACGATTGTCGATAAACAACACGCGATCACCATCACCATCAAAGGCAATACCTAGGTCAGCCTGATGTTCTAAAACGGCGGCTGCAAGTGCTGCGGTGTGGGTGGAGCCACAATTGTCATTGATATTAAAACCATTGGGCTGGTTACCTAGGGTGATGGTGGTAGCACCCAATTCTTTAAATACCTTTGGCGCGACATCGTAGGTGGCGCCATTGGCGCAATCGAGCACAACTTTGAGGCCAGCGAGACTAAAACCTGACGGCAGTGTGGCCTTACAAAACTCAACATAGCGACCAGCGGCATCGGAGATACGTCGGGCTTTGCCGAGTTCATGACTCTGGTTAGTGGTCAGGGTTTGATCGAGTAGCGCTTCAATTTCTAGTTCGACTTCGTCGGGCAATTTGTAACCGTCAGCGGCAAAAAACTTGATGCCATTATCTTCAACGGGGTTGTGCGAGGCGCTGATGACTATGCCTGCAGCGGCGCGAAAAGTGCGTGTTAAATAGGCGATAGCGGGTGTTGGCATGGGGCCGAGCATATCCACATCGACGCCAGCGGCAATCAATCCCGCCTCTAACGCCGACTCAAACATATAGCCTGAGACGCGGGTATCCTTGCCGATAAGTACGCGCTTTTTACCTTTGGCGTTACGCGTCAAGACGGTGCCCGCGGCCCAACCGAGCCGCAAGAAAAAATCTGCCGTTATGGGAAATTCGCCAACTCGCCCACGAATACCGTCGGTGCCAAAATATTTTCTCGCCATTATTGTTTCTCTCTGTCCTGAAATTGTTTTACCTGCTGCCAAACTGTCAGAGCCTGCACAGTTTCCAACACATCATGCACCCGCAAAATAATACTGCCCCCTGCGGAGACTAACGACTGGGCCGCTAAAAGCGCCATGGTAACACTTCCGACCAGTCTTTTATCCACAGTTGAATCAAGCGTTGAATCAATTAACTGCCCGATCATGGTTTTGCGCGAAACACCCACTAAAACGGCGCTTCCGTCGTCAGAAAAGCGATCAAGCGCGGCAAACAGAGCAAGATTGTGCTCTAAGGTTTTACCAAAACCAAAGCCGGGATCAAGCACTATTTGATCACTGGCAATCCCTGCGTCGAGACAGATCTGTTTGCGCTGCTGCAAGAACTCCAGCACGTCGGCTACAACATCGCCGTACGTGGGGTTGTCTTGCATACTCTTGGGTTGATTCTGCATATGCATCAAACAGACGGGAAGACCGCTGGCAACCGCAGCCGCGAGGGCACCTTCGCGCTGGAGCGCGCGCACATCATTAATCATGTGCGCACCGAGACCCGCTGCCTGCTTTATGACCTCGGCTGTGCTCGTGTCCACTGAGATCAGCGCGTCAAATCTCGACGCTATTCCCTGCACCACAGGTAGGACGCGGTCCAGTTCCTGCTGCTCTGAAACCTCTGCAGCGCCGGGGCGCGTGGATTCACCGCCAACATCGATAATATCAGCGCCCGCAGTGAGCATCTGTTCGACGGCATAGAGGGTTTTGCTCAGGTCGACAGAGGACCCTGAGTAGAGATTGCCGCCATCAGAAAAAGAGTCTGGCGTAATATTGAGTATCCCCATCACCGCAGGACGGGAGAGATCGAGGACCTTGTCACCACAAATCAGACGTTTTTTATTCATCGTAATAAAAAGCCCCGAGCCACTACGACGTCGGGGCTAATCCTAGCCATGTCAGGTTAGATTTCTTCTATCGGGTCGCCTAGGCTGTCATCCGCTTTCGGCGCGCTATCTTTCTTGGCGCCCTTGGAGGAGCCTTTGTCGGAGTCGTTGTCGTCCCACTGACGCGGCGGGCGAACCTTGCGGCGATGCATCAAATCATCAACCTGATCGGCATCGATGGTTTCATATTCCATCAGTGCATCTTTCATCGCCTCTAGCACGTCACGATTCTCTTCGAGCAGTTTTTTCGCTTTTTGGTAGGCATCGTCAAGAATTTTGCGCACTTCTTGATCAATCTCGCGGGAGGTATCCTCTGAGTAATGAGTGTTGCCGCCCCTAGGGCCCTGAGATTCGTCTTCACCGTAGAGCACAGGACCCATTTTTTCGGTCAAACCCCACTTAGTCACCATATTGCGGGCCATCTGAGTGGCGCGCTCGATATCGTTGGACGCGCCAGTGGTCACGGCGTCTAGGCCTCCGACCAATTCTTCGGCGATGCGACCGCCAAACAGGCTGCACAACTGACTGAACAACTGAAGACGACTCATACTGTAGCGGTCTTCTTCAGGCAGATACTGCGTGACGCCGAGGGCGCGACCGCGAGGAATAATTGTCACCTTGTGCACTGGATCGTGCTCAGGGACGAGACGACCAATGATCGCGTGGCCGGCTTCATGATAGGCCGTGTTGGTTTTCTCTTTATCAGACATCACCATGGAGCGGCGCTCTGCACCCATCATAATTTTGTCGCGGGCCTTCTCAAACTCTTCCATGCTGACAATGCGGCGGTTGGCGCGCGCAGCGAAAAGTGCCGCTTCGTTGACGAGATTGGCTAAATCAGCACCGGAGAAACCGGGGGTTCCACGCGCCAAAACGTGTAGTTCAACGGTTTCATCTAGCGGTACTTTACGGCCGTGGACTTTCAAAATCTGCTCGCGGCCACGAATATCAGGGAGACCCACATAGACTTGGCGATCGAAACGACCGGGGCGCAAAAGCGCTTTATCGAGGACATCTGGGCGGTTAGTGGCGGCAATCACAATCACACCTTCGTTACCTTCAAAGCCGTCCATTTCAACCAACAGCTGATTGAGCGTCTGCTCACGCTCATCGTTACCGCCGCCCCAGCCACCACCACGGTGACGGCCGACAGCGTCGATTTCGTCGATAAAGATAATGCAGGGCGCCTGCTTTTTAGCTTGTTCAAACATATCGCGAACGCGCGATGCGCCCACACCCACAAACATTTCCACGAAATCAGAGCCTGAAATGGAGAAAAATGGGACTTTCGCTTCACCGGCGATCGCTTTCGCTAGCAACGTTTTACCGGTACCTGGCGGACCAACCATTAATACGCCTTTCGGGATGCGGCCACCAAGACGCTGGAATTTAGTCGGATCACTGAGGAATTCAACCAGTTCACCCACGTCTTCTTTGGCTTCGTCAACCCCTGCCACATCGGCAAAGGTAGTATTGATTTGATCACTGTTAAGCAACTTGGCTTTGCTTTTGCCAAAACTCATGGGGCCGCCCTTGCCGCCACCGCCGCCCTGCATTTGGCGCATAAAGAAGACAAAAATAGCGAGAATCAGCAGTATTGGGAACGCGGCGACCAGCAGTTGCGATAACAAACTGGGCGTCTCAGGCTCTTTGCCCACAACTTTGACGTTGTGATTAAGAAGATCATCCATCAAACCTGGGTCCTGAACATTGGGACGAACGGTTCTGAATTTTGACCCGTCGAGGCGCAGGCCCTCAATGATCAGGCCATCGATGGCAACACTGGACACCCGCTCATTTTGCACATCGGCAACAAAGTCGGAGTAAACGATGTCATCGTTGACTGGCTTGGGGGTAAAGCTGTTAAAAACAGACAGCAGAATGGCCGCGAGTACCAGCCATACAATTAAATTCTTTGCCAAATCGTTCAAGTTTGTATCCTCTTAAATCAGGCCTTTAAGCCCTTTGCTACCATATAAACTTCTCGAGACTTCGCCCTCGAAGCGTCGGGCTTGCGCATACTCACAGTATTAAACAGTGTTCTTACGTGCCGTACAAATTCATCAAACCCCTCGCCTTGAAATATCTTAGTGATAAATACGCCTTCCGGCTTCATCACTTTGCAGGCTAAGTCGAGCGCCAATTCGACTAAATAAAGACTGGCTGGCTGATCAACTGCTTTACTTCCACTTAAATTGGGGGCCATATCCGAAATTACAAGGTCTACGGGCCGATTATCAATCAATGCTAGCAGCTGTTGCAGAATCTCCTCTTGAGTAAAGTCACCAAGAATAAAATCCACCCCCGCAATACCGTCCATAGGCAAAAGATCAACAGCATGCACGCGGCCCTCATGGCCCACCAACTTTGCAGCGACCTGCGACCAGCCGCCCGGTGCCGCACCTAAGTCAACAACGGTCATACCGTGACGGATCAAGTTGTCTTTGCCAATAATCTCGAGCAATTTATAGCTTGCACGGGACCGATAACCGTCCTTCTGAGACAGTTGTACGTACGGATCGTTAACATGTTGTTTAATCCAACTACGATTTTTAGATTTCGCCATGGTGTACTTTTCGCTAGAATGAGCGGCCTTTAAACTGAGCCAAGCATTATGACAAGTTCCAACGAGGATAAAAAACATTTACGTCGATTAGGCCATAATCTTAAGCCTGTCGTCACAGTCGCTGGCAATGGACTGAGTGAAACTGTCAATGCTGAGATCGAGCGTGCGCTGACTGATCATGAATTGATCAAGGTAAAATTGGTCGCCGATGACCGCGACAGCAAGAAAGCGCTGACCGAGGCGATCTGTGCCGACCACAAAGCCGAGCTCGTGCAATCAGTTGGCCACGTACTGTTGCTGTTCCGCAAGTCGAAAACACCCGATCCACGGCTATCGAATCTATTGCGCTAAAGCGCTGATTTTCTATGTCATAATCAGAGCCATAATCGGAACCACAATCGGAACCATAGTCAGACAACAAAAAATAACAGGCGCTGGAGGTTTAAAGATAAATTGTGAATAAACATCGCACTGTTAATTTTATTGCCCACTACATCGGCAAACCCGTTTTGCTGGGCTTGGTGGTTGCTGCGGCGCTGTTATTTGTCTTTCCCGAATTCCGCCAGCAACCGGAACCGGCAAATCAAGCTGAGATGGACCTCCATTCAAGCGCCACGGCTAACCAGTGGTCAGGCCCCGTCTCCTATTCACACGCCGTAAAGCGCGCGGCGCCGTCAGTGGTAAACATTTACACGCGCAAGGTCACCAACGCCGCGCAACATCCGCTGATGAACGATCCCTATTTCGGCAGATTGTTCGACAACCAGCAGCAGCGCATTCAGTCCTCGCTGGGGTCCGGCGTGATTATGCAGGAAAATGGTTTTATTCTGACGAACAACCATGTGATTGACGGTGCCGACCAAATTCTCGTCTTGCTCTACGATGGCCGCGAAGCCGGTGCCATCATAGTGGGCAAAGACCCTGAAACCGACTTGGCTGTGCTGAAAATCGACAGCGACCATTTGCAAGCGATCTCTATTGGCGAGTCCAGTCAGGCCAAAATCGGTGATGTTGTGCTTGCCATCGGCAATCCCTATGGCGTTGGTCAGACAGTGACGCAAGGTATCGTCAGCGCCACAGGGCGCAACGGCCTCGGGCTCAATACCTTTGAAAACTTTATCCAGACGGATGCCGATATCAATCCAGGCAATTCCGGCGGCGCGCTGGTGGACAGTTACGGCAATTTGCTGGGCATCAATACGGCGATTCTGAGTCAGTCAGGGGCCGTGGGAATTGGCTTTGCCATTCCCGCAGACACCGCAACAAAAGTGCTGAACGATATTATCAACTACGGCTACGTGGTGCGCGGGTGGCTCGGCATGGACGCGTTCCCTCTTACGGCACAGATTGCTCAGCGCCTCAATCTGCCTATCACTCACGGATTGTTGGTGCGCGCGATCTACAATGGCAGCCCTGCCTACAATGCGGGCGTTGAGCCCGGCGATATTGTGATAACAATCAATGACTCGCCGGTGACAGACCGTCAGAAAAGCATCAGTCAAATAGCCAATGTTGCGCCGGGCGCACCAATTCAGCTGGAAATTTGGCGTCAGGGGAAAACCTTTAGCGTAACTGCAGTAGCGGGTGTGCGCCCCACGGCCAGCGAATAACGCGCCACGAGATCTTCTGAATAAAACCTGAAAAAGAGCTGCGTTACCCTTAGAAGATAGCGGTCAAGGTATCGATTAACAGAGCGTTCTCGGTGTCACTGCCCACCGTGATACGCAAAAACCCTTCTATTCGCGGCTTCTTAAAGTGCCGCACAATCACCTTCTTGTCTCGCAACGCCTGCGCCAGCGCCTCTGCACCATGACTATTGTGACGAGCAAAAACAAAATTAGCGGCAGAGGGAAGAACATCAAAACCTAGGGATTGCAGGCTCTGAGTGAGGGTCTCTCGACTGGCAATAACCCGTTGACGCATCTCTTGATAGTAATCTTCATCTTCGATTGCAGCCACCCCCGCAGCCAGCTGCACGTGACCGAGTGGGTAGGAGTTAAAGCTATTTTTGATGCGTTCCAAACCTTCGATTAGCTCGGCAGATCCCATGGCATAGCCAATTCTCAAGCCCGCTAAAGAGCGCGACTTCGACATCGTTTGCACAACCAGCAGATTATCGTAGCGCTGCAACAGCGCCACCGCGCTGGAACCTGTGTCAGCAAAATCGATATAGGCTTCATCGACAACAACCACTGACTGAGAATTTACCTGCAGTAGCTTTTCGATAGCATTTAACCCGACCAAGCGACCCGTCGGCGCATTCGGATTGGGGAAAATAATGCCGCCATTGGCACGTGCATAATCATCAAGATTGAGCGAGAAGTCCTCAGCCAATGGCAAGGTTTTATAGTCAATGGTGTAAAGACCGCAGTAAACCGGATAAAAGCTATAGCTGATGTCGGGAAATAATATCGGCTGTGACTGGCGGAAAAAGGCATTAAACACATGCGCCAAAACCTCATCCGAGCCATTGCCAACGAACACTTGTGCGACGCTGAGCTGATGATAGTCCGCAATGGTTTGCTTTAACTTGTCTGCGTTGGGCGGTGGATAGAGCCGGACATTGCCATTAATCGACTGCTGCATGGCCGCCAGCACACGGGGTGACGGCGGATATGGGTTTTCATTGGTGTTCAATTTTGTCAGATTTTGCACCGCCGGCTGTTCACCGGGGGTGTAGGGATCTAAGGTGGCGACAAAATCACTCCAGTATTTACTCATGCTCGGTCTCGTACTCTCAATCTGATATCAATCGCGACGTATGCGATATTCCGCCGACTTTGCGTGGGCGGTTAATGACTCGCCACGCGCCAGAACACTGGCAACGCGTCCTAAATCGGACGCGCCCTGCTCGGAGCAGTAAATCACCGAGCTGCGCTTTTGAAAATCGTAAACGCCAAGCGGCGAGGAAAAGCGCGCAGTGGCTGACGTTGGCAGCACGTGATTGGGGCCTGCACAGTAGTCGCCCAGCGCCTCTGCGGTAAAACGCCCCATAAAAATGGCACCGGCATGGCGAATATTGGGCAGCCAGGCTTCAGGGTTTTCCAGCGAGAGTTCAAGGTGTTCTGGGGCAATGCGGTTGATTAACGCCAGAGCTTGCCCTTCGTTCTCAACTTCAATCAACGCTCCGCGCGCGGCCAGCGATTGACAGATAATGGCCTCTCGCTCCATTGTCGGCAACAGTCGAGTCATGCTCTGGTGCACTGCATCCAGATACTGTTTATCCCATGAAATTAAAATGGACTGGGCATTTTCATCGTGTTCCGCCTGAGAAAACAGATCCATGGCGATCCAGTCTGGGTTAGTTTTGCCGTCACAAACGACCAATATTTCACTGGGGCCGGCCACCATATCCAAGCCGACAGAACCGAACACCATGCGTTTGGCAGTCGCCACATAAATATTACCCGGACCGACAATTTTGTCGACTTTGGGTACCGTCGCCGTGCCGTAAGCCAAGGCCGCAATCGCTTGGGCGCCGCCAATGGTGAAGACTTTGTCGACACCCGCAATAGCTGCTGCTGCGAGCACCATTGGACTCAATTCGCCGTCGGGCGCCGGCACCGTCATAATCACCTCGCCAACACCGGCCACGCGGGCGGGGATGGCATTCATTAAAACCGATGACGGATAACTGGCTTTACCACCGGGCACATAAATACCGACGCGATCTAGAGGCGTAATTTTCTGGCCGAGGGTTGTGCCGCCTGCTTCTTGATACTGCCACGATTCTTGCCGCTGATGCTGGTGATAATCGCGAATTCGTTGCGCGGCACTTTCTAGGGCGGCGCGGGTGGCACTATCAATTTTCTGCAACGCAGCATGCAGCTGATCAGCGCCAATGCAGAGCTGATCAAACTGTTCTATATCGCGACGATCAAAGCGATTAGTCAGCGCGATCAACGCCTGATCTCCCTCGCGCCTGACCTGCTGTATAACATCTCTGACCACTTTTTCTACGTCTGCGTCGGAAACGCCGTCCCACGCAATCAGCTGGTCCAGCGCGCGATCAAAACCGGCGTCGGCAGTGGATAATCTATTTACCGCACAGAGGTCCGTCATCGATTACCCTCGACCGCCTCTTTCAATGCGTCAACAATCGATTGAATATCCGTAAACTTGGTTTTCATTGCCGCTTTATTGACGATCAAGCGCGAGCTGATATCAGCGATTTCTTCGCGCGGCTCTAAACCGTTTGCTCGCAATGTGTTGCCCGTATCGACGATATCGACAATCTCATGGGCGAGATCAAGAATGGGCGCCAATTCCATGGCCCCGTAGAGCTTAATAAGATCGGCTTGACGACCCTTCTGGGCATAAAATTGTCTCGCGACATTGGTGTATTTAGTGGCAACGCGAAGGCGACTTGGCTGCTGAGTGGTGCCCACGGGCACGGCAGTCATTAATTTGCAGCGGGCAATGCCCAAATCCAGTGGCTCGTAATAGCCGTCGCCCTGGTGCTCAAGCAACATATCTTTGCCTGAAACGCCTATATCCGCTGCGCCAAACTGAACATAGGTGGGAACATCTGACCCGCGCAGAATGATTAGCCGCACATTGGCCCGCGTAGTATCAAACACCAGCTTGCGGCTGGTCGAGAGGTCCTCCAGAGGCTCAATACCTGCGCGCGCCAGCAACGGCAGCGTCTCTTGCAGTATCCTACCTTTGGTCAAGGCTATGGTTATCTGTGTCATGGTAGTGTTTGCCGTCCGTTGTCCTGAGTGTGCCCTGCCCATCTGTCCGTTAGCCGGGGACGCGCTTTATTTTGGCACCTAATAATTGCAGTTTCTCTTCGATACATTCATAGCCGCGATCAATATGGTAAATGCGATCAACGATTGTCTCGCCATCGGCGACCAGCGCGGCAATAACCAGCGCAGCAGAGGCGCGCAAGTCAGACGCCATCACTGGGGCGGCCTTGAGGCGTTCAACACCGGTGACAACTGCCGTGTTGCCTTCAACACTAATAGACGCTCCCATTCGATTAAGCTCTTGTACCTGCATCAATCGGTTTTCAAAAATAGTTTCCGTGACGACGCCTGTGCCCTCTGCTACAGCATTGATCGCGGTAAGTTGCGCTTGCATATCCGTGGGAAACGCGGGGTATGGCGCAGTTCTCAAACTGACTGCCTTGGGGCGCTTGCCGTGCATATCTAACTCAATCCAATCGTCACCTTGAGTGATCTCGGCGCCGGTTTCACGCAACTTTAACAAAACGGCTTGGAGAAACGATGGGTCGGTTTGAGTGACACGAATCTTGCCGCGTGTCGCGACGGCAGCCGCGAGATAGGTGCCGGTTTCAATGCGGTCGGGCATCACTCGGAAGTGGCCGCCGACAATTTTTTCTACGCCGTTGATCACCAGACGGTTAGAACCCGCTCCCTGGACATCCGCGCCCCATGCGTTGAGGCAATTAGCGAGATCGACAATCTCCGGCTCACGGGCAGCATTTTCGATCACTGTCTGGCCACGGGCCAATACCGCTGCCATCATCAGGTTTTCTGTAGCACCGACCGACACTATATCCATTAAGATCCGACAGCCGACCAAGCGGCCGTCAGTGCGCGCCTTGATATAACCATCTTCAATGGTAATTTTTGCACCCATGGCTTCGAGACCACGCAAGTGCAAATCAACTGGGCGGCTACCGATAGCACAGCCACCGGGGAAGGAGACATTTGCCTCACCGTAGCGACTTAACATCGGGCCGAGGACTAAAATCGACGCGCGCATGGTTTTTACCAAGTCATAAGGCGCGGTCAAACTATGCAGTGTGGTGTTGTCGACTTCCAACTCCATGCGTTCGCTAATGCTCACTGTCACGCCGAGGGTGCCGAGAAGCTCAATAGTGGTAGTCACATCCTGCAAGTGCGGCAAATTCGAAACCGTGGCCAATCCCTCGCAGAGGAGTGTCGCGGACAATATGGGGAGCGCCGAATTTTTGGATCCAGAAATCCAAACCTCGCCGTGAAGCGGCCCGCCCCCTTGAATGATTAACTTATCCATCGAACAACCTTAACGTAAGAGTAGCTACTGCTGAGCATCCCACTCGCTGGGAGTAAACGTCTTCATATTGACCGCGTGAATAACGCCCGACGATATTTTTTCATTTAAAGCGGCGTAGATCGCCTGTTGGCGCTGCACTGGACGCTTGCCATCAAAGATGCTGCCAATGGCAATAATATTAAAATGGCTGCCCTGGCTCTCAACTTGAAACTGACAATCACTGATTGCCGCTTCAAGCAGCGCTTTAACATCTTCTGAATTCATAACTTACCCTTGTTCGATACAGTCGAGACAGCGTCTCGCCAATGGTCCCTTAGAGGTTGCTAGACGACCAACCACTGATGACTTGATCAATATCACCGCCAGCGCGCTGCGCAGATTGTGCAAATTGATTGCGAAATGTTTTACCGAGATTAATGCCGTTGATGATCACATTCACCACCATCCACTCGCCCGACTTCTTGCGCGCGAGGGAGTATTCCAGCGGGTAAATACTGTCAGAGCTGCGAATCTCCTGCTTGATGGTGGCCTTGCGCTGACCTTCAGGAATGGCCTTGTCGTCAACCAGAACAATTTTTTGGTTGTTGTAGCTAATCAATCCGCGACCATAGGTCTCAACTAAACCGCTACGGAAAGTTGCAATAAACTTCTCGCGCTGCTCTGGCGTCGCCTTTTTGACGTACTGACCCATCACATTCGTAGCGATAAAACCAAAATCAATATTTGTCGACAGCAGCTTGTCCAGATCGGCAAAATAAGCATCTTCAGTATCGGGATAGGTCTCGCGATACTGGCCAATAATACTGAGCAATTCCGTCGTGACGTGCTCTATTTGCTGGTAGGGATCTACAAAATCATTCTGTGCCAGACCGACTGCTGCGTAAACGCTTAGCACCACGCCCAGACCCCACTTTTTAATGCTCATACCTGTTTCCCTAAAATGCTGTAAAAATCTGCGTTAAACTTTATACCCTTATACGCAAGCTTATTCGCAAGAGTGCAATTAACTACCGTAAATGCTGACAATCTTGGCTGCGCACTATAACATCCTGCAACTTCTGAAGAAATAGAACCAACGGTTGATATAGCCAAAATCCGGAGAAATGATAAGCGCCATGATACTTCCACTGTTAGGTTTGATAATTGGTGTTTTAGGGCTCCTCTGGGGTGCCGACCGCTTTGTGGCAGGCGCCGCTGCCGCAGCAAAAAACTACGGCATTTCACCTCTGGTGATTGGCCTCACCGTAGTCTCCATCGGCACATCTGCACCGGAAGTGCTGGTTTCCGTGAATGCAGCATTAAGCCACGCGGGGGAACTTGCGGTGGGCAATGCGATTGGCTCCAATCTTGCCAACATAGGACTGGTGCTCGGTGTAACTGCGCTGATCGCCGCTATTCCGGTACAAAAACACCTGCTGACACAAGAGGGGGCCGCACTCTTAATCGTCACAGCAGCGGCAGGAATATGTCTTTATGACGGATTTCTTGGGCGAGGTGAAAGCCTGTTTCTGGCAGCGCTGGTTTTTCCATTGATCGTTATTGCCATTAAATACAAGAAAAACCATATCAGCCCCGAAGAAGAAGCGACTAGCGAAGATATACCAGACTTGACCACAGGTGCAGCGACACTCTGGTTCTGCCTCGGGCTTGCGGTATTGCTCGCCAGCGCCGACATCACAGTATGGAGCGCAAAATCCATCGCGCAATCGATGGGTATCAGCGAATTAGTGATTGGCCTGACCGTCGTCGCTATCGGTACCAGCTTGCCGGAACTGGCGGCATCCGCAGTCAGCGCTGCGCGGGGACATCACGACATCGCTATTGGCAATGTCTTCGGCTCAAACCTATTTAACATTTTGCTGGTAATGACAGCCGCCGGAGCCATCTCCCCAACCGATCTGTCGGCACAGGTATTCAGTCGCGACTACGTAAGCCTTGCCCTGATGACATTGCTGATGATTGCTATGGTTGGCTACGCTCTGTTTAAGAGCAAGAGAACGCGCACACCCGCGCGTATTCCACGCGCCTTTGGTTTTATTCTGATTGGCGCCTATGCACTCTATTATGTGGTTCTGTGGCCATCCATTATTACCGCCACTTAATAGTCTATTTCGCCACCCACATGTTTAGCCCTATAATGCCAACCACAGAGACCCACCCCCCAGAAAACAGCGACGACCCTATGACTGCAACAGACTTTATTGCCTCGGCAACACGCACAATCACAATGGAGGCGGATGCTGTTCGGCAGTTGCTGGCGCGGTTGGATGACAACTTTGTGACCGCCTGCAATACAGTCCTAGCCTGTCAGGGACGCATTGTTGTCACGGGCATGGGCAAATCTGGGCACATTGGTAACAAAATTGCCGCGACGTTGGCCAGCACCGGCACTCCATCGTTTTTTGTCCATCCCGCCGAAGCCTGTCATGGCGACCTCGGCATGATCACCAAAAATGACGTCGTTATCGCTATTTCGAACTCTGGCAGTACAGCCGAAGTGGTCACCCTGCTGCCTCTCATCAAACGACTCGGCATCCCAATGATTAGCATGACCGGTGATGCTCAGTCTGTACTGGCCAAAGCCGCCTGCGCGAACCTCGACGTCAGCGTTGAGAGTGAAGCCTGCCCGCTGAATTTAGCGCCCACCACCAGCACCACAGTGACACTCGCTATGGGCGACGCCCTTGCCATTGCCCTGCTGGAATCTCGCGGTTTTAGTGCCGAAGACTTCGCCTTTTCTCACCCCGGCGGCGCGCTTGGCCGAAAACTGTTGCTACGCGTTGCGGATATCATGCACAAAGATGCAGAGGTACCGAAGGTATTTGCCGACCAACCTCTCCATCAAGCTCTGCTCGTTATGACTGAAAAGGGATTCGGCATGACCACAGTCGTGGCGGCCGATAACACCCTTCTCGGAGTCTTTACCGACGGTGATTTGCGCCGAATAGTTGATCGAAAAATCGATATCAACAGCGCGACAATGGCACAAGTCATGTCACCCAACCCAAAAACCATCAACAGTGAAATTCTCGCCGCCCAAGCGCTGAAAATCATGGAAGACGGCAAAATCACCGCGCTAATTGTCGAAGACGACCACCATATTCCCGTTGGCGTGCTACACATGCATGATATTTTGCGCGCAGGAGTCATTTGATGGCCAAGCCAAGCGCTGCGGCCATTGACGCCGCCAAGAAAATAAAACTGTTGCTGCTCGATGTGGATGGTGTGTTAACCAACGGCAAGCTCTACTATGGCAATCAGGGCGAAGAGTTAAAGGCCTTTGATATCCAAGACGGTCTTGGTATTAAACTGCTGCAAAAACAAGGCATTCAGGTAGGCATTATCACCGGCCGCTCCTCTGCTCTGGTGCAGCGCCGCGCCGATGAGCTCGGTATTGCCCCTGTGGTTCAAGGACGTGAAGACAAGCTGACAGCGCTCAACGAGCTGCTGGAAAATATGGATATAACCATGGATGAAATTGCCTTTATCGGTGACGACTTTCCCGACCTCGCAGTGATACGCAGAGTGGGGCTGGGCATCACCCCGGCCAATGGCACCGCGCCACTGGCCGCGGCGGCACTCTGGCAAACTAATCGCAGCGGCGGTGACGGCGCTGTCCGTGAAGCAGTTGAAATGATCCTCGAAGCGCAGGGAAAATGGCAAAACATGCTGGCAGCCTATCAATGATTCGGCAAGCACTTCTCTTCACAACAGTCGCACTTATCGTCGCGGGGTTCGTCTTAATCTGGGATTCACCGCCGGAGTCCTTTTTGCGTCAAGCAAACCACCAGTTTGAAGAGAAGCCCAACGCCGACAGCTACATGACCAACATCACCAGCCGTCGCTACTCCGTCGCGGGCAATGAAAAATTTTCACTCAATTCGCCGCGTATCGAGTTTTTTGAAGGCGACGCGAGCATCACCATGGTTGACCCCAACTTTGCCACGCGCACTAGCGCAGGTAGACCGCTCGCATTGAGCGCCGCCCATGGGACGCTCAACACCACTGAAGATCGACTCGACCTCGATGGCAATGTCCTCGCCCATATCGAACTCGAAGAAAGCGCTGCAGAACTCACCACAGAACAGTTGACCTACCTCACTGAAAGCAACGTTGCCACCACTGAGGCTGCCTTCAAATTAATCACTCCGACGAGCAAGACCAGTGGCGTAGGGCTTCGTGCCAACCTTATTGAGGAGACCTTTGCGATACAGTCCAAGGTAAAAGTAACCTATGAACCGATGTAACATTTTCACAGCAACAGCGCTCCTGATCACGCTGTGCATGGCCTCTGCCACCAGCATGGCACTGCCCAATGATCGTCAGCAGACCATCACAGTCGAGTCAGATTCAGCAGAGCGCAATGCAAAAACCGGCAAAACCGTCTACACCGGCAACGTCACTATCAGCCAAGGCAGCATTCTCATTGAGGCAGAGCAAATTACCTTGCACTACCAAGGGGCCAAACTCAGCCGTATCGAATGTATCGGCACGCCTGCCAGTTATCAGCAGATGATTAGCCAAGAAAATGGCTTAATGATCGCCAAAGCCGAGCATATCGACTACCTGCTCGGCACCGACAAAATTTCCCTGAAACGCAATGCGGCACTTTCCAGAAGCGGCACGGTGATAAAAGGCGATTCGATCGACTACGACATAAAAAATGAAACTTGGAAAGCCAAAGGTGACAATCTGGGCGAAAAGAAACG
>Ga0102813_1000548_pt1 | contig 17081 bp, 18 predicted proteins | sample ColrivemetaGS725_FD_84512 | JGI IMG/M metagenome (GOLD analysis project Ga0102813, IMG submission 84512) | Estuarine microbial communities from the Columbia River estuary - Flood tide ETM metaG S.725 | ecosystem: Environmental > Aquatic > Marine > Intertidal zone > Estuary | place: USA: Columbia...
GTCTTAAATGACAGGTGTGAGCTCAGTCTCAAATCTTCTTTTAATATCCTAAACCTCAAACAGCAGCGGCATACCGCTCACTTAAAATTTTGCGATTGGTTGTCGAAACAAGACATGTTTGGCTTTGCTCGGGCGCGCTGGAATAAAAAAATGCTTAGGCTGCTTAAATTTCTCAATCATTGATTGAGGGGATGTGCGTCCCATTGCTCTTTTGTCAGTGATGTGCAGCCATTTTGCGATCGCCAAATTAACTCGTCTTTTAGCTTGTGAGACCATAGAACCGCTTCGCAGCTGCCATCTGTGGCAACTGTATAAAAATGCTCAACTAAAATTTCTTCATTTTCATAAATACAAGTTGGATGTAGCTGTTCGGATTCCGTCATGAAATTTAAAATCCGATCAACATCATAATTTGCAATGGTGATTTTTCGGCCATTTGAATGCAGATGAAATTCGTATTCTGTGTGCAAACAAGACATGTAAGTTTCGGCATCTCTATCTAACCAAGCACCTCTAAACTTATCGTAGACAATTCCCATCCTCGAAAACCCCTTAAATGAACTTTTCAAATTATGATGTATCAAAGTTTGAAAAGTTCCACACTTCTTTTTAAATTTCCGTTTTTTGGAGCTGCCAAAGCGATACAAGACTAAAAGTGAATTTCTGCCAGATAGATCCAGATATCAAAGGGCTTAAGATATAAGATTTTACCCGGTTCATCCGCCGGAAGCAGATTATGGTGACCATATAATTATCTGATGTAAACAGATAGGCCAGTACCACCGTTTTGCCGGTTTTCGGGTCTGCCGTTGCTATACCGCCTTTAAACCCGCTCGTCTGATTTAAGGCGCCGCTCTAGCCACCGCACGCCCGCAGAAACGACCAAAATAAGCACCAAATATTCCAGTACTAAAATGGTATAAATTTCCAAAGGCCGATATTCTGTCACAACAAGCTCGTTGGCTTTTCGCGTCAGTTCTTGCATGCCAATTACAGAAACCAGTGACGACATTTTCAGCATATAAACCAGTTGATTGCCTAACGCTGGAAGAATACGACGTATGGCTTGCGGTAAGATCACAAACCGCATCGTATCTTTGTAATTTAATGAAATGGAATGTGACGCTTCATATTGGCCTTTATCGATGGATTGTATTCCTGCGCGGAATATCTCCGCTTGGAAGGCACTATCGGACAATGCCAGGGCAATTACTCCAGCCCAGAAAACGTTTATTTCCAGACCTGTCATTGGAGGCAGGCCATAATATACCCATAAAATGAGAACCAGAATAGGAACCGATCTCACAATTTCGACATAGATGCGGTTAAAATTCCTAAGCCACGGATTTTTCGATAGACCGGGCAGGGCGACCAATAATCCAACGGCAATCGAAATGAAAATCGAGGTGAAGGATAGCAACAGCGTGAAATAATATCCCGACATAAGGAATTTTAAGTTTATCCAACCGGATTTGCTGTAGGGGTTGACCACATACCATCCCCAATTGTCAGAGCAACCCGACAGAAACAGCATTAAAAATAATAAAATTGCCAGCTTTTTCATCTAATTACTCTAGTGATGCAGAATTTGTTGAAGAAAGGTCTTACACCGATCGGTATCTGGAGAGTCAAAAAATTTGGCTGGAGGCGCAGTTTCAACGATCCGACCTTGATCCATAAAAATCATTGTATCGGCCACCCGCCGGGCAAACCCCATTTCATGGGTGACGCAAATCATTGTCATTCCGGTATCGGCCAGTTCAATCATCACCTCAAGCACTTCGCTGATCATTTCTGGGTCCAAAGCCGATGTTGGCTCGTCAAATAATAGAATTTTTGGCTCCATACATAAAGACCGGGCAATCGCCACCCTTTGTTGTTGCCCGCCCGACAATTGGCCCGGATATTTATGCGCTTGTTCGGGGATTTTAACCCGTTCTAAATACCCCATGGCCCGGCTATCCGCCTCTTGACGGGTCACTTTTTTGGCACGAACCGGCCCAAGCGTGATATTTTCCAAAACAGTCAAATGGGGAAAAAGATTGAATTGTTGAAAAACCATGCCAACGCGCGATCTGATCTGTTCAAGAGATTTGGTTTTATGGTTTAATATGATGCCATCAACCGTAATTGATCCCGCATCATGGATCTCTAATCCGTTGATACATCTTATTAATGTAGACTTTCCAGATCCAGAGGGGCCACAGACAACAACGCGCTCTCCTTGCTTTACGCTTAGCGAAACATCCTTTAAGGCGGCGAATTTACCAAAATTTTTTGAGATATCTTTAATCTCAATATCATTATCTCGTGGGCTTTTAGGCATGAAATCTCCAAATATTCGCCCTAACAAACACCTCAAAACCGATAAAGGCAATGATACGATGCCTAAATCTCCAAATCTTGTTGCTTTTTCTGCAGCTTTGCGTTCCTTTTGTTGAGGAAATTACAAATTATGGAGATAATCATGAAGTTAGCTAAGGTAATTGCAGCAGCAATGGTAATGGCGGTGTCATCCGTCCAAGTCCACGCGGGCGCTTTACAGGATATTTTAAGCAGCGGAACGTTGAAAGTGGGCACGACGGGGGATTGGAACCCGATGACGATGAAGGATTCGGCAACCAATTCGTATACGGGGTTTGATATCGATGTGATGACCCAGCTTGCGGCAGACCTTGGCGTTGAATTAGAGCTGGTCCCGACAGAATGGAAAACGCTGGTCGCTGGCATTACGGCGGGCAAGTACCATATGACGGGATCTGCCTCGGTTTCGCCAGCGCGTGCAAAAGCAACAGGCTATTCTGACAGCTATTTCTCGCTTGCCACAGTTCCGCTGACGTTGAAGTCAAATGCTGATAAATATAAAGATTGGGAGGATCTCAACAAGGCGGATGTGCGCGTTGCTGCAACCCTGGGTACAACGCAGGAAAAACAGGTCAAACAGTATTTCCCTGATGCGAAGCATGTGATCGTAGAAGCTCCCGCGCAGCCGTTCCAACAGGTGCTGAGCGGTCGCGCTGATGCACATATTACGTCAAACGTAGAGGCGAATAAATTGGTAGCGATTCATTCTGATTTGATGATTGTACCGGTTTCAGCGCCAAAATCACCCACGCCAATCGCGATGTTATTGCCGCAGGCAGATCAAGTTTGGATCAACTATGTGAACACTTGGATCAAACTCAAACAAGAGCGCGGCTTTTTTAAAGAATTAGATGATAAGTGGAAGCTTAATTAAAACCCTCAAAAGGTGCCTTCGGGCACCTTTTTACGTCTAGGCCCGCGAGGCTGCACAGTCTCCACTTCGTGAAATATAGTTTATTTTAAATGAGACTTATCCATTCAACTTGGCAGGAAATTGACGCATATTTGGCGATATCGGATGGTATTCTTATTCCAACCGGCTCGATCGAACAGCATGGTCCCATCGGTTTGATTGGCACTGATATGCTTTGCGCGGATGATATTGCGGTCGCGGCTGGCGAAGCGGCAAACTTTCTTGTTGCGCCGCCGCTGGGATACGCGCCTGCTGAGTTCAATATGGGCTTCGCAGGGACGATTTCGATTTCTCAAGAGACCTATCGAAATTTATGTGGCGAGATCTTTCACGCGCTAGAGCGGCATGGTTTTCGGCATATTTATATTTTAAATGGCCACGGCGCCAATTTAGAGCCTTTAGCCGAGGCTGCAGATGCAGTTTCAAAGGCAGAATTGCGGATCAAAAGCTGGTGGGATTTTGAGGCTGTCAATCTGCTGCGTCAAGCGCTCTACGGAGATTCGGAGGGTATGCATGCCACCCCATCCGAAATCGCTATTACGCAAGTTGCGCATCGCGGCGTGGATGCCGCTTTGGCCAGTGCGCCACCTGAAAAACTTACCCAAGATTTTGTTCGAACCCATGCGGGTGACAAACATGGGTCGGCAGATGAACATCGTGCGCAATTTCCGGATGGTCGGGTCGGATCGCATTCGGCTTTGGCCACTCGGGCGCATGGTGCGCGGCTCAAAGCTGCGGCTGTGTCTGCTCTCATTAAAGACTACGAAAAATTCGTAGGGTCTTAAGGTTGATCAAGGCATCAAAGCCGAGGGTTTAATTTTAATTGTTGCGTCACGCAGTTCAAATTCTGATAAGTTTGAAAACTGCGAGCAGGGGAGAACATATTATGGATTGGCAAAAGTTTCTGGATGAAACCATTCAAAGTACGGGTGTGTATCACAAAGAGGCGTCCGAACTTTTTACGGCTTTTGCTGCTATGGGCAAGGCGGCGAAAAAAAGTGATGCTTTAGACGAAAAAACAAAAGAGTTGATTGCCCTTGGCATTGCGATTTCAACCCGCTGCGATCCCTGCATCGCGTATCATATGAAAGCGCTTGTGCGGCTGAAAACCTCTCGAGAAGAACTTTGTGAAGCGCTTGAAATGATTTCGTATATGGGAGGAGGGCCTTCTATCTCTTACAGCGCCAAAGCCCTGGAGGCATATGATCAGTTTTCTCAATAGTTGGAGCTACACGCCCAAGTGGTTTTAGAGGGCCGTGATGCATAATCCATATCACGGCTTGATCGTGGCCTTGCCAAAATCTGTGTTTTTGTCCTTATATGGCGGCGTTAATCCTTGGCGTGGGCGCGCGCCATCAGCGGTGAAGTGAACAGGAATGAGTGAGTTGATCAAAAACGTTGAGCAGGCTGCGAAGAACATTTTGTTTAATTGCGCAAAAGGCGAGGCTGGTGATACGCTTCTGATTGTGCACGAAGCTTGTGATGAGGGGTATTATGATCCAAAGCTTCATGGGCTCGTCGCCGAAGCGGCCAAGACGCTTGGTTTTGAGGTTACGTTGTTCGAAATCGCGTTTGAACCAGATATCAAAGACCCTAGCCCTGAATTGGCGGCAAAACTGGCGGCAGCAGATCACAGTTTGTTTCTGGCAAGATTGGGCGACCAGCTCCGATTTCAGAAGAATAAGATACCCGCGCGCTCGATCATCAGCTATGCGATTGATAGTGATATGTTTTTATCCAGCTTTGCTCGGGCAGACTATGCGGGTTTTGCAGAGCTGAAAGGGCTTATAGAGGCAGCGTTTGCGGCCGCAAAGCGCATTCAAGTCACCTGTCCTGCGGGCACCGATTTTTCAGGATCTCTGCAAAACGGTGAGTTTGAACATTCGGATATTTACTTAAAACGCTTCCCGCTTTCGATTTTTAACCCTGTTCCGATATTTGCATTCAGCGGGTGCATTGCTCAAAATGGATTTTTGACCGGAACCGGGTCGCAATATTATAAGCCTTATGCATGCGAATTGCGCGATACGCTTTTGATTGATTTTAAAGGCGCGGACATCACCGGGTTTAGAGGCAGTCAACGCGATATTTTATCGGCCCAAACCCATTATGAAATGGTTGCTAAAAAATATAATATCGATCCCTATTTCATTCATTCTTGGCATGCAGGAATTCACCCGGCCTGCAGCTTTGATCATCCGGCGTCAGAAAATTTCGAGCGTTGGAGCGGCGCTGCATTCGGCAATCCTCGTTTGCTGCATTTTCATTCTTGCGGAAAAATTCCTCCGGGCGAAATTTCGATAAATGTTGTTGACCCAAGCATCAGGCTGGATGATGCTTTGGTGTGGGAAAAAGGTGTGTTGCATCCTGAGCGGTTGCGTGGAGGCGATGCGCTTTTGGCACGTTTTTCCGATTTGGCGCAGGCGTTTCAAAACCCTGCCAAGGAAATCGGGCTGGGGCCTGCAGAGCGGCTGTCATTTTCGTAAACAACCTTACTGTTAAACATGTAGCGGATTTAAAGCTCAATCTTTGATGCGCTGGGGTTTGGAGCCTTTCAAAAATCTGTCGCTCATGGTGTTGCAGGAGTTTCTGAGCCGTAAATTTGAAGGAAAATTTTGCGGCTCACATGGTTTTCACAGGCGGTGCCATCACTCGGCGAAGGGCCGCTTAATAAGCGCTTTTGGCGCTGTTGTTCCGGCTGTAGCAAAACGGGGATGTAACCGGTCTATTTCCAATGGACTAACCGCAGCGCGCATATTACGCTTTGCCAGATACGGGGTGCCGGCGCTGGCCGAAAAAAGCGTTGTGTGGATTGAGCACAAAGATCGAAGGGGCTAATACATGTTTTTGCAGAATTGCTGGTACGTTGCCGGTTGGAGTAAAGACTATAAGCAAGAGCTGCGCGCGCAGACTTTGTTGTCAGAAAATATCGTTTTTTACCGCCGCGCAGATGGCAGCCCTGTGGCCTTGGAAGATGCCTGTCCGCATCGCAAATTGCCGCTTTCGCATGGCCAGTTAAGCGAAGATAGGGTGATTTGTGGGTATCACGGGCTGACTTTTGATTGCAGCGGAACCTGCGTTGAAGCGCCCACCCAGCGAGCCAATATTCCCCGCCGTGCCGCGGTGAAATCTTATCCGGTTGTTGATCGATATCGGTTGCTTTGGATTTGGATGGGCGATCCAAACAAAGCCAATCCAGATGATATTTTTGAAATCAAAAACTTTGACAATCCCGATTGGGGATATACCGAGGGCGGCGTTTTGCCGATTGCCTGCAATTATTTATGGGTTGTGGATAATCTACTCGATCCCAGCCATGTGGCTTGGGTGCATGTCACGTCTTTTGGCGGCAGCGGCACCGATGATCAACCGCTTGATCTTGAGAAAACAGAAGATGGTATCATTGTCTCGCGATGGATTTATGATCAGCCACCATCGCCCTACTATAAGGATCTTCTGCGTTTTGGGGGAAATTGCGATCGTAAACAACATTATGAAATGTCTATTCCCGGCATAGCGTTAAATATGTCAATCTACACGCCGCCAGGAACGGGGGGGCCGAAATCCAGCCCGGTCGAGAAGACCTATGTCAATATTTCTTATAATTTCATGACCCCGGTTGATGAAAAAAACACGCAATATATCTGGTTTCAACATCGCAACACGGATCCGCAAAATGCCGAGATTTCCGAGAAAATGAATGCCGGTGCGCGCATGGCCTTTCTCGAGGATAAAGTTATCCTCGAAGAGGTTCAAAAAGGCATGGATAATATGATTACGCCGAATATCGATTTAGGGCTGGATGCGGGGGCCAAGCTTTTCCGGCTTAAGCTGCAGCGAATGATTGACCAAGAACAAAACCACATTGACAAAACGGCTTAACGGGCCAAAGGACTGCGCTGCATAGTTTGCGCTATTTTCAGCAAATAAGCGCCTCGTCAGCGCAGCGTACAAAGGAGAGAAATATGTCTGCTTGGATAAGGATGATTTCGGATGAAGAGGCGGATGCGCCTTTGAAAAAAGCGCTGGATTTTGCGCGAACCCCGCATGGCACCGTGGATAATGTTATGCGAGTGCATTCTCTGCGCCCCAGTACAATGAACGGACATGTGGCGCTGTATCGGGCCTGCCTGCATGATGATCAAAACACCATTCCCATGTGGTTTCAGGAGGTAATCAGCTCTTATGTTTCGACTTTAAACAATTGCCCTTATTCTTATGCCAACCATTGGGCGAATGCGCGCCATTTAATGGCGGATGATGAAAAAGCCGCAAAGGTAGAGGCCGCCTTGCGCGCCCATTCGCCGCGCGATGTCTTTGAAGGCGCTGAACTTGCGTTGTTGAATTATGCTGAGAAGTTAACTTTATCGCCTGGCCAGATCACCAAAGAAGATGTTGATTTGCTGAAATCTGCAGGGGTAGAGGATGGTGAAATTCTTGAGGCAAATCAAATTATTGGCTACTTCAATTATGTCAATAGGCTGTTAAATGGGTTGGGCGTTAGCACCGCTGGGGATGTTGTCGGGTATTATCAATCGGACTGAATGGTTGCGAAATAAAGAAAAGTTTCCTTTTTAAGTTCAGAGGGAACAGCGGGGCTGTGACGATAAAATTTGAAGCCGTCGTCACAGTTGCCGGCGTGATCGAACCCTTTATAGCCTTTGCAATGATGAAGGCATGATTTTAAAACATCAGCTTTAAATACAGCTTTATCGGCGGAAGGGGCGAAATGTCTGGTCCTTGCACAGTCTTTATAGCTCTTTGTTAATCGCATAAGCTGCGCGCATAGTAATGAGAGGCGGGTTTAGCGAAATAATTGGAACGCCCGCATGCGGATCGGCCAAACTGGTGCACGTGTGCCGCCGCTGAGATGAAACAGAATTTCCACGTCTCCGCGTTAAAGAACTACAGGACTGTTTTGACCGTTTGGCCTTTTGATAAGCTGCCACTACGCATCTATGCTGAAACATGCGGCGCAAGACTTTGACGATTCTTAGTTCCCAAACATTCACGCTCTAGCATGCGCGAAATAAACGTTTCTGCATCGTTTTGAGGTTCTGTTAATGCAGAGGGTCTATCTTAAATAACATTGATTTCTCGCAAACATGGCACGCTTTATAAATTTAAGTCCAAACGTTTTTAAATTTAAATCAAGGCTATGTAGAGCCGTGTTTAACTTTTTTAGGTCAATTTACTTAAGGATCCAGATCTATCAACTGTTTTGGATGCCACGCATCGCAGATCATCTGAGCGGCGTCGGAAGATTTTTGGCAGACGCGATATTCGCCCGTGATATCGTTGGTTTCTGTCCAACTGCGGGCGCCTTGTTGATGATAGCCAATAAAGCCAACGAGGCCGAGGCAAATCATAAGAACGACACCTATTTTGCTTATGCTCATGGACGATCCCCTAGCGTATCTGCGGCACCCTAGTGAGGCTTGGCTCAGAGGTCAATTGCGCCGAAATTACGCAGAAGCCCTTCGGTTGTGGTGGGCACGCCGCCGTCTTTGCTAGGGGGGAATGAGCTTTTAACTTAACAAATAAGATGGCTTAGTGGCAGGTCTTCAACATTTTTGCCAATCTCGATTATTTCTGCCTAAGCGCGTTAAAAAGGGTGTTTACGGCCAATCTGCCGAATTTATTTGCCGCTTTCGGCCTGGCGCCTGTGAGAAGCCTAGATCAAGGTGACAGCTTGCATCGGGCTTTGTTTTGATCAGTGACACCGCAAAAGCATTCAGCGTCTCTGAAAAATACCACGGCATGGGTCTGGGCAAATATCCAACCATTGGTGTTTGTTAGTTAGTTTCGCCGGATAAAACCGCAATTTGGTATTTTGTTTTAGATAAAGCTATTGCCTGCACCTGCGGCTAAAAGCGCGGCTGGCCCATGATAGATGGTCAATGTAAACAAAGTGCGATTATGCGCCCAATGAAACATTTTTTTCACATTTGGATTATCTGCTAGCCTGAGCATCGCGCCATGCCCGCCGGGAATGAATAGGGCAATAAAGGAACCCTCTTGGATCATGGCTTGTCTGCAAAATGGGCAAGGCTTTTTGAGGTTTTAAACGCCGTCTCAAACGTATGGAGCAACCCTGTGACATACGGGTCTTTATCAGGCATCGCCCACATTTCGATCGCGACGCGGCGCCAGTGGGAGTGATCACATCGATTTCAAATCCTGCGCTTAAAATTTGAAGTATTGGCAAAGTCATTTCAACCGGGTGATTGCCCGTTGAAAACTTTTTACCATTGGCCATCGCCATTTAGCGCTTTTTTAAGACCATAAAAAACGGCCCTTCGTTTCTTTCGCTGAATTGGCGTATTCGCCACCGTCAAAATAAGGGTTGGGTGATGTTGCCAGTTTTAAAGCTAAAGGGGATGGTAAACAGGCCCCATCTTCCGTCGGGCTGCGCGCAAGACCAAGAATTTTAAAAAACGTAATAGATCTTCCAAGGTAAAAATGAGGGGGTTGCAAGTTGACTGTGTAAGAGCAGGATCTGTTTTTTATCCAGCGCGCAGCTCTTTGGCTGATATGTAAAATATTTTTTAGAGAACGATATATCCTGAAAGGGGAGGGTCCAAATCAGATCAGCTGGGCAGGCGCGCTGGTTGAATGTTTTTACATGTATCCAACCTCGGACGAGCAGAGCCTCGAGCAAAATACTGATTTGTATCAGTTTTGATAAATGCACCCAGCGCGCATCTGCGCCGCAAAAGCCTCAGATCACCGGCACGTTCAAGTTTCTGGCGCAGTCGCTTTGCAGGCTTAATAAGCATTAAAAACCAAGGGATGATTTTCGCCAGCCATTCGCCTGAAATCCGTTTAATCAACGGGCAGGCCGCTGGGTACAAAATCGGGGCTGCCCAACCGGCTTTTAGTGGCGGTTTTCCCCGTAAGGCTATGCAAAAACTTTATAATATCAGCGATTTGATTATCCGTTAGTGGGCGGGGCTTAATATCAATTTTTGCAGCTTGTCGCGCCATTTCATAGCGATCTGATTGGATAACAAAATCAATATCCTCCAACCAAGGCACCGAGGGTAGGGCGGCCATATCGCGCGTCCAAGCCGCACGCATACCTTGCGGGTCTAAATGATGGCGCAGGATCCCTTCTAAGGTTGGGTAGGCGCCGTTATGACCATAAGGCGCCGTTAGGGCAACATTGCGTAAGCGCGGAGTTTTGAAGCGATAGGCATCGCGCAGGTCATCGCTTTCACCCATACGTCCAACATCGCGTGCGGTTGGATCCCAGCGCCGTGCGCGGCCGGGCCCAAAGGCGGGCAGACCAAGCGCGTAGAATTTCTGATCGCTCAGTAAAGGGCCATTATGGCAATTTGCGCAGCCTGCCTTGCCAAAAAACAATTGCCGGCCCCGTTCGCTGGCCGGGTCTAGTGGCCTGCCCGAGGTTAAGAATGCGTCATAGGGGCTGTCAAAACTCTGCCACTCAAGATTGATGAAATCTCCCAGGGCTTTGGCGATTTCCACGATCGTGATTTGTTCTGGGCTGTCGATATCATCAAAGGCTTTGACGAACATATCACCATAGGCTGGGATTACGCGCACGCGTTTTGCCAAAATCGGCCAAGCCGCATCGATTCTGTCATGCACAGCGCCGGCAATTTCATTCTCTTTGGGGTTTCCAGCCATTTCAAATTGCGCCACAAGCGGAAAAATTGCTTGCGCTGAAATAACCGTGTTTAACCCATCTGGTAACCATTCCTGAGCCGGTGAGTTAAAGCCATTTTCATAAATATCGCTGATTTCAAGTCGTCCGTCTTGAAAGACTATATTGATAGATTTATGCCCCAAATTCCACAGCGCGGTGGCATTGCGTGGAATGCGCTTTTTGATTTTATCATCGCCCGTGCCAGCGCTGCGCTTAGGGCCTATCCCCACACCGCCTTCGCCAATGCCAAGGCTAAGCCCATCACCACCGCCATGGTCCGGGTGATGGCATGTGCTGCAACTAATGTTACGATTGCCAGAGAGAATTTTATCATAAAATAAAAGCCGGCCAATGCTTGCTTTTTGTAGGTCTAATGGATGAAACTGCGCCTCGTTAAGGGTCAGCGTTTCCGCCCATATGGCAGAGCTGCTCAACGCAGTAGCAAGGATAGAAATATGTATCGCACTAAACAGGTTTTTAAGAGGATGGGGCAGGTTTTGGCGTTGCAAACCGCGTTGATCAGCGCTGGGCCCGCTTTGGCTGAGCTTGAAATTGCCAGAGATCTGATGGAGGCGGGGAAATTTGAACAAGCGCGCCATGCGCTGTGGCCGGCAGCCCGTTCGGGCAATGCCGAGGCCGAAGAATTGATTGGCGTAATGTATGCGATGGGCTTGGGCGTAGAGCAGGATTTTGAGCGCGCGTTTGATTGGTATTTGCGCAGTGCAATGAAAGGCCATCCGGGCGCACAATCTGGTGTCGCGTGGTATTATGAACTGGGGCTTGGCATGCCCGCGCCTGATTTGACCCGTGCCTATATGTGGTATGTGCTCTCTGCGATTGGTAATGATCCGGATGCGATGATTAGCCAAGAGGAAGTGGTTAAAAAAATGACGAAGGAGCAGATTGAGAAGGCGCATGTTTTGATCGATGATTATCGGGTCTGGTTATATCCATTCAGATAAGAACGGATGCAAACCAGCTTTGCAAATGTTTTCAACATTTTTGACAGAAAGATACGAAAGTGGGATCTGCGCAGCGACACATGCTGCGCAGACCCATTGTTTTTATTGAATATCCGCTGCGCGACCGGCGGAAATATCGGCCTCTGCGGCGGCAACCGCTGACGTCAGTGCATTAAACACTTCTTCGCCTCCATCTACATTGGCTTTGAACCAATCATAAACGGGCGCTGCAGCTGATTTGAACGCTGCTTTTTCTTCAGGTGTCGGCACGTAAAGGTCTCCGCCACCAGCTACAAAATCGGCATAGGCTTGAATTGATTTACGCTTTGGTGAAGCGAAGGTGGCCTGTTGCAATTGTGAGAAACCATCGGCAACGATCGTACGCATTTCTGCTGGCATTGACATGAATGTGTCATTTGACATCCACCACAAAGCGCCCATATAGGCATGGCCATCCAAAGTCACATATTTCAGGCCTGCATCTGGGAATTTCATCCCCATGATATCGGTGATGCCGTTTTTAGACCCTTCCACCACACCGGTTTGAAACGATGTGAACAGTTCAGGCCATGGGATCGGCGTAGGAGAGGCGCCAAGCGCTTTTACGAGTTCTTGCGGAAGATCTGCAACAACGGTACGAATTTTCAAACCAGCCATGTCATCTGGGTTTTGAACGCGGCGTTTTGTATTCGCGAAGTTGCGCCATCCGCCGGTATTCCCGATTGTCATCAAACGGATTTTATCGCCAGAGTTTTCAAGCGCCATTTTGCGCACTGTGCGAGTAAAATCACCGGAAAGAACGTGCTCAGCAACGCGATCATCCGCCATCAAATAAGGCAGGTCCAGAACTTGCACATATGGGAAGATACCGGCCGCGCCGCCTGATGTCGAAATATACACATCGATTGAACCATCGGCCACACCTTGCAAGCATTCCGCGCCTTTTGAACATAGCTGCGTGCCGATGAATAATTCAACTTCGATCGCGCCGTTTGAAGCGCTTTCAACATAGTTTTTGAACACAACAAGACCATCATAGTCTTCATCGTTCTCATTCGAGTTGGCTGTGGCTCGGATTGTGTAATCTGCGGCATTGGCAGCCACCGCCCCTGTGGTTAGCATCGCTGCAAGCGTCAGCGACTTGATAGTACCTTTTAGCATGTTTTCCTCCCTAGAGATATTGCAGTTAAGGTTAGTTTACGAACCCGGTAAGACGTGGGATCGTCATGGAAATGGCTGGAATATAGGTGATTAAGAAGATCACAAATATTTCAACCAAAAGAAATGGAATGATTGCGCGGGCGATACTATCGACTCTCTCTCCTGATACAGAGGAGGCCACAAACAGCACCAAGCCCATCGGTGGCGTTGCCAGCCCAACCGTTAAATTTACGCTCATTATGATTGCAAAATGAACTGGGTCAACGCCCATACTGATGAAAATTGGCCCCAAGATTGGCCCTAAAATAATGATTGCCGGCCCAGCGTCTAAGAACATTCCAACAATGAACAGCAAGATATTGATCAGAAAAAGTAAAATCAGCGGGTTTTCCGAAAGCGACAATATAAACGCTGCAAGGGTTTCTGGAGCATGGCTCAGGCTAACGACCGTTTTAAACGCCATTGCCGCGCCAACCAGCAATAATACAACCGAAGAAGTCATCGCCGCTTTTGTAAGAACTTGAGGTAAATCCTGCAGTTTCAGTGATTTTAAAACGAATAAGCCGATAAAAGTTGCATACCCTACCGCAACAGCCGCGGCTTCTGTCGGGGTAAATATCCCGCCGAGAATACCGCCAAGGATGATCACCGGCGTCATCAAAGGAAAAAATGCTTTTAGGCTGGCTTGGCCGCGGGCGCGCCAACTGTATTTAGCGCTGGCAACTGGAAAATCATAGCGGTCGGCCATGACCTTTACCATAAGCATCAGCCCTGCACCGACCATAACCCCCGGCACAATACCCGCCAAGAACAATGCGGCAACGCTCTCGCCCATTACATAGGCATAGATAATCATGATGCCAGAGGGGGGGATAATGGGCCCAATAACCGAACTCGCGGCGGTAATTGCGGCCGCAAAACGCCTTGTATAGCCTTGTTTTTCCATCGCGGGGATCAGCATAGAGCCAAGCGCAGAAGTGTCCGCGACGGCTGATCCGGACAGGCCGGCAAACAGCATTGAAGATAAAATATTCACATGCGCAAGGCCACCGCGCAGATGCCCCATAATTGCCTGAGCGAATTCCACCAAACGGCTTGTGATTCCACCCCGGTTCATCAATTCGCCCGCCAGCATAAAAAATGGAATGGCCATCAGCGGAAAGCTGTCCATTCCATTGTAAACGTTGCGATATAAGAGGGCGATGTCACGTTCTTGACCGTTGAGCCATAACAAAAGCCCGGGCGCCGCCAAAAGCCCGAAAAACACCGGTAGACCAATCACCAAAAACACCAGAAACAGGGGTAGGAACCACATCAGCATTATTGCGCACTTTCGCTGTCAAGAATAGGAATATCTCGTAAATGGCGATGCTCTCCCCCGAGGGTGATAATTTGGCGGATAATTAACTCGACCGTAGCAAAAATCATTAAAACGGCCCCCACAAAAAGTGATAAATACATCCACGCCAATTTGAGTTTAACGGCTTTCAAACCGATCAGCTGCAGCGGAAGCTTTAAAGAGGCGCTGGCAAACAGCCATCCAGAATTAACGTGTTTCCACCCCAATTTTACGGCAACGCAAAGCACCATAAGAGACACTGTAAACAGAAACAGCGTTAATAAGGTAACGCCCCGGCGGGGCAAAAATTGCGTCAGCGTTTCAATCGCAACAAATCCACCCTGACGCAGCGCAATTGGCGCCATCAAGCCAGTGAGCCATAGCATAAGAAACCGTGCCGCTTCATCGGGCCAGGGCAGGGCATTGTTCAGCGCATAGCGGCAGAAAACCTGCAGTAAAATTATAAGGACCATAAGCGCCAAGGCGATGACTGAGATCCAACGCCCAAACCAGCCGCAGATATCATTGAAAATTTGCAATGGTTTGAGAAGGGTTAACAGCGCATGCATTACATTATTTTCCCGTCCACAGTCGACCGAGGCGCGCTTTGTGAGGCTTCGCTTTTATGTCGTGACTCGGCTTTTGCCGAGATAGAACGCGCGCGTTGTGCTGCATAAGCTGCGTTTAGCGCTCCGCAGTTATTGTTGCGCTTGGATGTTAAGATAATGTTGTCGTTCATTTTCTAGCCAAAATTTAAATTTGCAACCAAGCATCTATTTTTCACCATCAAAATCAACATGCCGAACACGGTGTTCAATTTTTTTATATGCTGCAATTTGGACAGGTGAATGTTCGCTCCGTCATCTTCTTTGCGCCTTGGCTAACATTCAAACGCGGGTAAATCAATAGTGTATCAATTATTGAAGGCATGAATTTTTCATTTGGCGCCCAGCACGTTCATTACAGCGCGTTAGCAGTCCTGATTTAAAACTGGAAAGGAGCGCTCAAAAAAAGGGATGGCGTATCTAAGTAACGTTTTTACCTTTTGGAACTTCGGCAGAACGAGCTTGTATAATGTAACTATTATGGTCAGTTTTATTTATCTTCAGAAAAATTTTTTGGTTTGATGCGATTGGCGCGTGGGTCGCCACCTTTAACCCGGATTAGCGCGTCTGGCGCGGCAATACGGTTGATTTTTTTTAACGCTTTATTGTCGAAGCTTCTTGCTTGGAAAAGAAAAAACCCCAAAAAACGCGGTGAAGGCGGTTCGATCAGTTTTTGAATGGCAGGCTTTACCACGCGGTTGTATTTTGACGTTGCGCTCTGCGCAGCCTCGTATGTTTTTAATGTCAGCTCATCCAGCGTTCTCTTTTACGCTCAAATTCAATGTGTTTATGACCGGTTCAAAAACACCTCTAGCGGTTTAGCTGTCACCGCGCCTTCCCTTGCTATTGCATGGTCTAAAGTGATCAGCCTTGAAGCGATCGCTTTAGACAAGGCGTCACGCCAAGTAACAGCTGTTTGCCGCACGCCCTATCCGATTAGCTGGCAATGGTTCAACAAAATGTGGGCTGATCTTGACAATCCTGATGCCTTCGCACCTGCCGTCGCGCAAACATCCATCGCCGTCACTAATTTTTTACCAACGCGCAAGCATCTCAAAAAAGCGTGCTTCATCCTGAAAGTCGAACATATTGCTATTGCCGATGCTCCCATTGGTCCCTTCATTTTGTTTTTAAATTTCTGGAATGTTTCGCATCATTGGCGCGGGATCGAAACGCGCGCTCGCACCTGTGTGTGCTTGGGTGCTGAAGCCTAACGCCTTTGTGTTGACGAAGGGGCCTTTAGGGGCGAAAACAGCGTTCGACGGTGTGTTAGTTCTGCGCAAGGGGCAATTTGGCTTAACGGTTTTTGCTTCTTAGGTTTTTACAAAACGTAAACTAATGGTCACAGATGTGAAAGTTTAGTTCTGTTTTTTGTTGGTAGACATTTCTAGCTGATCCGAAATCAAAAGCGTTTATTGTAAACCCGCGTAATTGCTTCAACGGAGCCAGTTTTTCTGTTCCATGAGTTTAGAATATTCCTCTGCGACTTTTTCAGCATGTGTCTCTGCTTCTAAGATAAGTTTTTTCACCTGCCACTCTGCATGGGTCAGCTTATGCCACCCAATGCAGGTGGCTGTCGGTGAACGTCCGCAGATACATTTTTTCACATCATTTCCCAACGTCTCGGGTGGCTCGGCCGCGCCTTGAATAAGCGATTAACCATGATAGCCACGTGCGTATTTACGCACAAACATTCCAAGAATACGGTTCGTGCTACAGATTGGATCAAAATGAATGAGATATGATTTGAAGCCTAGCTGAGCATAAGCAACAAGGATTTGCCTCTGTCTGTTGCCTGATTTTTACTGTCAACGAAATGGGATTGTTTCAACCACTCCCAAACCAGATCGTCTACATCGGTCAGCAGATACTCTCGTCCATATTGAACGAGTTCATCTATAAAATGTCGATCCCGTATTTCATTCATAAGTCAGCTCCATAACTTGCAGTTTCAATGAGGCTGTTGGCTACGATGGTGTTAAATCTAGCGATTGGCTATATGGGATTCTACGCTGAAAGTACGGTTTTAGATCATTATTTGTTTGATCCGCTCTATTGGCGTTAATTA
>Ga0102813_1000577_pt1 | contig 16714 bp, 13 predicted proteins | sample ColrivemetaGS725_FD_84512 | JGI IMG/M metagenome (GOLD analysis project Ga0102813, IMG submission 84512) | Estuarine microbial communities from the Columbia River estuary - Flood tide ETM metaG S.725 | ecosystem: Environmental > Aquatic > Marine > Intertidal zone > Estuary | place: USA: Columbia...
AGCTGCCGTCTCTGCTTTATTTATATGGGTAAATTCTGCAGCAGGTTTAATGGGTCAGTTATCTATTGGAGTAGAAATTTCATCCCAAGCATTTATTTTAGTGGGAGTCGCGCTTACCGGGGGGTACTTTGGCAGCTATTTAGGAAGTCAACAATTTAATAACACAACGCTAAGGTACTTACTCGCATTGGTGCTATTAATCGCCTCTGTAAAATTACTAGTCGTATAATGGTCAAAAAAAATAACATAACGGGAATTGTTTTAGCGGGAGGTAAAAGCTCAAGAATGGGTTTGGATAAAGGTCTAATTAATATGAATAACCAAACGTTTATAGAAGCTATAATTAATGCCATGAGACCTTTAGTGGGGGATATAATAATTGTGAGCAATAATTCAGATTACGATCAATTCGGATATTTAAGAATAAATGATTTGATAAAAGACTCTGGGCCTATGGCTGGTTTGTATTCAGGTTTGTATTTTTCACAAAGTGATTACAACCTCGTACTAAGTTGTGACATCCCATTTATTAAAACAGACGTCTTAAAATATCTATTCAATGCTGAGTATACAAAACATGATGTCGTTCAATTAAAAAGTAAGAAGAAAACAATGCCACTCGTCGCGATTTATCATAAAAAATGTCTTGACACATGTTTAACTCTGTTACGGAGTAATGAAAAAAGACTGCGAACTCTAGTTCAACAATTAAATACAAAAACAATCACTATTGATAATGCTTTAAGTCAATACGTTGAAAATATTAATACAAAAGCAGAATTTAAAGATTTGGGATATGACATTGAATATTAAATATTTTGGATTAATTGCAGAAATAACAAATTGTAATGAAGAAATTCTTGATTTTTTTGAAGGTTCAGGTTCCTGCTTACTAGAGCTACTTTTTCAAAAGTATCCGACATTGGTAGAAATTGATTTTCAAATAGCTCAAAATCAAGAAATTATTTCTAAAAACACAATAATAACGGGGTCAGAATTAGCACTATTACCGCCCTTTTCTGGAGGATAAAATATGGGTAGATACGACAGACATATCATCTTAAAGGAAGTCGGCCAAGAAGGGCAATTAAAGCTTTCTGGAGCCAAAGTATTAGTCGTTGGTGCTGGTGGTTTGGGTTGCCCTATATTACAATATTTGACTGCGGCTGGTATTGGTACATTGGGGATTATTGACTTTGATATTGTCGAGGTTTCTAATTTACATCGTCAAATTTTATTTAAAACTAGTGATATTGGAATAAATAAGGCCTTGGCTGCACAAAAACAATTATTAGATTTAAATCCAACAATTTCGATTGAAGCTTACCCTGAACGTTTGACATCTAAAAATGCGCTACAATTATGCTCTGTCTATGATGTTATTGTTGATGGAACTGATAATTTTACCACGCGTTATCTGATAAATGATGCGGTAATTAAAACCGGTAAACCGATGGTTTATGGTGCTATTTTTAAATTTGAAGGACAACTTTCGGTTTTTAATTATCAAAATGGACCAAGCTATAGGTGTTTGTTTCCAAAACCACCAAAAAAGGGTTTTATACCAAATTGTAATGAGGTGGGTGTTCTTGGTGTGTTAACAGGGATCATTGGTACCATGATGGCCAATGAAGTGATAAAAATAATTTTGAAATTTAGCGATGTCTTATCAGGGGTGTTATTATGTTACGATTCAAGAACAACAAAGATGTCGAAGTTGAAAATAAATAGAAATCAATCTGAAATTGACCATATAATTAATCAAACAGAGTTACAAGAAATTCAAGAAAACACTCAATGTGAACCTTTAATTGATGAAATCACAGAATTAAATAATTTGATTTTAAGTCAAATCGAGTTTATTGACGTAAGGGAAAAGCATGAGAAGCCAAAAATAACATCACTTAATTATAAGCAGGTGCCTTTGAGTCAAATAAAGGAACATTTAGATATTATAAATTCAAATAAAAAGATTGTTGTCTTTTGTCAGTCTGGAAGCCGTAGTAAAAAAGCAGTTGAATTATTAAAAGATTGTGGAATTAACAACGCGGTCAGTTTTAAGGGGGGGGTTATGAATATGATTACAAGTTTAAAAAATATAAAAAACGAAACATAATAACATGAAAAATGTCTTTATTCAAGGTGCTATTTCATCTAAGTTTATTCAGAACTCAATTGCGAAGCACCAATCAAAAATAGAAATTGGTGCGCATAATATTTTTTTAGGTCAAGTGAGAGCAGATATTATTGATAATAAAAAAGTTACTGCTATTGAATACACATGTTATCAAGAGATGGCGAACACAAAATTCCATGAAATTAGGGAAGCCACATTTGAACAATTTAATTTAACATGCATGCATATATATCATAGTATCGGTGTTGTTGATACAGGTGACATTTGCTTGTTTGTTTTTGTGTCTTCCCCTAGAAGAAAAGAAGTGTTTCGAGCCCTAGAGTATGTTGTGGAGGAAATTAAATCTAAAGTACCTGTTTTTGGTAAGGAGATTTTTGAGGATAAATCACACCAATGGAAAGTTAATAAATAATTATGGTAGATATTACAAACAAGTCAAATACGCTCAGAATCGCTACTGCTCAGGCCATAGTTAAGGTCAGTAATTTAGCCACCCTTGAAGCGATCAAAAAAAATGTAGTTCCAAAAGGGAATGTTTTTGAAATGAGTAAAGCTGCAGGATTATTAGCCATAAAAAACACACCGAATATATTACCTGATTGTCATCCGATACCAATTGAGTATTCAGGGATAGAGTTTGAAATAAAAGAACTTGAAATAATAGTGACGTGTAAAATAAAAACCATCTATAAAACTGGTGTTGAAGTCGAAGCGATGCATGGTGCATCGGTTGTTGCATTAAATATGTATGACATGCTAAAACCCATCGATAAAAATATTGAAATCCATCACATTAAATTACTAAACAAAAAGGGAGGGAAGTCAGATTTCAAAGACACCTTAAGAAAAGAGTTTAAAGCGGTTGTTATTGTGTGTTCTGATTCTATTTCAAAAGGTCAAAAAGAGGATAAAGCTGGCTTAGCAATAATTGAAAAATTAGAATCATGTAATGTCTTAATAGCAGATTATATAATCATTCCTGACGAAAAAATAATAATTCAAGAAAAAGTACAGCATTATGAAAAATCAGGAAATGATCTTATTATTTTCACTGGTGGAACAGGCTTGTCAAGTAGAGATGTTACTCCCGAGGCCTTAAGAGATCTTATCGATAGAAAAATACCTGGAATTGAAGAGGCTATTCGAAGTTACGGTCAAAACAGAACACCTTATTCAATGCTGTCTAGAAGTGTAGCAGGAACAATAAATGATACGTTAGTATTAGCCTTACCTGGATCAACAAACGGAGCAAAAGAATCTATGGATGCTATTTTTCCTTCGGTTTTACATGTATTTGGAATTTTAAAAGGAGCAAGACATAATTAATGGAAAAAGAGAATAATATTTTATATGATTCGTTTGGGCGTAAACACTCATATTTGCGCATTTCATTGACGGAATTATGTAATTTACGATGTACTTATTGCATGCCTGAGGAGGGCATTCAATTATCACCAAAATCGCACATCATGACTTATGATGAGGTTTTTGAAATCGCTTCAGTGTTTGTGAAACATGGGGTAACTAAAATTCGTTTAACTGGTGGTGAACCTTTAATAAGAAGAGACGTGCATCTCATTCTTAAAAAATTAGCAGAACTTCCAGTGGAATTAGCGATTACTTCTAATGCTGTTATTATTGATCGTTTTATAAACCTGTTTAAAGAGTGTCGCATTAAAAACATTAATGTGAGTTTGGATTCATTGGACAGTGACAAATTTAAAATAATCACGCGAAGAAATAATTTTCAAAAAGTATACGATAATATTCTGCTTTTGGTTAATGAAGGTTTTAACGTTAAGCTAAATGTTGTGCTGATGAATGGTTTTAATGATGATGAAATCATTGATTTCATTAAGTTGACGAAAACACACCCTTTGACAGTACGATTTATTGAGTTTATGCCGTTTGATGGTAATCAATGGAATAAGTCTAAAATAGTATCTTATGAACAGGTAATGAAAACAGTTATGTCATGCTATGATGTTGACAAGGTCATCAGAGTGAAAGATGCACCTAATGATACATCTAAAAACTATAAAATAAAAAATTATCAAGGATCCTTTGCTATCATCAGTTCAGTGACAAACCCATTTTGTGATTCATGTAATCGTATTCGTTTGACAGCTAATGGAAAACTAAAAAATTGCTTATTTTCAAATAATGAAACGGATTTATTGACGCCCATGAGAGCGGGTAAATTGATAGAGCCAATGATTAAAAAAGCAATTCAATCTAAGTTTAAAGTTCGTGGAGGAATGGATACAATGGCGAAATTAGAACAGCCAGATTTACATCAAAACAATCGCAGTATGATTACAATTGGTGGTTAACCTTGTAAAGATTATCATAGTCCTCCTGAGTGTCAATATCAGTAAGTAAATGTGTGGGCTCCACTATTTTAGCATGGTTTATGTGTTTTTTTATCACTTTTTTAGCTCCAAAATTTTCAGTCAATTGAGATAGTTCTTTGAAAAAAGAATGATGAAAAATGGCAGGTACACCTATTGAATTGTTTCCATAACTAGAAGTAATAATTTGTCCAAATTGGGTGTTAAAAAGTTTAATTAAATGGTGTAAGTAGTCTGTGTTTACAAGAGGTTGATCAGCTAACATTATTAGAGCGCCGTTATACTTAGGCTTAGCGTTCATAATAATTTTTATCCCTGAACTAATGGATGCTCCAATTCCAAACCTCCAATTATCATTACATATTAGGTTAATATTACGATGTCTAATATGTGGTATAATCACGTCGCGATGCGCTCCTAAAACCACATAAGTTTCACCTTGATTTAAGTCACGAGCCAATTGTATTGAATGATTCAATAGTGATGAATTTTTCCAAGGTAATAGTTGCTTTGGCCTTCCCATTCTTGAAGAGTTTCCTGCAGCTAATATTAAAATTGCAATATTTGAATTTTCAATCAAAATTAGTTTAATATGTTTTTTGCATGGATACTAGTTTTTTTCTCTTTCAGAAGTATTGGTTGTTGGTTTCTCGTTACTGATAAGATTTCAGCAGCTATAGAAATAGCGATTTCTTGCGGTGTTTCTGCACCAATATTTAAACCAACTGGTGCGTGGAGAGCTTCCATAAAAGAAGGACAGACTTCAGGACAAAAGTCAATAAATTGTAACAGTAATTTTTCGCGCCTACTTGAGGGGCCAAGTAGACCTAAATAAGCTGGTTTGGAATTTTTTAATTCTATTAAATATTTCAAATCATTTGAAAAATTATGAGACATAATGACAACAGCAGTATGTTCATCTATTAGGTGAATTTCCAAGTGATTAGTAAGTGCTGTGTAAAATGCGGTGGCCCCAGGAAAATGCTCAATTGACTTCATTTCAAGAGGTCCAGCGATTATCGTGACATCCCACCCGTTAAAACTAGCCAATTTACACAGTTCTACCGCGTCATGTTCTGCTCCAAAAATCATCAATTTAAATGGAGGAGGTAGCTCCTGCGAAAAAATTAGTAGATGGTCATCGTTCGGGTCAAAAGTTGATATTTTAAAAGAACCAGTCTTAAATTCAATAACACTGCCAATGATTTCTGACGGACCTTGTGATTTATTAAAATAGGAATGCACATAAAAAGCCTCTCTATTTTTTAAAGAATTATGAAAATATAATAGGCATTTATCGGAGGGATGAAATGGTTCAATTAAAACATAAAGAACTCCTTCACATCCTAAACGAAAGCGACCGTCATACGTCATCATTTTCGGAATACTAGATTCAAAAACCGATTGTGCTTGTCTTAAAATATCTTTTTCGACGCAGCCTCCACTGACAGCACCAATAATTGTATCGTTTTCAATAAGAAGCATTCTCACGCCTGGTTTACGGTATGACGATCCATCTAGTGCAACTACGGTTGCTAGGACACATTTTAAATTTGCTTTTTTTGCCTTTTGATATTCTTTTATAAGCTGCCGAAATTCATGAATCATAATGAAGGTGTTTGTGACATAGCTCTAGCCGAGAGGAATTGCTTTTTTCATTTGATTAATAAATGGTTGTCTTGAAAAGCGTTCTCCTGTTGCTTTATACAAAGCATTTGCAAGAGCTCCAACAGCCGGTGGAAGTCCGGGCTCTCCTAGTCCTGTGGGTGCAACATCACTGTTTACAAAAAACACTTCAATACTTTCAGGAGCCTGGTCGTGACGGATGAGTTGGTAACTGTCAAAATTAGTTTGGTTGGTTGCTCCGTCATTGAAGGTTAATTCACTATACATAGCATGCCCAATACCATCAATGACTCCACCTTGTATCATGTTGATGGCAGCATCTGGATTTATAACAATTCCACAGTCAACAGCACACCAAACTTTTTTGATTTTCGGTTGGCCATTTACTAAAATAAGATCAACAACTTCGGCCACATAGCTCGCGTGACAAAAATAAGCTGCTACTCCACGAAATATTCCTGGTTTTTTTTCACCCCAATTTGACTTTTCTTTGATGAGCTTTAAAACGCCGGCATAGCGTTCTGCATCATAATCGTAGTTGTCTCCAACAGGGTTGTGTTGTGCACGATTAAACAAGTTTAATCGAAAATCAATCGGATCTTGACCTGCTAATTCCGCAACTTCATCAAGAAAAGACTGCTCAGCACCGGCAGTAAAATGAGACCTTGGCGCACGCCAAGCTCCCGTTGTTATGTTTGTTGTAACATTGAATTTTTCAGCGGAGTAGTGGTCAACAGCACCTGCAGGAAATCGATTAGGAAATACAGCACCCTCGGGCAAACCTGAACCTTTTACAGAAAAGGCAATCAACTTATTATTTTCATCCAAGCCTGCTTTATACGTCGCTAAATAGGCAGGCCTGTAAGTGCCTTGTGTCATGTCATCTTCTCTGCTGTAAATAAGTTTAATTGGGGTTCCAGTTTTTTTAGATATTGCAGCTGCCTCTACACCAAAATGAGTATACAAACGTCTGCCAAATCCTCCTCCAATTCGTGTCATGTTAACAGTGATGTTTTCAATTGGGATATTGAGGAATTTTGACACAGATCCTTCTAAGGCCTCTGGAGTTTGGGTTGGACCAACGAGCTCAGCTGCATTTTCGGTAACATGAGCAAAGAAATTCATGGGTTCAAGAGTATTGTGTGGCAAAAATGGTGAGTAATATGTTTGTTCTACTATTTTTGTTGCTTTTACAAATGCCATAGCGACATCCCCATCTTTTCTACTGTCTACAACACTACCACTTTTTAGAGCTTTTTCTAATCTTTTTTGGTGTATTTCTGAGTTTTCGAGCTCACTTGTTGGTGTCCAATTTGCTTTGATGGCTTTTTTTGCTTTCATTAACGGCCACATAGCATCTCCAACGATTGCAATGAGCTCGTGAAACCCTTTTTCGTCTGACCAACTTGGCTCTTCCGAGGAAATATTTATTTTGAAGGCGTCCTTTACACCATTCATTTGTTTGATTTCTTCTTGATTAAAGTCAATCAAACGCATCCCAAATGCTGGAGGATGTGCAATCATAGCAACAAGCATTCCAGCTCTTTTAAAATCAATACCAAACAAAGGTGTTCCTGTTATAATTTTTTCTGCATCCACATTTTTTTTACTCGTACCAATAATTTTAAAATCTTTAATATCCTTGAGCGAAATTTCTTCAGGAACATCAATGGCAACAGCTTTTGATGCAATATCACCATAAGTTAGCTGTCTGTCTCCATTCATCTCCGAAATGATTCCTTTATCAGTTTTTAAATTAGTTAATGGTACATTCCATTCTTTTGCAGCCGCCTCTAACAACATTCTTCTTCCCGCTGCGCCAGCCATTCTTAAAGCATTCCAACCCCTTCTAATTGATAGACTTCCTCCCGCAAATTGGTTTTGATAAAAACCTGTGTTTAATGGTGCTTGTTCCACCACCACATGTGCCCAATCTACATCTAATTCCTCAGCTACAATCATTGGCATTGATGTTTTGACATTTTGCCCGATTTCAGGGTTTGGTGAATAAATTGTTACCAATCCTGTATCCCCAATTTTGATATACCCATTGATGTCATACCACTCGTTTGGAATGGCTAAGTTTGCTTTAGAGTCTGTAACGCAACCAGCTAGCCAACTAAAGCCTATAAGCATGCCACCGCCAGCAGCAGCAGAAACTTTTAAAAATGAACGACGATTATATTGTGTTTTTATTTTTTTCATGAGTTACAAAGTTGATGCAATTTTTATGGCTTCTTTAATTCTAACATAGGTTCCACATCTACAAATGTTGCCTTTCATTGCGGTGTCAATATCTTCATCTGTTGGGCTTGGATTATTCTTTAATAGTGCTGCCGCACTCATTATTTGACCACTTTGGCAATAGCCACATTGAGGCACATCAATATGTTTCCATGCTTCCTGTACAGGATGAGTTCCGTCATCAGAAAGTCCTTCAATGGTAGTAATATTTAGGTCTTGAGCATTAGCTATTGGTATTGAGCAACTTCGAGCAGCATTACCGTTTAAGTGGACAGTGCAAGCTCCACATTGAGCGATACCGCATCCAAATTTAGTTCCAACAAGATTCACATGGTCTCGAAGAATCCAAAGTAACGGAGTGTCAGAATCTGCTTTTATAGAATGCGATTTTCCATTAATTTTTAAATTATAAGTTGGCATAATTAGTGTTTTTGAACGCGAGCCGTTTTGCTTTTGCGTATTTTTTATTTGAATCAGTAAATTAATAAAAAAAAGGAATTTATTCTTGATTTTATCATAGATTTATACTTATTGTATTATCCGGTATTACTAGCTTTAATTATTATATTTGATATTGAATATTCAAAATTTGAACATTATGAAATTATCCGTTTCTTTTTTAGCATTGATTTGCACTTTGTGCGCGATAACCGCTCAGGAAGCTGAAAGTTATTTTGAACCATTAAAATACAGAAATATCGGTCCTTTTCGAGGTGGTCGTTCAGTTGGTTCAGTTGGAGTTGTCAATGACCCCTTGACCTATTATATGGGAACAACTGGAGGTGGCTTATGGAAAACAGAGGATGCTGGTCAACGTTGGTATAATATTTCGGATGGATTTTTTAAAACAGGATCTGTTGGTGCGGTAGCAGTGTCTGAGTCAAATTCTAATGTTATCTACGTAGGTATGGGAGAACATGCAATAAGAGGTGTGATGACATCCTATGGAGATGGTGTTTACAAATCTATTAATGCCGGAAAAACCTGGTCTCATACGGGACTCAAAGCGACACAGCAAATTTCAAGAATTGTAATTCACCCTCACAACCCTGACATTGTTTTTGTAGCGGCACAAGGCGCTATCAATGGATCAACAAAAGATCGTGGGATTTATAAGTCTATTGATGGGGGTGAAACATGGAAAAATGTTTTGTTTGTGAACGATATGACAGGTGCATCAGAACTTTCCATGGATATGAATCATCCCGAAGTTTTATATGCAGCGATGTGGCATCACAAACGTGAGCCTTGGGTTGTAATGAGTGGTGGCGTAGGTAGCGGACTTTATAAATCTACCGATAGTGGCGAAACATGGAGTCAAATACATGAGGGATTACCAGCGGAAAAAGGTAAAATGGCGATTTCGGTAAGTCGTGCAAATTCAAATAAAGTCTATGCTCTTATCGAAAGTGACAGTAATAAAGATTTAGGTGGCTTATTCGTCTCTGAAAATGCAGGTGAGAGTTGGTCGTTTGTTAGTGGAGACAACAGATTAACACAACGTGCATGGTATTATACCGAGGTTTTTTCAGATCCAAATAATGAAAATATTGTTTATGTTATGAGTGCGCCTGCACTTCGATCCATTGACGGTGGTAAAAATTGGGAGATTATATATGGCCCTCATGGGGATTATCATGACTTATGGATTAATCCAAATAATTCAAAAAACATGGTGATTTCTGACGATGGAGGTGCTGGAATTACCTTTAATTACGGAGAATCGTGGTCAACACAAGCTAATATGTCTACTGCTCAAATTTATAGAATCAATACTGATAATATGTTTCCGTATAATATTTATGGAGGTCAGCAAGATAATTCGTCCATTAAAATTAAGAGTAAATCAATCGGTGCAAGTGGTATTTCCAATAAAGATTGGGAAAGATCAGCAGGCGGAGAAAGTGCCTTTGCAGGTTTAGATCCAGACAACCCACGCTATGTTATGGGAGGTGTTTATCTAGGTTATATAGAAGTATTAGACACGAAATCAATGGGTGCAACTAACATTATGGCCGCTCCGAATCAATGGTTGGGGCGCGAGGCAAGAGACATGGAATATTTGTTTAATTGGAATGCCCCGATAATCCACTCTATTCATGAAAAAGGGACTTATTTTCATTGTGCTAATAAAGTTTTGAAAACTACCGATATGGGACAATCGTGGACTGAGTTTTCTCCAGATTTAACACGTGATATTGATGAGAGGCAGGGTAATGGAGGTGCTCCCTACACAAATGAAGCAGTTGGTGCCGAAAATTATGGAACGATAGCTTATATGATCGAATCACCACATGAAAGTGGCGTGTATTACACGGGAAGTGATGACGGTTTGGTACATGTCACTCAAGATAACGGGATTACTTGGCAAGATATAACGCCAAAAGGCTTGGGAGAGACATTGATTAATGCGATTGATGTATCACCGCATGATCCCGCAACGGCCTACATAGCCACTACTAAATATAAATTTAACGATTATACACCAGCCTTGTTCAAAACAACAGATTATGGAGAAACATGGAAAAATATAAGTTCAGGAATACCCTATGGCGCTTACACAAGGGTAATTAGAGAAGATCAAAACAAGAAGGGTTTATTGTATGCAGGGACAGAGACTGGTATTTATGTATCCTGGAATGGAGGACAGTTGTGGGAAAGTATGCAACTTAATTTGCCGATTACTCCCATTACTGATTTGAAAGTACATGAGGGTGACTTAATTGCGTCAACGTCGGGAAGAGGTTTTTGGATTTTAGACGATTTAGGGGTATTAAATCAATTTACCAACACTATCAGTGAATTGAAATTATATACCCCAGAGCCTGCCTTAAGTGCTGCTTGGGGAAGCCAACTTAATAGTAATGCCTCTGATGGATTTGATGATTTTGAAGGTGTTAATCCAGCAAATGGTTTAGTGGTTTATTATGAGTTACCAAAGCTTGAGGATAACCAGGAGGTTACTTTAGAAATTAGAAATGATAACAATCAATTAATTAATACCATTAGTTCTGCAAGCGATTCTTTGTACAGAGAGTGGGATGGTGGACCGCCTCCTGCTGCGACACTATCCAAAAAAAATGGTTTAAATCGCTTTGTTTGGGACCTTCGTCATCCTATTATGTCGGGTATTCCTGATACTTATATCGAAGCAAGTTATAGAGGACATCGTGCTATTCCAGGAACCTACAAGTTGATATTAACGGTTGGTGAAAAGACAGTTTCTACGAAGGCAATTATAACAGAAAACCCTCTCTATGAGATGCAGTCAGGACAATATTTAGCATATGACAACATCATGAACACAATGGAGGCTAATTTAACAGCCATGCACGATATGGTCAATACGTTGTTTAATGCTAATAATCAAATTAAAGAGATTGTTTCTAGATTAGATGCAGTAAAAGATGAGGCTTTAATTAAGAAAGGGACACTGTTAATAGAGCACCTAACAACTTGGGATGAGGAGATGATACAACGAAAGTCTAAGGCATATGATGATGTTGAAAATTTTCCAAATAAATTTACAGCAGAATATATTTTTCTCATCAATCAAACCGAAAGTAGCATCCCACGGGTCAATGATCAAAATAGACGCAGAAAATTTGCTTTAGATGCACAATGGAAATCTTTTAAAAATTCAGGGAATAGCTTTTTAAACAGTGAAATCCCAAATTTTAATAGACTGCTGTGGGAAGCAGGAATAGGCGCAATTAAAATAAATTAAACATGTTAGGCCTCATTTAAAAATGAGGCTTAATTCATACAAGTTCTTGTTTAAATTTACCCTTACTTTTTCTAACTCTTACTGCAACAACTTTATATTCTGGGCACATGGCTTCAGAATCATGGACATCTCCAGTAATATTGTTAATCATGATTTCTGGAAAGTGAAATGTTGTACTTAAAATACCTTCTTTTACCTCATCTGTAAGCCTCGCTTTGACGTCAACTTTCCCACGTGGTGATTCTAAGCAAACATAATCACCTTCATTAATAAGATGATTTTTTGCATCATTTGGATGAATCATTAAATAATCATCTTGAAGTATTTTTTCATTGGCAGTTCTCCGCGTCATCGCACCACAGTTGTAGTGTTCTAACTCACGATTGGTAGTTAAAATGTAAGGATACTCTTTAGCATGTTCGGTGAGTTCTACTGTTTCCTTCCATGAATTAAATTCAAATTTACCTTTACCTCGTTTAAATTCTGTTTTGTGTAAAATTTGAGTATCCGTACCGTCTTTTGCAACAGGCCATTGCAGGCCATTGATGCCTAATCTGTCCCATTTAATACCTGCAAAAAATGGAACAATTTGAGATATTTCATTAAGCATACCATCAGGTGTGTAGTCAGGTTGTTGATATCCCATTTTATTCATGATATCCACAATAATTTGTCCATCTGGTTTTGCACCATTAATTGGTTTGACAACTTGTCTAACAGCTTGCACACGTCTTTCACCATTAGTAAATGTACCAGATTTTTCAAGGAAGGAGGCTCCTGGTAAAACAACATCAGCATATTTTGCAGTTTCGGTCATAAATAATTCTTGAACAATGACTAAGTCTGTTGCTTCAAGTGCTTTTATTACTTTTTGAGTATTTGGGTCCGTTTGAACGACATCTTCACCAATAATCCAAATTGATTTCAATTTACCATCAAGCGCTGCATCAAACATTTCTGGAATTTTAAGACCAATATGCTTGGGTACTTCAGCACCATAAAACTCATTATACTTTTTATTGACGTCATCATTAGTAACATCTAAATATCCAGCTCCTTGATGCGGCTGTATTCCCATGTCTGCAGATCCTTGAACATTATTTTGTCCACGTAAAGGATTAACCCCAACACCACGTCGTCCAATGTTACCCGTCATTAGTGCTAAGTCAGCAATTTGCATGACTGTAAAAGTCCCTTGAGAGTGTTCGGTGACCCCCAAACCATGAAATGACATCGCATTTGGTGCAGAGGCATATGCAATTGCAGCGGCTTTTACCTCGTTCCTCGAAACTCCAGAAACAGTTTCAATATGATTAAGATCAATCGTTAATAATTCTCTTTTAAAATCTTCAAAACCCTCTGTTCTATTATTAATAAAAGTATCGTCTAACAAACCTTCAGTTACGATGTAAAACATCATCATGTTCAGTACAGCAACATTGGTTCCAGGTCTTAATGCAATGTGATGTGTGGCATAACGTGCTAATTCAGTGCGTCGGGGATCTAATACTATAGAAACATTATTTCCTTTCATGGCAAACTGCTTGAGCTTGGCACCTGTAACAGGATGCGCGTCAGTAGGATTTGCTCCAATCACCATAATACAGTTGGTGTCTTTTAAATCATCGATAGAGTTCGTTGCAGCTCCTGTACCGTATGTGCGTTGCATGCCTAACGCCGTGGGAGAATGACAAACTCGAGCACAACCATCAATATTGTTTGTGTTGATAACGGCTCTGAAAAATTTCTGCATTAAATAGTTTTCTTCATTAGTGCATCGAGAAGAAGAGATGCCTGCTATGGAGTCGGGACCAAATGTTTTTTTATAGCCCGTTAATTTACTTGCAATATGTTCATAAGCCTCATCCCAAGTAGCTTTTTCAAACGACCCATTCCGTTTAATCATAGGTGAATTTAAACGCTCTGGGTGATCATAAAATTTAAATGCATAACGACCTTTTAAACACGTGTGTCCTTGATTAACTTCTGCATCATAAGGCGCTCGAATACTTAATATTTCACCGTTGTTAGTCGATACCTCTAAATTACATCCCACACCACAATAAGTGCAAATGGTTCTTGTTGTGTCTGTTGCTTGAATCGCTTTTGACTGAAAGACATCAGAAATTGCTGAAGTAGGGCATGCTTGAGAGCAAGCACCACAACTCACACAATCAGATTCCATAAAACTAGCATCCAAGCCTTTGATTATTTTTGAATCAAACCCTCTACCGTACATGCTTAAAACAAATTCACCTTGCACTTCATCACAGGCTCTAACACAACGGTAACAATTGATGCATTTGGATAAGTCTGAGGTCATGTATGGATGGCTTAAATCTTTCATTCTGTACAAATGATTATCTCCCTCTGGATAACGAACATTACGAATACCAACTTGAGCAGCTACAGTTTGGAGCTCACAATTTCCATTTACTTCACAGGTTAAGCAATCTAAGGGATGATCGGTTAACACTAATTCTATAATGTTTTTTCGCAACTTTTTAACAGTCTCTGTACTCGTGTAAATATGTTGTCCTTCAGATACTGGCGTATGGCAGGAAGCCAAGGTTTTGAGTACACCATTTTTTTCAAGAGCAACCTCTACGCTACAAACGCGACATGCTCCAAAAGGATCTAAGTTGGGGGCATCACATAAAGTTGGGACCAACTTATTATCTTTAAATCTTCGAATAAATGAAAGAATGGTTTCATGTTGCTCAATTTCAAAAGCTTGGTCATCAATATAGGCTATTTTACTCATAATCTTTTAATTGAAATAAGGTCTTAATTCATCGTCAAAATACTGTAAGGCATTGCGAACAGGTAGCGGAATTCCACCACCATGTGCACATAATGAGCCTTGCTCGAGGGTCGTCAATAGATCCGTAAACAATTTTCTATCTATTTTGTAATTTGATTGTAATGCTTTCTCTGCTAGTTCGTGGCCACGCTTTGTTCCCAATCTGCAAGGAAAGCATTTTCCACAACTTTCATAAGCAGCAAAATCAAAGAGGTGTTCAATAAACTTCATAATAGGATAGTCATGAGGTACAGAAACTACTGAAGCATGGCCCATCAGAAAACCTTCTTGTGAAAAGGATTCAAAATCTAAAGTTAAATCACCAATTTTTGAAATTGGTACTAAACCACCAAGCGGTCCACCGATTTGTACAGCTTTTACCTTACTTTTAAAACCGCCGCCTAGCTCATATATTACATGAGATAATGAGGTTCCCATTTCTACTTCATACATTCCAGGGTTGTTAAAAAAGCTGTCAAGAGACACTAGTTTTGTTCCTGAGGAACGTTCTGTACCGATGTCTTTCCAAGCCTTCCCTCCATTTGATATAATATAATGTAAGGCTGCTAGTGTTTCTACATTGTTAACAGTGGTGGGTTTATTAAATAATCCTTTTTGTGCAGGAAAAGGAGGGCGAACCCTTACTTCAGGGCGTTGTCCTTCTATAGAATTTATAAGAGCTGTCTCTTCACCGCATATGTAGGAGCCCTGTGCTTGTATTATTTTAAAATTAAAGCTAAAATTAGAACCCTTGATGTTTGAACCTATGAGATGATTTTTTTCTAATTCTTTAATAGCATTTTGAACTATTGTTACTGACTCGGGATATTCAGCTCGAATATATAATATCCCATATTTCGCTCCTGTGACATAACCCGAAATTAACATTCCAAACAACACAGAGTGAGGTTGATGCTCTAATAAATATCTATCTGAAAATGCACCAGGATCACCTTCGTCAGCGTTACAAATAATAAATTTTGTAGGATTATCCTCGTTTCTACAGAATTGTAGTTTCAAGCCCATGGGAAAACCTGCGCCACCACGTCCTCTAAGATTAGAAATTTTTATTTCTTCCAAAACATCTACAGCATCTTTCTGAAGCGCTTCCAAGTAAGGCTGGTAGTATTTTTCAACACTTGTAAAAGGTTTCGTCAGAATCTCTTTACCAGTTGCTTGAATGTTATAAGTGTCTTGATTGAGGCCTAAATCAGAATCTAAAATCAGATTTAGTTGAGAGATGGCATTTCCTGAATAATTTTTTCCCTTGTAATGAAAGGCAGAGTTCTCATGACAACGCCCTAAACACGTCATGTGCCCAATATCGTTAGAATCAAAGCTGTCCTGAAGTGAGGTAATAACTTTTTCTTGAGTTCCAGCGCAAACACAAGCCGTACCGTTGCATACGTAAACTTGTTTCCCTTTGTTTTCAGGTTTTAAAAAGTCATAAAAACTTGCTGTACCGAAGGCATTTGCCTTTCCAATTAAGAATTCGTCAGCTAGTTCTTTCATTGCCTCCTCACTAGGAGTGCCTTCTTGATGTGCTAGCTTTCCTAACTTATCAAAGAGGTTTTCATTGACATCTTTTCTTCCTAATAATTCACTTAAATTAGTTGACATATATAATTAACTAGCTTTTGTTTGGTTAAACTGAATTCTAACTCGGTGAGGATTTGAGTAACATGTCGCTCTTTGATTTCTGCAAAATGCAAATAAGGTGATTCCCAGCTCCTTGGCATAATCTACAGCTAAAGAAGAAGGTGCAGAGACAGCGGCTAAAAAAGGTATTTGAGCTTTAAAACATTTAATAATAATTTCATAGGATA
>Ga0102813_1000590_pt1 | contig 16581 bp, 19 predicted proteins | sample ColrivemetaGS725_FD_84512 | JGI IMG/M metagenome (GOLD analysis project Ga0102813, IMG submission 84512) | Estuarine microbial communities from the Columbia River estuary - Flood tide ETM metaG S.725 | ecosystem: Environmental > Aquatic > Marine > Intertidal zone > Estuary | place: USA: Columbia...
AATGTAAGTCTAAGTATTTTTAATCGTAAAAAATCAAACATACTTGAGTCAGACAGGATGACAGGAGCTTATATATCTGACCCTAATAACAACCCTGTTTTTAAATTTTTTGGTGGAATATACTTCCCTCAAATAACAGGAAAATGGTGGGCATCTAGGACCTTATCTAAGGCAAATAGTATATCTAGTAATATGAATGCCAATAGAGACAGTGATGGATATATTTATGCTACACCAATCATAATGAAACCAAATTCTCATATGAGTAACCAAGATATGTTTGAGACTGTATGGGAGTTTATGAAGTTTGATTTAAGGTCAAGGTCTAGTAAGGTAACTAAACAATTATTCAGTCAATATGTCAAAAAAGCTCTTTCATTAAAATCTGTAAACTTAACTGAGGCTGACTTAGATATAAAAAAGTCTGACAATATAGAGACTATAATTACTAAGTTGAATAATGTCTTGATAGGTAAGGAAGTGGACAACCCTAATTACGATTCGACAAATCCTGAATCAATAGATAACCCTAAAAAAATTATTGAAGAATCAAGGTTGTCATTTGAAAAAAGAAAGGCAATAATTAAGGCTATATTAGGAGACCCTAAGGTTAATGAAGAAAGAAAGTTTCCAACTGCAGGTTCTATATCAGAAGTGGCATCTAAGTTTGAGGAACAGAAAACAAAGAAGGCAAAGAAACTTTGGGATATTGTTATGGTAATGAGAACAAAAGGAACTTTATCAGCAAAGGTTACCCCTAAGTCAGATGAATTCTATCATAAGTCATATCCTTCTGAAATATCTTCTGACCAAGAGATAGAGGTTTTCTTTTTAGATGGAGCGTACAATATTGAAACAACATACCCTAAGCTAACTCAAGCATCAGGGAAAACTTTCTCATGGGAAGAGTATTCTGAAAGACATCCATCAACAAAAATGGCATTGTCTCAGTACGGAAGGACTGCTAAGTTGTCATATGCTAGTGGAGAAATAGCCGATTCCAAACCCGCCACCCGTCAGCAGAGGATAGATAAAGCATCAGAAAAACTAATTGAATTATTTGATAGAGATAATATTCCATTAACAATTGCTGAGGCTAAGGCTATGGTAGAAGAGGTGTATGATTGGACTACTTGGTATGATGGTATTTCCTCATATGTAAATGACTTATTTGGAGAGTATGGGGAGGATATTTTGTCTATACTTCCTCTTTCGTCTATGGCTGCAAACAGTGCTGCAACTGTAGGAATGACGATAAATAATGTTGAAAGAATTTATAAGGGAGAGAAACCAAAGGGAGTAGCTGAGTATTACGGTTATGTTACAGATTTTTTAGAAGGGAAAGGCATAAGGTCTGATAAAATGTATAACTTTTTGAAGGCTTTATTGGGAGATAAAAATGCCGTTGCTGTTGACATGCATGTCTACTCAATAATAATGGGTAAAGACCCTAACAAAAAACAAGTGAACCCTTCAAATAAAAAAGAATTTGAAAGAGCTAAAGAATTTGTAAACACTTTAGCTAAAGAAATGGATTTAGCACCACGAGAAGTACAAGCAGCATTGTGGGCATTAAACATATTAAGAACAAACGGCAAACCGGATAGTTATGAACAATATTTTGAAAAACAAGTCAAAGAAAGAAAACTTAAAGAAAGAATTGAAGGGTGGAGAAGCGAAGGCTATAAACCTTTTTCTGAAATTCGTAAAACAAAAGAGCAAAAAATAACCCCCGCCACTCGTCAGCAGAGGACAGATAGGTTAGCACCTAATGGTAAGCGGTCTAACTTGACAGACGTACAGTATGACATAGTGCGTACGCCTGCGTTCAAGAGGTGGTTCGGTGATTGGGAGAGTGACCCTAAGAATGCGAGCAAGGTTGTTGATAAGAACGGTGAGCCTCAAGTTGTTTGGAGAGGTAGAGATAAAACAAAAGGAGACGTTGGAGATATAATAGATATTGGCAAAACAAAAGAAGGAGCTTTCTTTGCTGACAATAAAGAAGCTGCTAATTTATTTATGTCAGAATTTGTAGGATTAAAGAAAGGTGAGTATGAGGTAATAGAATCATTTTTGAACATAAGAAATCCTGAAGTATTTGAAAATTTTTGGAATGACTTCTTAAGTTCTAGATATTCTTCAGGTAATGGTAGATACACGCCAAATAAAAATGTTGATGGAGCTATAATAAAAGATGATGTTTGGTTGCAAGAATCTGAAATAGATTTTAAAGAAGGACAATTTGATGAGTTTGGAAATGAACTAGATGAAGAGATTATAAAAGAAATAGCCTTAGAAGGAAAGCAATTTATTGCTTTAGATTCTAAACAAATAAAACTTGCCGATGGCAGTAACACCACCTTCGACCCAAGCAAGCCGTCTATCCGTCAGCAGAAGGGTATTCAGCAGGCTATGGAAAACGGTGAAGTGATTCAGACAGACTCTGAGTTGATATTCTTCAAGGGCATGCAGCCGAAGATGAAGAACGGTAAGCCATTCTCTGTACATAAAATAAAGAAGGGTAGCTTCGCAGCGTTGGATAAGAACATAGCCTTGGACTACAAGGGTGACAAGCCACTTAAACAATTCACAATACCTGAAGGCACAACCGTTGAGGTTGTGAACCTACCGTCGGATGAGATCAGTATTTACAGGAGAAATGAAGAGAAGGCAATCGATGCGTCTGACGCACAGGTTGTGAAGTTGGTTACCATAGATTCACGTGGTAAGTCACAGCAGTATGTCATCAAGGATGATGCTATACTAAAGACATCCAAGGATGTAAAAGAGGAAACTCCCACCCCCCGTCAGCAGAAGTCAATGAATGATTACATATCTAAAGGAAGGGAAGATAACATTCCTGATGATATGATTAGAGACTTCCTGGTAAGAGTGAAACGTTTTCCTACTAAAAAAGTTGATGAACTTTTATCCCTAGAGGTATCCCTGTTTGACAATCTGCCAAGTAGTTTTGGTAATATAAAAGGCGGTGCTAAGGTTGGGGTAAAGCTTTATGAGAAGGTTGAAAAGTTTAGGATAAAGGAACAGAAAAGAAATAATAAACGAAAAAATAAACTTACGGAACAGGAAATAATTGACAAGACTATTGAGTTCTTAGAGAAGCAGCCTGAGTATATAAATGAGGGGGACACCTACACCATAGGGAAAAAGAAGGACGGTACTCAGAAGACATTGTTCCGTAAAGGTATATCTACCCAACAGGCTACAATGTTGATTGACATACAGAAGTCAATTGGAATAAGACCCACTGAAAATATGGGTATTAAGATTGCTAAAGCAAGGTTGGCTTTACGTGAACGTAAGAAGGGTCAGATAGACATAGACAAGGTAAGGATTGAGCTTAGGAACTTTATACGAAAATCTTTACCAAAAGAATTGTATGAAAGGAAGGAAGTACTTGACTTGATTAATAAGATTGCAATCGCTAATAAAAAAAACATAAACAATCTTGTCAAGGAGATAGAATCTTTTGTCATTGAAGTCAATAACAAATCACTAGAGAAAAAGATTAAGGGCGTTCTAAATGACAAATACCAAGCCGTTGAGGGTGGAAGATTAAAACCAAAGAAGATTGCTGACGAGATTAGGAAGAGGATAGCTTTCATAAAGTCAAACTTGGTTTCACCTAAGGCAACCCCTGAGGAAATAGGAGAGGCAAATGAGAAACTGTTGGATAGGTTTAATGAAATAATGGAGCAAAATGATATAACCATTCAGCAGCAGGAGGAGATGGCTGACCTTCAACTAGCAATGCAGTACAATAACGCAATGCTTATGGAGAACTCTAACGCTAACAAGGTGACAGAGTTGGATGGCATATACTCCACCCTTGAGCAGATGATAAAGTACGGTAGGTCACTACTACAGGAAGAACTTCGTGAGAGTCACGAGGCTTATAACAGGACATTTGAGCTAGGGTATGAGGCTATTACGGGTGACAAGGTTGACATGAATGACCCTCAAGCAAAGAAAAAACTCAACAACAGGAAGAAGAAAAGAACGTCAGATGAAAACAAAAAGAAGGCTACGCAGGGTGTAATAAGACGGTTTTTATCTAACATTAAAACAATTCTTAAAGCTCCATTTGGTAGTGCTGAAGCGTTGAATGGTTTGATGGAGAGGATAGATAAACTTCCCGGTGAAATGTTTGGCGGTAGACTAAACGAAATGTTTACGGATAGAGTTGACGATTCATCTAGAAGGTTTAAGATGAGGATGATGCAGATTGAGTCCGTCATTCAAAACTACCTAGCTGAAAATTATGGAAAGGATTGGGGAAAAATTTCTCGAAACAATAGAAAACCGGTTGACTATAATATCGAGTTACATGACGGGATTATGCTTCAGGGTTTAAGTCAAGACGAAATCGCATACCTATACAACATGTACAAAGACCCTGCAAACAGGGCATCGTTTGCTAATCCTGAGATGTGGGGTGTGGAGGTTATCAATAAGGATGACTCAGCTAAAGAAAAGAAACGTAAGCAAGAAATAAACCAAGCAAATGCTGCGAGGGTAATGAAAGAACTTGAATCAGAGCTTGATGATAAAGTAAAAGACTTTGCTGATTGGCAGGTTGATGTGCTATACCCTGCGTTGTACGAGGAGTATAACAATACGTACAAGAAGCTGTACAGAACTGACCTACCTTGGAGTAAGTTTTATGCGGGTACAATATACAGGCAAGGTGTAACTGAGGATGATATTGATGGAATAAACCTACTTGGTCGTGGCAATATGTATAAGACCGCAGTTGGTGCGAACGCCACAAAGGTTAGGCAGGGGAGTAGCCTACCGATTAAGCCAATGAATATGGTTGATGTGTTAAACACATACGTAAACGACATGGAATACTTTGCTGCTTATGGAGAGACCATTAGAGACATGGACAAGTTCTTCTCCAATAAGTATATAAAGAGTGCCATAATAGACATACACGGGTCAGAGGTGTACACTTTTATTGACGACATGATTAAGAAAATTGCGTCAAGAGGAATGCAGAACTCAGGTTTTAGGGCAAAGACAATAAACGCCTTAAATGATCTATTCATCCTATCTAGACTTGCACTTAGTCCTGTTATTGCTATCAAGCAGTTGACCTCTACATTCACATACGCTAATGATATTGGATTCATAAATTGGTTAGAGTATTCTGCAAAAAATAAAACACAGCAGTTGAAGGTTTGGAAAGAAATTTCTGAACATTCTGTATACATACAAGACCGATACAAGAACAGTATAACCAAAGCAATCGAGACATATAGTGACACTAAGATAAAGGCGTTCCTTCCGGAAAAATCATATCAGCAGGGGTGGAATTGGTTTGTTGACTTTGCAATGTATACCACTAAGTTAGGTGACAAGGGGGCGATTTATTTGGGTGGTGCGCCAAACTATTCGTACTACAAGGCACAGGCATTGAAGCAAGGTAAGACTGAACAAGAGGCTATCGATATTGCGATTAGAAAGTTTGAGAGGGATACAAAGAGAACTCAGCAGTCGTCAGACATTCAAGACAAGGACTACCTGCAGACGGGTGACCCTTTAACAAAGGCTATGAATATGTTCCTAACCACACCAAAGCAGTACCTAAGGAATGAAATCATAGCCGTAAGAAACCTATACAGGGCAATGAGAGGAAGGGATTACAAGGGGACTGTAGGTCAGAACGTAAGGACCTTTGTTATGTACCATGTATTTATGCCTGTACTTTTTCAGTATGTGTCTATGGGATTGCCGGGTATTTTAAGGAATAAGAGAGATGAAGATAAGTGGGATTTGTTAAGAGCAGGAATAATAGGAAACCTTAACGGTCTATTCTTGTTAGGCGAGGTTGTCAATACGATAGGTGATTTAGTTACCGGTAAGCCTTGGGCAGGAACTCAAACAAAATCTTTAGGTATACTACAAATAGCAAATAGTCTTGCTAGAAAAATTAATAAAGCTAGTAACTACAAGGATAAGAAGAAAAAAGCTAAGGCAATAATGGATGCTTACTTAGAGGCATCTACTCTAGTAGGGATACCTGCACCTACAATTGCTAAGTTTTTTGATAACTACTCTAAGTTAGGTAGCGAAGAAGATGTAGGAAAAATAATACTAAGACTGTTAAACTATTCCAACTATCAGATTGAAGGTTCAAGTAGGAATAAGTCAAAAGTAAAAACGGTTTATGAGCTTAACCAAGAGTATCAGAAACAAAAAGAAAAGAAAAATAAGGAATCTCAGAAGCAGAAGTTTGGTTTCTATGACTAAAGATAAAGTATATGCCGTTTAAAAGTAAGGCACAGAGGGCTTGGATGCACAAGAACCTGCCGAGTATAGCGAAAAGATGGGAGAGAGAATACTCTTCAAAGGATATTCTACCCAAGAGAGTAAAGCCCAAGACTAAGAATAAGTTGAGCAAGAAGTCTAGGTAGATAACGTCCTATATATTGCGTATAGTATTATCGTGTTGACCACTATGACAAATAGGAAGTCTAATAATTTTTTTGTTAGCTTAGACATATGGTACGTATTTAAATTTATCTGACTTATCAAAGTACACCATCAACTCTTGGTCGTGGTATGAGTTCTCTCTTGGCTTCCTGCCTGACCACAGTATCTTTCCATTTAGGTCTTTCACCTTGGCGTAAACTATCCCATCGTTACAAGCCCATAAAATTACGGGATGTAGTCTCTTGTCTGCCAACTTCACCAGCTTCTTAGCTGCAACAGGTAGTGGGTAAGCATCTGAATAGTTTCTGATCCTCCCCTTAACTTCGACGTATGATATATGTTCACCCTTGCTATCGTAGACACGGTAGTCAATATCATTAGGGTCTAGTTTTTTATACGAGCCACTGAATATCTTTACAAATGTTTCAATAGCCTTCTTCTCACGTTCTAAGTCCTTACTTGATTCAAACCTCATTACAAATCCATCATGCAATTTATGGCAGTGTGACCGCCTATAACTACCCCGCAGCCTATAGCCTGCTTCTTAAAGTTTTTTGCATACGCTGCTGCATATGACTTGGAGTCTATCCCGCATCCTACCTGCATGCCAAAGATTTTAAACCTCTTGCCCACATTCCATTCAACGTAAGCTTGAGTATGTATATGCCCCTGAACGGTTGACATCATATCATTCTTTGACTTAGTCCTTGCAGTACCACCCTCCCCATGCACGTACTGAACGTTGTCATACACAACCTGCTCCACCCAATTCCAATCAGTCCCAAGCACCTCGTTGTAAGACTTAATCCAACGTGTTGGAATCTGTGAGTCAAATGCCTTTCGCATTATTATCCTGTCGTGGTTTCCTATACACACGTCAGCTACGGGGAATGCCTTCCTCCACTTCTTAACGAACTTTATCGCCAAGTCAAGCTCGTCTCCCCCTCCCATACCGTCCGGGTCTGTAGCGTGAAACGATGCGTAGTGGTTGTCTATTATGTCTCCTATAAAAATTACTTGGTTGCAGTTGTATCTAGCGTACATGTCCTTACAGAAGCCAAGGTATCCGTCTATTGTAAATGGTGCGTGAATGTCTCCGATTACAAGTATCCTCCTCTCTGTGTTGTTTATGTACTCGTATGCAACCTTTTTATTTCCTTTTAGCCTTGGTCTGAAGTCACTATATTTCATCTTTTAAAGAGTTTTTAATTTCATTTAATTGTGATGTCAACTTGTTGATTGACGAAACTAAATCATCATAGTCCCGATCTACCAGGTACTCATAAATTTCAGTTGTTCGGTCGTGGATGCTATCCATCAAGAAGTTAATGTGCTTTATTCTTTCCATATCGTAGGCTGATGGTTTCATTTTTTATCCATAAGCCTAAGGAAGTCTCCACCCATTACCGGGTCTAACGTCTTTATGGCTGTGTATATTTTCTTTGAGTTAATCCTAGCCTGTTGCCTATCTTTATTAGTAGAGTCAGTACCTAGGTTTGCGTAGATGCTACAGTCCATGTGTAGAAGTTCGTGAATCTTTCTTCTGTCAGACCATGTCTTGTATCCTAATATCTTTCCTATCTTTTCTTCGTTATATAACATTGTACATACTATTTAATTTCTGAAAAACTTTATACTCATCCCCATGTCTAGTCCTCTGCTTAATTACTTTGAATATGTTTTCAAATCTTTTCATGTCCTGATCATTGAACTGAGGTCTCACTAAACTAGAATTCAATTTCAAATTTAGTGTTTTTATTTCACTTTTCAAAATATTAATCTCATTTTTTAATTCAGCCTCCCTCTTAGATTGATTAATCCTTATTGATTCATCCTCTTCTTTCTTGTCTATGAACATGTTACACATCCTGTCAAACTTCTCCTTAAACAAGTCATCCGTCTTAGCATACCACTCAACATTACTAACGTAGTGTATTATGGTGGAGTGGTCCTTGCCTATACTCATCCCTATTTTCTTGTAGCTATAGCCGTGCTGTCGAAGTATGTAAGAGTAAGTCATCCTTGCGTTTACGTACTCCTTGTTTCTAACCCTCCTCCTTATGTCTGTTATAATAAACTCTTTGCATATTTCTTTTTGTACTTCTTTAATGTCATTCATAATCTTTTATTGTTTTGTTTTTGTTTATTGCATCTAAATATTCATCTGATTCTACAAAGTCTATGTAGAATATTATAGGTACTTCTCCTGACACCTTACTATACTCTAGCACGTAAAATAATTCATCAGAGTATACGACCCCATACACCTGTTCATAATCGCCATCTGTATCGGGGAGTTTACTTGCTATTGATTCAATGTCGCTGATGATTCCTTCCTTTAATTCATCTTCTAATACCATAAGCTTCTCGAAAAACCATTCCGATATTTCAAACTTAATCGCCCCTGTAGACTTCTGTTCTAAATCCATATTCTTTCAATTCTTTTAGTCTATATTCCTGTAACTTTGACAGCCTTCCACTCTTTGTTTTGATTTCACTAAACACGACACCACTATTGGGGGGTATGGCTAACACGTCAGGTATCCCATTCTTGTTTGTCTTAACAAGCTTTATAACGTAGTACCCCTCAGCCTCTAACTGCTTTATCCTTTTAGATTGTATCTGCTGCTCAGTCATTTACCTACACTCCTCTCTGTAATAGAGTTCTGTCTCTATTATTTCTTGAGTTACTTTTATCTTTTCCATTATACAAATTTAAGATAATTTTTTGAAATGACTTACGGTGAAATCTTTTTTCTTACTTACCGCTTTATATATCTCAGACTCAATGCCACCCTTAGAGAACACCCAATACACATCAGACTCTAGTCGTTCTTTTGTGGTCATCCTATCCCTTGACTGCCAGTAACTTGTGGCACTGAAGTCAATGTTGTAGTACACCAATGCATCAGCCTTACGTAATGATATACCCTCACGACCTGACACAATCTGTAACGCTATAGACTTGTCGGTGTTGTTGAACTCCTCAAGCTCCGTGCATATCTTGTCTCCATAAACTTTCTTGAGTGCATTCAACTCCTCCTTGAACTTGTAGAAGATTCCTATCTTCTTGTCGATGAACTTGTAGTGTATGTAGTTAGCCTTGCTGTAGTCTATAACCTTCGAGTTGCCGGACTCAAACTTAATAGTTCCTGAGTATAGTTGGTGTAGTTTCATCATCAACTTAACAGGCGTGTCTGCTAGTATAACTTCATCAGTTCCTTCCACGACCAAGTCCTTCTTCAACCTACTCGCAATCTTATAGGTGGTTGGCTCTAGGTCTACTAGCAGTATATGCTCCCTTGTTTCTACCTTAAACCCTGCCTCCTTCTGAGAGTAGGATATGATGTGCTTCTTCATTGCACGTAGTATGGAGCTTCGTCCACTAGAGTAGTCCTTGACCATGAACCCGTTTATCTTCCTCTCCTTAATGTTTACGTGGTCATCACTAAACCTATAGAAGTTCTTGTAAGAAGTGAATGGGTTTGTCCTGATCCCATATACCTGGTGATACATCTGACAGTAAGACTCAGGTGTTGGTGTGCCCGACAAGAGTATAACATAGGGGTTGTACTTACCTATGATAGAATTAACCTGCTTGGCTCTGTTACTTGGCTTTGGAAACGCACCCATTCCATGTGCCTCATCTAGTATGATCAGGTCAAATTTATTTGAGTGGTCAACCTTGTGCAGTGACTCGTAGTTTATACATGTCATACTAAACGAGGGTGATAGCAGTCCATAGTCAGACTCAATGCTTGATATTGCCTTCTTCTTCGTCACAAACAAAACGTTGTTAACGTCCATCATACCTGCAGATGCAAGGCTAGTGAGCGTCTTGCCTGTCCTAACCTCCATCGCTAGGTAAACGAACCTATGTTTCCTTAGGTGGTCACAAGCCTCTGTTGCAATTCTCTGCTGATAATCTCTAAGCTTTACTTTTGGTTTATCCATATCTCCTCCGTAGTATTTTAAACTGTTATCAATCTTGTTAGCGACCACGTCATCGTGTTGGTACTTCCTCTTTACCACAATCTTAGACGACTTGCCACTTCCCTTTTTAAACTCCTTTGTCTTACTCATAACCCTTGATAGCCTCAAGCACCAGTCATACATCATCCTGTCGTCGAAGGATGGAATCCTTTCTATGATATCATCCCCATCCATTAGTCTAGGATTGGGGTCTTATCTCTTTTAGCCTTTACCTCAAGGAATATCTCGTATAGTTGTAGCACATCCTTGCGTAAGTCTTTCCCCAACGTAGAGTCATTAGGTCTTGCGTTAACAAAGTTGTAAAGGTATGTTATCATTATCTCGTCCAAGGTTTCTGATCCTACCTTGTGCTTATACTCTCCTATTATGTTTACTAAATCTCTCATAGTGTTTATTTTTAAATGTCCATTGATGTTTGTAAGTCCCTTGGAATTATTCTTATCCATCTCCCGCTAGGGTCTCTACCCTCCTCAGGCTTGTTGCCTGTCAAGTGAATGGCGTATGAAACTAACCACTTGTAGAACCTAGTCCTTGATATAGTCATCTTAGCCTTCGGTCCGTAGTCAGGGTATTCACTAATGAACTCTAGGTATAAGTCCTGCTTCATTAGCTTCTCTCCAACAACTAATAATTGGTTGCTTGGATTACCTTGAACCAATCCACACCACTCAATAAAGTCGTGAGATGTTTCAGCAGATAGCTGACGAATCTGTAGGTTAACAAACTTACTCTTAACCAAACCACTATTAAGGTATGTAATCAGGCATGACACCATGTAGTTGTCAAACATACACCAATCCTCGTCATCCCAATCAGCAAAGAAGTGCTTACCAAACTCATCCAATGGGGTGTGATTCTTATTGTAATGTTGGTGAAGCTCAACTTCCCACTTACGCCTAGCAAAAGAGTTACCACTGCCCTTGATTGCGTAGTTAGTAGTGATGGCAATCTTGGGTGACCTACTGAATGGTATCTTGATGGCATCCTTGTTCTTCTTCTCCAATGTTAGACCCTCTGTTACCACGCTAAACAATCTCTCGAAGTCAAAGTTTTTCTTCACGTCATCGAAGCATAGTATCTGCGTGTCAGCAGAAACTGTTTGATAGGGGAACGAGCGTTCAAATGCGAAAGCCTTTCCATCAATTACAACAAGCTTCTTCATCTGTGATAGTGCGTTCATGAATAGCCCCTTGCCTGTACCACCCTCAGGGTTGTCTGATATAACCTCATCGTTTAGTATCACTGCAGGGCAGTAGCTTAGGTTCTTGTAACCGTGCATAAGGAATCCAATCGTAGACTCCATTGTCTTTACCCTGCTCTTATCATCGCCACATATCCTTGATATAAAAATCTTATACATTGACTGATCGTATTTGCATATGTTAAACTTCCTGTCAATCACATGGTCTTTCCAAACGTATCCACCAAGGTCAAGGTAGTCTATAGGCTCAACTGAATTATCGGTTATCTTAACCGCACAGTTCTTGTAGTATAGGTAAGAAGTATCTCTAGTATCCTCAATGAAGTATATATCTATCGTGGATAGTAGTGTAAGAAACTCCTCTCTAAAGAATCTTGTTTGGTCTGCAAAGTAGTTGTATATACTAAGGTCATCTAAATCTATTACTTGATTTAGGATGAAATCTTTTATAGCCTTCTCATCTGTGTGGTCTATCAGGTTATTAGTTACCTTGACAAACACGTAGTTCTTGCTACCCTCTGGACAATACTTGTAGAACCCATTGTCCTCCAAGAACTGCTTGAACAGGATGTGTACAATCTTAATCACACCCTTCTCAGACTTAGTCCAAAAACTTAACGTTGAGTTCTCCTTCTCAACCCTATCAACAACGGAGTCTATTGTATCGCCATCTAGTCCCGACTCTTCAAGCTGATGGCGTATCTCCTTTTTTGATACACCCCTCCTTAACTTAACCTTAACTTGAGTTACCCGATCCTCATCCTCGTAGTACTTAGTACCAAAATTACTTGTGTTCGCATATGCAGAGTCTATAGTCCTGTTAATCTCAGACTGACTAAAGTCTTCGGTTGAGTACTGCGACAACACATAACCCGCAAGTGATTTGTTTATGCCGTAGTCATTGAACGCCATCGCTAGTATAAAAACGTTTTGGTTTCTTTGACCCTCAACCATTGGGTACTTCTTTGTCCACCACTTGACAAGTATCTCAACCACCTTGTTCTCGTCTGTTATTGGGATGGTTGGTTTGTCTCTATATGTATTAACCTCCTTGTACTCAGGCTCATCTATCCTGTCCCAGACAGATGAGTTTTCGTTGATGTATATCAACGCATCATAAGACTCATAGCAAACCCTTGACAGGTTCTTACACGTCTTGTCAAAGTTATCAGAGTCGAAGTGGTTTCCTAGTGAGTTGAAGTAGTTGACGTGGTTGTCTGCATCCTCAGGTATCTTAACCAATACCTTCAAGCCATTACCTGATGGCGAAACAAACACAGAGTAAACGTACTTATCTTTACTCAACCTTTCCTTGTCCTGTAGCATCTCCTTCTTCTTCTCGTAGTCATCGAAGTCTAGGCATATCAAACCCGAATGCTTTACTAGAGAGTTATCGTTACGCTTGTTAAACTCACCGCTAAAGCATATAGCAGGAAGTTGTTTCTTTAGTTCGTTCCTTTCACTTTTGTCCTTGCACTGCCTGATCCTCTTGATTATATCCTTGGTAGAACCATCCTTAATCCTATCTAGTGCAACCGTTACGTCACGATAGAATGGGGTATCGGTCTCCTTAATGTTCTTAAACATTGTTATTGTTGATGTCATGTTGTGTCGATTTAATGTTGATTTTAAAATTGTAAGTCCTTGATAACCAAAGACTGTGTCGATAATGTCAATTTTTACTTCACTATATAGGAAATAAAAAAAATATATATAGTAAAACTACTACTACTATATAGAGAAAAATATTCGACACACTATAAGGAAAAAGAAAGGGGAGTACACTCCCCTTTAATTTATCCTGGTAAGATTAGAACGGTAGTTCTTCCTCAACCGGTTCTGTTTGCGTGGCTTCAGCCTTAGGCTTTGCCTCCCAAGTATCCAACTCGCAGTAGTACTTACCGCCCTTGGACTGCTTGATGTCCATGTTCACCCACCCGTTCTTAGCGTTAGCCTTTAGCCACATCACTGCGTCTTCAACCTTAACTGACATACGTCCAACCACGAAGTCGGGTGCGTTTTCGTTTCTCTTGAATGAGAATCCGTCTGCAAAAATTTTTTCTTTTTGATTCATTTTAAATGATTTTAATTTTACGTTCCAAGTCTATAATTAATTTGGAGATAAGTTCGTACTTATCTTCTCGTGATTTGCAGGTCATTGGAACATCCACCCACATCACACGATTATCTTTCGGTGTCTCTGATGACACGTTAAGTATCTTACAAATAATCTTCCACATAGAAAAAGTTTATATCCTCAGTGGCATCCTTACTAAAGAACTTGTTGTACACATCAACAGCCTTCCTTACCTTCTCACGTCCACCTCTAATGAAGTCCTCCGTTGGTCTGAATATTCCTAGCATACCTGTGGTCTTGTCTATCACATAGAATACTAATGGCTTCCCAAACAGTTGTTGGTATATGTAGCACTGACTATCGTAGTTATACTTGCGAGCAGACCACTTGAAGTCATCTAGCTTGCTTGTAGTCTTGATGTCTATAATCATTTCGGGGTGTACAATGTCTGCCTTACCCTTCCACATTACTCCATCAATCTCTCCAACTGATGGTACTTCGTACTCATTGCCATCGTTTCTAATCACGTCATAGAAGTCCATGTTACTCATCATAACTTTAACGAGGTGGTGTATCTCATCCGCCTCCTTCTGTAGAAGCGCAAACTCCACGTTAGATTCTAAGACATGCTCCTTGTAAGCCTTTGAATTCCTTGATGCAATGTCAACAAACTTCCAGTCCTTAGCCTTCTCAGGTTCAAGGATCAGTTGGTGGAATAACCGCCCCTTTGCAAAGTTTGCATTGTCGGGACGGCTCAAACCAAAACACTTGGGGTTTGTAAGTAGTGTACCTATGTCTGAATTAGATAGGTACTGCTTACCAAAGTCTCCGTAGTACTGTACATCATCCTTTAATTTAGTTAATACGTCCATCCTACTTAGTTTTTATAGCCTTAGAAATACCACTCTTGATAGTGGATGTTACATTGTACTTGCGTGATAGTTGTTCCACAATCTTAGGCAATCCTAAGTCCTTGTTCTCCGCAACATAGTTCATAACCTTAGACCAATTGTCGTCGTTAATCTTTAACTCAATTAGTGTAGGCTTAGATGGCTTCTGAGTCTTGGTTGTAACCATCTCAGGCACGTCCTCTCCTGTCCATAGTGTAAGACCTAGTCCGTGCATTGCAATAGCCTTAGCCGTTGAACGTTGAATGGTCTTGTTTACATCCGTTGAGGTTACCTTGTCAATGGGAACTGCATTGTTCCTAAAGTCCATAATCGGTAGGTAGTCTATATGCTCCAAGTCATTGACCTTGATGCCAACCTTTACCCAAGCAGACCTTCCATCTGTAAAGTAGTTCCAACCCGTCTGAGGGTCTTCGTATACTTCTCGTGTTGCGTTCGGGTAGTTTTGCTTTAGCATCTGCCAAGCGTTTGCCCATGAAAGGTAATCCATTTTACCTTTTGTCTCTACCTTGTCACGGATACTGATCGATGACAGGTTCTCATAAACTGATTTTGTTTTCATTTTAATTGATTTAATTTATTATTAATGTTATTGTATTTCTTTAGTATGCCATCCCTAGACTCCTTGTATAGGTATAGCCTCTTGATTCGATTACGTCCGTTAACCTCAGACTTGATAGCCTCCTTGATGTTTTCAAGCTTGGTTCGATAGTTCGCCAAAGATAAGGAATATATCCCATATCTCCAACCCTTATCTAAAAAAACTTCTATCTCATCCTTGGATAGTTTGGGGTAGTATTCACTGCCCGTCATAGCCTTGAGTATCTGGACCTCCTTGCTTACGTTGTCTCGTATTATCTTGACACCGTACACTAGCCTTGACTCGTATCCCTGTCCGTTTATATCGGTGGCAAAGTCATCTTCCAATGCCTGACCCCATATGTCTTGTAAGTTATACCTCATTATACCTCCTCCTTTATTTTTTTGTATGCTGCAGAGTAATCCTTGTCTCTCCTGATCCTCTTCTTCATTGCGTTTATACCGTATTGTATGTTGGAGTATGACATTGGGTATCCACTATCACTCATGTACTCCATTATGGTGTTGATGTTCATAGGTCTCTTGAAGCATAGGTAGTGTAACATATACCTGGCGTCAACAATATCCTTGTGTTTACTTTTACTAAACAAAGAGTCCTCGCTTATGTCAAAGACCTTTGTAATTCTACTTGCGTACTCGTTAAATATCTCTCTTTTCATGTCGTTGTTTTTGTCCATCGTTTATAAATATCATTAGTGTTCTTAATCTCCATCTCGTTTGCTATCATCAGCAGTGTAAGGTATCCTATCAAGTCAAAGAGCGTGTCCTCGGTCTCGTCATTGATTCCCTTGTTCCTAATGCGTGACAGCTTGTCGTCTATCCTTGCACACAAGGACTCGGTAGCCGAGCCTTTACTAAACACGTTGATAGGCTCAAGGGCTGAGTCGCCATATGATTCATTCTTCTCTTGGAGCATAGTGCAGACCTTGTCTGTTATCTCCTTAATCTTTTCTTTGCTATTCATTTTAATTAAATTTTATGTTTGATAAATCTACATCAGTCCATCGTACGTAAACGTAGCCGTCCTTCACCACCTTCTTTGCCTTGCCCCACCAATCTTTGGGCGGGGTGTACTTTGCGGGTAGGTGTCCACCCTCCATACATATCCGTAACCCTAAGTTGATAGCCTCTATCACCTCCTCCACCGACTCAAGCAATGACTCCGAGTCATCGTCGTGTACTGCGTATAGTTCGTTCTCTACCCATAGCATTGGGCTTTTTTTAATTCGATCGGTTACATCCAACCACACGAATTTGTCTTTAGTTATGTGTATCATATCCTTTCGTTTAGTTCTTTGTTCGTACAATCAATCACGTTGCCCACTAATGGGTGTCCGTATAGT
>Ga0102813_1000598_pt1 | contig 16429 bp, 15 predicted proteins | sample ColrivemetaGS725_FD_84512 | JGI IMG/M metagenome (GOLD analysis project Ga0102813, IMG submission 84512) | Estuarine microbial communities from the Columbia River estuary - Flood tide ETM metaG S.725 | ecosystem: Environmental > Aquatic > Marine > Intertidal zone > Estuary | place: USA: Columbia...
ATTCACTTCAGAATTCCTATCATAAATGACAAAATTCATTTAGAAAAGAACAAAGATGGTAGTATTTCGAGGGATAAGAAGGGTCTTCGAAAATACAAAGTATTAGAGGGAGAGGGGAGTTTGAACAACCCTCTCACCCACCAGAAATTATTCGACGGTCACAGATTTCGCAAGATTTCTTGGTTGATCTACATTTCTGTCTAACATCACAGCTATATGGTATGACAATAATTGTAAAGGGATGGTTGTAAGAAGTGGAGACAGTAATTCTAAGGTTTCAGGAATTTCAATCACATGGTCTGCAATATCTCTAACTTGTGTATCTCCTTTAGTCACCACAGCAATAATTTTTCCTTTTCTAGATTTGATTTCTTGAATGTTACTCACCACTTTTTCGTAATGCCCAAATTTGGTAGCAATGACCGCGATAGGCATATTTTCGTCTATAAGCGCAATAGGACCATGCTTCATTTCAGCAGCTGGATAGCCTTCTGCATGAATGTAAGATATTTCCTTAAGTTTCAAAGCGCCTTCTAGTGCTACAGGAAAATTAAACCCACGACCTAGGTATAAAAAGTTTTTAGCGTCTTTGTAAATTGCTGCAATTTCTTTTGTTAATGTTTCCGATTTGAGTGTTGCCTCAACTTTTTCAGGGATGGTCTCTAGTTCTACAAGATGCCTTCTAAAGTCAGAGCTAGACATGGTGCCTTTGGCTTTTGCCAATCGCAATGCAATCAGTGTTAGAACCGTAATCTGAGTTGTAAAAGCTTTGGTAGAAGCCACTCCAATTTCTGGGCCTGCGTGGGTGTAAGCTCCAGCATGGGTTTCACGAGATATAGAAGATCCAACGACATTACACACTCCAAATACAAATGCCCCTTTTTCTTTTGCGAGTTTAATAGCAGCAAGTGTATCTGCTGTTTCTCCAGATTGAGAAATGGCAATGACTACATCTTTGTCGTTAATCACAGGGTTTCTGTACCTAAACTCTGAAGCATATTCAACTTCTACAGGGATTCGCGCTAAGTCTTCAATAATATATTCTGCAACTAAACCAGCATGCCAAGAGGTTCCACAGGCTATAATAATGATACGATTAGCGTTTAGAAACTTGCCCATATTGTCTTCAACTCCAGCCATTTTTATAATGCCTTCGTCAATTAATAAACGACCTCTGTAGGTATCTTTAATAGCGTTTGGTTGTTCAAATATTTCTTTTAACATAAAATGGTCGTACCCTCCTTTTTCAATTTGTTCAAGATTTATTTTTAGTTCTTGAATGTAGGGACTGACAATTTTATCGTCTTTAATATTTCTTATTTTTAATGGCTTATGTAAGCGGATGACTGCCATTTCTTCATCTTCCAAATACAACGCATTGTTCGTATACTCTAAAAAAGGAGAAGCATCACTAGCAATAAAAAATTCATTTTCGCCAACACCAATTGCTAGGGGACTTCCTAGGCGGGCTGCTACAATTTCGTTGGGTTTTTTAATATCAAACACTGCAATTGCGTAGGCGCCTACAACTTGATTGAGTGCGACTTGTACGGCTTTCCCAAGTTTTAAATTACTATTTTTTTGGACGTCTTCAATAAGGTTTACTAATACTTCTGTATCTGTATCTGAAGAAAATTTATAACCTCTTTTTATGAGCTCTTCTTTTAAAGCGCCATAGTTTTCAATAATGCCATTATGGATGATCACCAAATCTCCAGAATTAGAAAAGTGAGGGTGTGAATTAACATCGTTTGGAACGCCGTGTGTTGCCCAACGTGTATGTCCAATTCCTAAATTACCTACGGTATTAATTTGTTCAGAAACTTTGTTTTTTAAATCTATAACCTTTCCCTTGGTCTTAGAAAGCTTGACTTCAGAGCCATTGTAGAGTGCAATTCCAGCGCTGTCATAACCTCTGTATTCTAAACGCTGAAGTCCTTTTAGTATTACGGGGTAGGCTTCTCTATGGCCAATGTATCCTACAATTCCACACATATGATATAAATTTTAGTTGCTAGATTCTGAATTGGGTTCAGTATAATAAATATTAAGTTTCGCCCTTTTTGTAGGGTCTGGGGAGTTATTTCCGTGAAGTATAACGCTTTTTGGAGACAATATGGTTCCTGTTGGGATGCCTTCTATAATAGTATTACCTATATCAATTCCGTTCTGGAATCCTTTTGTAGCTGCAGCTCCTACATTGGAAGAAACAACAAGTCCAAGCTTCACATTTGTGGAGTCGTCTATGATGATATTATTCAAATGTTCTGTCAATCTAATTTTATACTTCTTTTGTTCTGTGCCGTCAGCATTTGTTTCAGTGGATAGAGGTACCAAATGTGTAAATTTAGAATCAGAAGAACTGGCATTGACTGTTTGGTCTAAAAAGAAGTCAGCCATTGGGAGATTATTGTCTAAATCGTAGAGGTAAACTCTATTAGGAAGGTCGGTATTTGACTGTATTGCATCAACATAAAACTCTAAGTACGCTTCGTTGATCAAACGCTTAACGGTAACTATGCCGTTGTTAACTTCTCTGAATTCGTTCAATTGCTCTTCTTCTGTGCTCCCTTCTTGGTCAGCAAACAATTCAACAATCGCCATTGAGCCTTCGCCTCCTTTTAGATATAGGAAGTCATCGCCTTCATCATCCGTTGAGGAGTCTTCAATGTTTTGTAATACAGAAGTATTAAAATCATTATTAAAAATATTTATGCGATTCCCTAAAAAATTCATCTCATATTTTCCATAAGCGGTTGTACTCTCTTCATCCTCTGTTGTGGTTTGCTGGTAGTTGTAATATAGTGTCACGTTTGCGCCTGATGAAGCAAAGTTTAATTGTATTAGATTTTTGTTTTCGACAGAATTAGGCTCTACCTTAAAGTACAGCCCTCTAAAATACTCATAAAAACTACTGGCGTCACTCAGAACTCCGTCTTCTTCTTTTGAAAGAATCAACTCGTCCCAAAATTCTGCAGTAGTAGGGGTGGTAATTCCATCTTCCATCTCTCCACCAAACAAAAGAACTCTTAAGCTTGGTTGTATCGTAGATGCAACTTCAAAAACAGTGGTTTCTTCATTTTCTTCCCACAATTCAATAGGGTTTGCACTTGGAAGATAATTGTTGTCATTATAAATTAACTCTCCTTCAAGATCGGAGACCCCTAAAGTTTCACCCAGCGTTAAAGTGCCGTTGGAATAATAATTTTGTGGAGCATCTAAGTCTGCATTTGGATCAAAGGCTCTGAGGTAATAATTATTTTTAAAAATAGATAGTTTTATGGGGTCGCTTCCATATAAAGAATCAAGCTCATAAGTTGTTGTGTCTTCAGAAGTATCTGCGGTATTTGCGTAAGGGATTGTTAATACGACAGAATCTAAAACGGTATCGTCTCCAAAAGATGGGGTAAACGTTTTTGGGGTCAATTGCCCTACAAAATTAACTTTAGTACTTCCAAATATAGGATCGTAATAGTAGCCTAAAAGATTTTCGGCAAGCCCATTAGATTGGAAAGAAGTAATTTTTTTATTGTAAGTAGTTATGGGGTAAGTCCTATTTTGGATTTCAAAATCTGGGATTCCTACAATTCCAGTTCCAATTTCAGAAAACTCATTATCACAAGCCTGAACCATAAAAATCAGAGTTAAAAAACAAACAGATTTAAATGATACGGAGTTAAAATATTTCATATTAAGGGGCTAGTTTTAAGATTTGTGTGTTATAAAATTCAGTATATGCCTCTGCAAAAGCTTCTGGATATTGAAAATCCAATACAGGCTTATCACAGTTATCAATATAATCTTCTAATTCTTTTGGGAGTTCTTGAGAACCTTTTATCAATCCATCTGAAAAATCAACTGCAACCTTCATTAAATTTGAATAGCTAGGGGTTTTTAGTTTATTGATGTGAGTGTCCTCAATTTCATCAAACTTTATTTTGTCAATCATTCCCGTATTTAGCGTATCATCAAAACTTTGATTGTAAATTGAGGTTACAATTTTACTTTCTTTAAATAGAGGTTCATCTCTATAATATTGTTTTAAATACAACGGCAATAAAGAGGCCAACCAACCATGTACGTGAATGATGTCTGGCGCCCAGTTTAATTTCTTTACAGTTTCAATAACCCCTTTTGCAAAAAAGATAGCACGTTCATCATTGTCTTCAAACAACGTGCCATTTTCGTCGGTAAACGTTGCTTTTCTTTTGAAATATTCTTCGTTATCAATAAAATATACTTGAATACGTTCCTTTGGGATAGAAGCAACTTTTATAATCAAAGGCATGTCTAAGTCATTGATCACTAAGTTGATTCCAGAAAGACGGATTACTTCGTGTAGCTGATGTCTTCGTTCGTTGATATTCCCATAACGCGGCATGAAGATTCGTATTTGCCCACCCTGTTTGTTGACCATTCTAGGGGCTTCAAACGACATGGAGGAAATCTCTGTTTCAGGTAAGTAAGGAACAACCTCGGACGAAACGTATAATACTCTCTTATCTTTCATATGTTCTATGGTTTTAGCGTTATCAACAAAAAACACGCAAAAATACAAAATTTTATGCAGATTAATAGTAATACCTTAAGTTTGCACGCTGTTAATTATTTACTAAATGCAAGTTTACACAACTAAAACTGAATTAAGCGCCTTTATCAACAGGGAACATAACCCTATTTTTTCGCTAGGATTTGTTCCAACTATGGGAGCGCTGCATGCGGGTCATCTGTCTTTAGTAAAAACTGCTATGTCTGAAAACACGCTGGTGGTTGTTAGTATTTTTGTAAACCCAACTCAGTTTGACAATCCACAAGATTTAAGTAAATACCCTCGTACCTTGACACAAGATATTAAATTGTTAGAAACACTTTCTAAAACAGCAATTGTAGTGTATGCTCCCACAGTAGATGATGTCTATGGAGTCCAAACAACAGCAGAGCGGTTTGATTTTAGAGGTCTAGAATTTCAAATGGAAGGGAAATTTAGAACAGGTCATTTTGACGGAGTTGGAACCATAGTGAAACGGTTGTTTGAAATCGTAAAACCTACGCTTGCTTATTTTGGCGAAAAAGATTTTCAGCAACTTCAAATAATCAAAAAGATGGTTGAGACATCTCAACTTCCTGTAACTATTGTAGGGTGTCCAATTGAGCGGGAACCCAATGGGCTCGCTATGAGCTCAAGAAACAGTCGTTTATCTGTTAAAGAAAAAGAAACAGCAGCCTTAATTTATAAAACACTGCAAACTGTTAAAGAAAAATTTCAACTAGAATTTCCTAAAGATATTTCCCACTGGGTAAGCACACAGTTTAGCAACCACCCATTATTTGAGTTGGAATATTTTCAGATTTCAGAAAGTGAAAACTTAACGCCTATTCAGCAAAAAAACCAAACCAAAACATACCGTGCATTTATTGCAGTCTTTGCAAGAGATGTTCGATTAATCGACAATATCGCTTTAAATTAATTACCTTTGTTCTTATGCAAATACAAGTTGTAAAATCTAAAATCCATCGTGTAAAAGTAACTGGAGCCGACCTTGATTACATAGGCAGTATTACTATTGATGAAAATTTAATGGATGCCGCAAATATTATTCAAGGCGAAAAAATCCAAGTAGTCAATAATAACAATGGGGAACGCCTGGACACTTACGTAATTCCTGGTCCCCGAAATTCAGGAGAAATCACACTTAATGGAGCTGCAGCTCATAAAGTTTCTATTGGAGATGTTCTCATTTTAATTACCTATGCTTTTATGGATATTGAAGCCGCTAAAGTATTCAAGCCATCTTTAGTATTTCCAAATGAAATTAATAACTTATTAAACTAATTTTTTTGAACAACCAACTTAAATCAGCTCTAAAAATTAGCATCCCGCTTTTGTTTGGGGCGGTATTGGTTTGGTATTCTTTGTCTAAAATTTCCATTCCTGAATTGCTAGAATATTTTAAAAATGCTGATTATTTCTGGGTTGGACTTGGTGTTTTTTTCGGACTGCTTAGTCACTTATCGCGTGCTTACCGCTGGAGATTTCAGTTAGAGCCTATGGGCTACAACATTAAAATTGGGAATAGCATAATGGCTGTTTTTATAACCTATATTATCAATTACACCATTCCAAGAGCTGGTGAAGTTGCAAGAGCATCTGTGCTCACTAATTATGAAGGTGTCCCTTTTGAAAAGAGTTTTGGAACTATAGTATCAGAACGTCTTGCTGATATGTTGGTGATGTTAGGGATTATTTCCATAGCACTTTTTTTACAGTTCGAATTTATATCCACCCAATTCTTCGAAAAAATTCAAAAATTAGATATTTCTACAAACCAAATTTTGGCATTTACTATTGCAAGTTTTTTTTTAATTGTTCTTTTTGTAATACTTATTCAAAGAGGGCAATCTAAAATTGCCATAAAAATAAAATCGATAGTAAGTGGACTTCTAGAAGGAGTCGCCAGTATTTTAAAAATGAAGAAAAAAGGGGCCTTTATTTTTCATACACTCTTTATTTGGGGCATGTATGTACTAATGTTCTATGTCACTTCTTTTTCTTTAGTAGAAACAAGCCAGCTTCCATTTTCTGCAATTTTAATCGGCTTTATTTTTGCGAGCTTCAGTATTGCAGCCACTAATGGGGGCATTGGGTCTTATCCACTCGCTGTTTTTGCAGCGTTTTCTATGTTCAATATCCCTGAAGATCCGAGCATTGCATTTGGATGGATTATGTGGACCTCTCAAACCATAATGATCATAGTATTAGGAGGCGCTTCGCTACTGTGCCTACCTATTTACAATAGGATGTATCCAAAACAAACTGCGGAATAGTATATTTCGTTTTAGGTTATTTTCTTAACTTGGCAACACAAATATTTAACTATTGTATATGAAGTTTTTTGTCCTCGCAGCTTTGCTATGCTTGAATCTAACTCCTTCTCAAACAATCTATGAATCGTTAGAATCTGGATTTTTAGGGGCCACTCGTGAATTAAAAATTCAACTCCCTCGTAACTACGAAGATAATCCCGAAAAATACTATCCTTTAATTATAGTTTTTGATGGAGATTACCTTTTTGAAGTTGTCGCTGGAAATGTTGATTATTATTCTTATTGGGAAGACATGCCCGAAGCCATTGTCGTAGGAGTCAATCAAACAGGTTCAAGGGCACAAGATTGCAATATTTCTTTAGAAAATTATATGCCTTCAAAAACAGGGGCTCAGTTTTATGATTTTATAGAAAACGAACTCCTGATTTATATGTCTGAAAATTATCGAAGCCTTAATTTTCGAGTGGCTGTAGGGCACGGTGAAACGGCCAATTTTATGAACTATTTTTTATTTAATAACCGCCCTATTTTCAATGCATTTGTAGCTTTGAGCCCAAGCTTGTCTTACACTATGGATGAGAATCTTACAAGAAGACTGGGTCTTGAAAACGGCTCCAAAACCTTTTATTACTTATCAACTGCAGCTTTAGATATCAAGCAAAACAAGAAACAGATTGAAAGTCTTAACACCAAAATTTCTAGCTTAAAAAATAAGAATCTTGTTTATGCGTTTGACAATTTTGACGATGCGAATCATTACACTCTTGCAGCCCAGTCCATTCCAAAAGCCTTACAAAGTATATTTTTGGTATTTCAACCTATCAGTAAATCGGAGTACAAGGAATATATTTTGACGTTAGAAACATCACCTGTAGATTATCTCATTGAAAAATATGATACAATAGAAGATTTTTTTGGCATCAAAAAACAAATACTGGTCAATGATATTAGAGCTATTGCGGCGGCAATTCAAAAAAATAAACAATTTGAATATTTCCAAGACCTAGGAAAAATAGCAAGTAAGCAACACCCATACACTGTTTTAGGAAGCTTTTTCATGGCACGCTATTATGAAGAAACAGGAAAGCCAAAAAAAGCAATGAACATTTACAAGTCTGCATATACACTTGAAGGGGTAGACGGCTACACAAAAGAAGATATGTTTGAAAGAGCAAATCAAATTAAACAAGAATACGGATACTAATGGCTAAAGTAAAAACCACTTTTTTTTGTCAGAGCTGTGGAGCTCAATCTGCTAAATGGCAGGGGCAATGCACCTCTTGTAAATCATGGAATACGATCACAGAAGAATTGATTCAAAAACCCGACAAAAAAGACTGGAAAACAGGCAATCAAAGTGTACAAAATCGTATTTCAAAACCGTTAAAAATATCTGAAATTGATACCACCAAAACCGTCCGAATGGACACGACGGATGGAGAATTAAACCGAGTTTTAGGAGGCGGAATTGTTCCTGGGTCATTGACACTTTTGGGTGGTGAGCCTGGCATAGGAAAAAGTACGCTCATGCTCCAAGTATCTTTAAAATTACCTTACAAAACACTGTATGTTTCTGGTGAAGAAAGTCAAAAACAAATTAAATTGCGAGCCGAACGCATTCAGCCCTTGAATGACACCTGTTATATTCTTACAGAAACCAAAACACAGCACATATTCAAACAAATTGAAGCCCTTCAACCAGATGTAGTGATCATTGATTCAATTCAAACCTTACAAAGTGATTACCTTGAAGCCTCTGCAGGAAGTGTTTCTCAAATAAAAGAATGTACAAGTGAGCTGATTAAGTTTGCTAAAGAAACCGCAACCCCCGTAATTTTAATAGGACACATCACCAAAGATGGCTCTATTGCAGGGCCAAAAATACTGGAACATATGGTGGATACTGTTCTTCAATTTGAAGGCGATAGAAACCATGTCTTTAGAATTTTAAGAGCTCATAAAAACCGTTTTGGCTCTACCCACGAATTAGGAATTTATGAAATGTTAGGTACTGGTCTAAGAGAAGTTACAAACCCCTCAGAAATTTTAATTTCTAAAAAGGATGAAGCTTTGTCCGGGAATGCTATTGCGGTTACTCTAGAAGGGGTACGACCATTATTAATAGAAGTTCAAGCTTTGGTAAGTACGGCCGTTTATGGGACTCCACAACGCAGTGCGACCGGATTTAATGCCAAACGACTCAATATGTTATTAGCCGTTTTAGAAAAACGTGCTGGCTTTAGACTCGGGGCAAAAGATGTGTTTTTAAATATTACAGGAGGAATCAATGTAGATGACCCCGCGATTGATTTGGCGGTTGTTGCAGCCATTTTATCTTCTAACGACGATGAGGCTCTGGCCAAAAACTTTTGTTTTGCCGGTGAAGTTGGCTTGTCTGGAGAAATCCGACCTGTGCAACGTGTGGACCAACGTATTTTGGAAGCAGAAAAATTAGGTTTTGAAATCATATTTGTTTCCAAGCACAATAAAATAGGGCTCAAAAATACAGCCATTAAAGTTCAGTTGCTGACCAAAATCGAAGACCTAGTTGAGATTTTAGGCTAGTTGAAACCAAAAAAAACCAGACATATGCCTGGTTTTATAAATTATTGAATGGAATTAACAGTGTTCGTTATACGCATTCATTAAGTTTTCTGCAATCAATTCTGCCGGTCGCCCTTCAATATGATGACGCTCAAGCATGTGCACTAATTCTCCATCTTTAAACAAGGCCATACAAGGCGAGCTTGGAGGAAAAGGAATCATATGTGCTCTGGCTTTATCAACAGCTTCTTTATCCACTCCTGCAAAAACCGTAACGGTTTGAGCTGGTCGTTTATCATTTTCTAAACTCATAATTGCTCCTGGACGGGCATTGGCTGCTGCACAACCACAAACCGAGTTGACCACTACTAAAGTAGTCCCAGACTGTGCTAAAGAAGTGTCCACAGCTTCGGCGGTATGTAATTCTTCAAAACCTACTTGCGTCAAATGCTCACGCATGGGTTTTACTAATTCTGCTGGATACATGTGTATTTATTTTTAATTAAAGCACAAAGATACACATTTGTAGGTCAATTTTATTCATTTTTAAGAATGACAAATGTTAAATTGACTATAATTTTTTTTAAAAATCAAAGTAGCTATCAATCCGTCTTGTTCTTTTTTGTAGGTTTGATTTTTAATTTAATTAGCACACATATTTATGGGGTTTTCAAAGTGGATAGGAGCTACAATCGGATGGTCATTTGGAGGACCAATAGGCGCAATTATTGGAATGGCAGTAGGAAGCTTATTAGACTCCTCTTCAAAAGGAAGAACAGTATACGCACAAACTCAACAAGCCACTCGCTCAGGAGATTTTGAAGTGAGCTTATTGATCTTGGCGTCCATCGTTATCAAAGCAGATGGTAAACAAGACCACCGTGAATTGAATTTTGTTCGGGCACAATTTGTTCAAATGTATGGTAAAGAACGGGCCAATAAAGCATTTAATCTATTTAAAGAAATATCCAAACAAACCAATATTTCGACACGACAAGTTTGTTTGCAAATTCGTCAAATGATGGACCATGCATCCCGACTTCAGTTGATCCATTTCTTGTTTGGTATTGCAAAAGCAGATAACCATGTAGCCGATTCTGAAGTTGAAGCGATTGCTCTTATAGCTTCCTATTTAGGAGTGAGCCCTAGAGATTTTGAAAGCATCAAAGCGATGTTTTATAAGAGTTCGGATAACGCTTATAAAATTTTAGAACTCGATTCGAATGCCACGATGTCTGAAATTAAAGCTGCTTACAGGAAAATGGCCAAAAAATACCATCCCGATAAAGTGTTGCATTTAGGGAAAGAACATCAAAAAGGTGCCGAAGAAAAATTTAGAAAAGTTCAAGAAGCCTACGAACAGCTTCAAAAAGAAAAACAGATTTAGTAACTTGCCAAAAATTTGAAAAATAAATATGGATCAGATCATTTCCCACCTTAGCAGTATAGACCCAATTTTAGCAGCGTTGTATGCTTCCCTATTCACGTGGATTGTAACGGCTTTAGGGGCATCGCTTGTATTTTTCTTTAAAGGAATGAATCGAGGACTTTTAGATGGGATGCTTGGATTTACAGGGGGAGTTATGGTCGCTGCAAGTTTTTGGAGTTTATTAGCTCCAAGTATTGAAATGAGCTCAGGGGAAGGCTTTGTCAAAGTGATTCCTGCTGCTGTTGGTTTTGGTTTTGGTGCTTTATTTCTATTTGGACTCGATAAAGTGTTGCCTCATTTACATATTAATTTTAAAGAAAGCGAAAAAGAAGGGGTCAAATCGCCTTGGCATCGTACTACTTTATTAGTACTTGCTATTACACTTCACAACATCCCAGAAGGGTTGGCTGTTGGGGTTCTTTTTGGAGGTGTTGCTGCCGGAATTCCAGAAGCAACTATTGGAGGTGCTGTGGCATTAGCTCTAGGAATTGGGATTCAAAATTTTCCAGAAGGATTGGCTGTTTCAATGCCATTAAGGCGTCAAGGAGTGAGTAAATTTAAAAGTTTTTGGTACGGGCAATTATCAGCTATCGTAGAACCCATTGCGGCTGTTGTAGGTGCTGTGGCAGTCACCTTTTTTACTCCCATTTTACCCTATGCTTTGGCATTTGCAGCGGGTGCTATGATTTTTGTAGTGGTGGAAGAGGTGATCCCCGAAACACAACGGGACAAATATACTGACATCGCCACGCTTGGTTTTATTGGTGGATTTATAGTGATGATGACTTTAGATGTTGCATTAGGTTAGCATCCACAACTATCGTTGCCACAATTACCGTTCTTTTTTTTGGACTTCCAAAGCTGTTTACGAAACACATAAGCAAGCGCTAGAATCAAAATAGATGCGATTATAACTGTTTGAAGGCTGTCGTTCATTTCCTTATTTTAAAAATTGAAACGCAATTAAAGCACAAATATAAGCGATGGCCGTCATTCCAATGAGCTGAAGAATTGGCCACTTCCAGCTTTTAGTTTCTCGTTTTACAATCGCCAATGTACTCATACATTGCATTGCAAACGCATAAAATAGAAGTAAAGAAATTCCCGAAGCGAGTGTAAATACTTTCGTGCCATCGGCATACGTTTCGTTGGCCATTTTGGTTTTAATAGTATCTATGTTTTCCCCTTCACTGGCACTCCCTACACTGTAAATGGTTGCTAAAGTCCCCACAAACACTTCCCGTGCAGCAAAAGAAGCTACCAATCCAATCCCTACTTTCCAATCGTATCCTAAAGGTTTGATCAGGGGTTCAATTGTTTTTCCAACAATTCCAATGTAAGAATGTTCTAACTTAAAAGCCGCAATTTGATCGTTCCGTTCATAGGAGGTTTGATTGGTGGTTGTTTCTATATAAGATTCAGCATTATTGAATTTATCACCAGGGCCATACGATGCCAACACCCAAAGAATAATGGAAATAGCTAATATGATTTTCCCTGCTTCAAATACAAACGTTTTTGTTTTTTCAATGACTGTAATAAGCACGTTTTTTAGTAAGGGTAACTTATAGTTGGGCATCTCTACTACAAAAAAAGTTTTATGCTTTGTTTTTAAAATTATGTCGAGGATATAAGCCGAAAAAATCGCCATTCCAAATCCAAGCAAGTACAATGCCATTAATGTCAGTGCTTGATAACTTAATCCAATAATAGATCCCTCAGGAATCACCAAAGCGATAATGATAAGGTAAACGGGCAAACGTGCCGAACAGGTGGTAAAGGGCACGACCAATATGGTAATGAGGCGTTCTTTCCAGTTTTCAATGTTTCGGGTGGCCATAACGGCAGGAATGGCACAAGCGGTTCCAGAAATTAACGGTACTAAACTTTTTCCACTCAATCCAAAGCGTCGCATCACGCGGTCCATTAAAAACACCACACGACTCATATAACCACTTTCTTCTAGAATAGAAATAAATAAAAATAGAAAGGCAATTTGAGGAATAAATATGACGATGCCGCCAATTCCTGATACAATGCCTTCCGCCACTAAATCAGTGACCATTCCGCCACCAGGAAAGGTGTCTTTGACCCACCCAGCCAAACTTGCAAAAGTAGTATCGATGAGGTCCATAGGAAACGTCGCCCAGTCATAAATCGCTTGAAAAATGGTCAACAAAATCAAGAAAAAGATAACGTATCCCCAAACTTTATGAATGAGTAAACGGTCCAATTTACTTCGTAAGTCGGTGGCTTTGGAGCGGTCAATGGTTTGCCCCTCTTTTAAAATCGCGTTGATAAACTGGTAGCGTTTGATCGCTTCTTTTTGTTGCAATCGTTTTAATTCCTGATTCGATTTTGTTTTAAATTTTGAAACATCCAACTCCTGACGAGTGATTTTTCCAAAATTTGCATCTTGAGTAATGACCAACCACAATTTGTAAACATCTTGGTTAGGGAAGGCTTTTTGTAAACTTTCAAAATAGTCTTTATCAATTGACGTGGTATCCAAACAGGACTCCGTAGAAATGGTTTTATAACTTTCAATAAGCTGTTTAAGTTCCGTGATACCACTGTTTTTTCGCGTACTTACTAGGGCAATTTTGGTGTGGAACTTCTCTTCTAACAGTTTTATATCTAGAGTTATGCCTTTACGAATCATTAGATCACTCATGTTGATCACTAAAATAGTGGGAACTTTGAGGTCTTTAATTTGCGTAAATAACAGTAAATTTCTTTTTAAATTTTCAACATCACTTACAATAATAGCAACATCAGGGTAGTCCTTATCATTTTTATTGAGCAATAACTCAATTACTACGTTCTCGTCCAAAGAAGAAGCGTTCAAGCTGTACGTTCCTGGAAGGTCTAAAATATGAGCTTTGACGCCGCGCGATAATTTACAAATCCCTTGTTTTTTGTCAACCGTAATACCAGGATAGTTTCCCACCTTTTGATTCAGGCCTGTCAACGCATTAAACACCGACGTTTTTCCAGTATTTGGATTCCCTATTAGCGCAACGTTTAACTGTTTACTCATCTGTTTTTTCGATTACAATCAAGGAAGCAGTTTCTTTTCTAATGGCTAAAAAACTATCGTTTACATTGAGGTACATAGGATCTGCAAAAGGTGCTAGCTGAAGTAAACGCACTTCATTACCAGGAAGGCATCCCATTTCTAATAACTTTAGTGGGATATCTTCAGAAGAACTATCTGTAATGACACCTTTTTCTCCTTTTTTAAGATCTGCTATGGTCAAGCGCATGCTTATTTAGATTCATTTTAAAGAAGCAAAAGTACTAAAAAGATTAGTTTATATACGATGCTTTCAAAATTTTTATATCTTCAAGAAGGCGTTCAATTTCTTCGGACTCGGTTCCATCGTAAAAACCTCGAATTTGTCGTTTTTTATCAATCAACATAAAATTTTCGGTATGAATCATATCATAAGGACCTCCATCGCCAGCGTCTTTCACTGCTAAATAGGATTTACGTGCCAACTCATAAATTTGTTTTTTGTCGCCAGTAACTAAATTCCATTTAGAAGCATTGACTAGCTTTTTTTTGGCGTAGCGTTTAAGCTGTGCAACAGAGTCAATTTCAGGTGTTACAGAGTGCGATAGCAATAAAATTTCAGGATCTGTGATGGTTTGTTTTTGGATTTCGTACATGTGGTCAGTCATGATGGGGCAGATAGTTTGACAGGTCGTAAAGAAAAAATCAGCAACATAAATTTTGTCTTTGTAAAACTCTTGAGTAATGGTATCCCCATTTTGATTGATTAAGTTGAAGTCCGCAATACGATGGTATTTTTTTTGATGTTGAATGGTGCTGTCTACCAATTCATAATTTACTTGAGCGGGTTGATAGATGGGCAGTACTTTCACCGGATTTAGAATGTTGTAAAACAGGGTGATAATAATGCAAGACAGCACAAAGAGTGTGGTAATGAATAGTTTATATTTGTTAAAAAAGGCATTCATAGCATCGTAATTGTGCTTACAAAAGTACAATACAGAACAAGAAACTATCAATATATTTATCTAAAAATGAAGCTTGTGAATAAAGTTTTTGTTTCTAAACTGAAAACTTTACATTTGTTCACTTAATCCTACACATACTACATGGAATTTGTTATCAAAATATCACAGTTTTTACTGAGTCTTTCATTATTAATTGTACTGCATGAATTAGGCCATTTTATTCCGGCAAAATTATTTAAAACGCGCGTTGAAAAATTTTATCTTTTTTTTGATGTTAAATATTCCTTAGTCAAAAAGAAAATCGGCGATACCGTTTACGGCATCGGTTGGTTGCCTTTGGGCGGTTATGTAAAGATTTCTGGGATGATTGATGAGAGTATGGACAAAGAGCAAATGGCACAAGAGCCCCAACCTTGGGAGTTTCGTTCGAAGCCGTCATGGCAACGTCTGATCATTATGCTTGGGGGTGTGACGGTGAATTTCATATTGGCGGCAGTGATCTATATCTTTATGGCATTCTCGTATGGCGATTCGGATATAGATGCCAAAAGCATCAAAGATGGGTATATGATTACAAATCCTTTACTGATTGAATTTGGTTTACAAACTGGGGATAACATTACAGCAATCAATGGCCAAGAGATTGTTAAGTATTCGGACTTAAAAAAGAATCTATTATCGGCGCAGCTAGTGAGTTTTGAGCGCGATGGTGAGTCCATGAGCGTGACTTTTCCAGAAGATTTTTTAGGGCGACTAAGCAGCAGTAAAAGCCGTTCTTTTTTTGAATTAAGACGGCCCTTTATTGTTAGCAGTATAGCGGAAGGTTCTCTAAATGCAGACAAAGATTTACAACAAAACGATTTGTTGACCAGTATCGATGGAATTTCTTTTAAGTACTTTGATGAATTTGAGGCTTTGGCTGCAAACTTTAAAGGACAAACGGTAACCGCCACTATTTTAAGAGCGGGTGAATCGCTTACTAAAACCCTTCAAATTGATAGCGATGGGAAATTAGGACTTATTAGAGTTGCTAACTATTCTACTATTGAAGCGCTAGGCTACTATAAAGTCGTTGAGAACTCTTATTCGTTTAGTGAGAGTATTGGGGTTGGTTTGAACCAATTTACTTCACAAATGTCGGCGTATTGGATGCAATTAAAACTTATTTTTTCACCAAGTACAGGTGCTTATAAAGGGGTTGGTGGTTTTAAAGCCATATTTGATATTTTCCCAGACACTTGGAGCTGGCAATCGTTTTGGGGCATTACCGCCTTTTTATCGATTATGTTAGGGGTATTAAACCTCTTGCCAATTCCGGCTTTAGACGGCGGACATGTCATGTTTTTACTCTACGAAATGGTCTCAGGGCGTAAGCCAAGTGACAAGTTTATGGAGTATGCACAAACGGCTGGGTTCTTTATTTTGATTTCACTCGTGTTGTTTGCCAATGGAAATGATATTTTTAAAGCGGTATTTGGTTAAATATTTTTATTATTCTATTTGGATAGAATAAAAAATACTATATATTTGCGCTCGCAATAGCGAAAACACTCCTCCTTAGCTCAGTTGGTTAGAGCATCTGACTGTTAATCAGAGGGTCCTTAGTTCGAGCCTAAGAGGAGGAGCCAGTTATAAAGCCTTTACAGA
>Ga0102813_1000605_pt1 | contig 16395 bp, 22 predicted proteins | sample ColrivemetaGS725_FD_84512 | JGI IMG/M metagenome (GOLD analysis project Ga0102813, IMG submission 84512) | Estuarine microbial communities from the Columbia River estuary - Flood tide ETM metaG S.725 | ecosystem: Environmental > Aquatic > Marine > Intertidal zone > Estuary | place: USA: Columbia...
AATGCTGACGAGCAGGAAAAGCTTACAGCGATCAATGCATGGAAGGCTTCTAGGTACTCTGTTCCAGAACCAGAGGATGCAGAAGCGGCACAAGCCATCTACGACGAAAAGAAGATGGAGAGTAACACCCTTATCTCTGCAACAGTCTTTCTCCCAAGCGGCAATGGCATTATTAATTGCCGTCAACCTGAAACTCTGGAACACTGCCAGATTCGCTTTTAATGAACGATCAATTGTTTGAACACTTTAAAATATGGGGTACTCTTGGAGTGGCTCAAATGGCAGCATCAATACCAAGCACAAACGAACTTGCCAGCACATTTGCTTATTTGTGCGGCGGTATTGCATCACTAGCCATCGCTTGGTGGCACATCTTTAAAAAATAATTATGAACATACTAAACTGGATCATCACAAACGCTAGTGACCTTATTGGGGTTGCTACTACTATTGTAGCTGCTGCTTCCGCTGTTGCTGCACTTACTCCTACACCGAAAGATGACACTTGGGTCGCTAAGATTTACAAGGTTGTTGATTGGCTCGCACTTAATATTGGTAAAGCTAAAGATTAATGATTTCGACCATTGTAAAGATCTTAGTAGCTTTTCCTAAGCTTGGCTCTTTGTTTTTTAAAATACGTACTGAATATGTTAAAGAACTTGCAACTCGTCGCCACAACAAGCATCGTGCTTCTATCGATGACTGGGTGCGCAACGATGAAAGAAAGCAGGATTCCAGAGTTCTTACAGGAACTGAACAGCCACGAGTTTAACCAAGCACAAAAAGAAACTATTGGAGAAATCTTAAACTACGTAAACGATTTAGAAAATCAACCATGAGAAAAGAACACAAAAGCAAAACTGGTGGACTGACCAAAAAGGGGAGAGCTTACTTTAAACGTAAGGACGGCTCTAACCTCAAGGCTCCTGTAACTGGTAAAGTTAAGAAAGGTTCTAAGTCGGCTAAGCGTCGTCGTTCGTTTTGTGCTCGTATGGGTGGAGTCAAGGGTCCAATGAAGGACGAGAAAGGAAGACCAACACGCAAAGCGTTGGCTCTCCGCAAATGGAAATGCTAATATATGTCTAACTACGAACTCGCACTAACAGCTGGAGAAATTGATATTGCTTTGCAAAAAGCAAATTCTCCAGATACTTCTCCTCTAGCTACTAGTAACTTGGTTACAAGTGGTGGTGTAAAGACTTATGTGGACAGTGCTATTGCGGCTCTTGACACAACTGTTGGTGTAACTGTTGATACTATAAGTGTTCCGCCTCAGTTAATGCTTCGGAGATTTATAAAAAATAATACATATATTTATGATGGAACGACTACGGTTCTTGGAGCTGACTATGCTTTCAATGATCATTACTACCCTCTTCCTTTTACTCATGGACAAATTACGGTTAGATGGAAGTTTTGGATGGGTAAGGGAAATGTAAATGACCCGTATGCTATTACACTAAATATATATGATACGTATGGTGTTCGTATTACTAATAACAATAATCAAATAACATATACTGGTACTTTTCCAGCTAACACAGAATTATTTACTCGAACTTTTACTGGATCTTTTGGAGACATTACAACTTTGGGTAACGGTTCTTTATATATTGTAGCTGAAGGGCTGTACGATGATATTCAAATTATAGAAGGATTGCCTAACACAGTACTATGATTACATTTAACAAACAATTACTAGAAAGCTTAAATGCTTGCGCCGAAGGGATGGAATATGCTGAAACACTTTTTAATGAAAAAGGTGCAGAAGTAGAACTGGGTTCTTGCACAGATGCTACTGTATCAGACAGATTGTTTATAGCATTTGGTCTGGGTATTACCGTTACCGACATTCTACTTTTTATATCTCCATATGATTTAATTGAAGATTTTAAAGCAGCAGCTTTGGAACCTGAAAACACTAACTTGAATACACGACCAATATGGTTTGAGCTATACCCTATAGTTGAAAGGTTTCCTGCTATGGATAAGTCAGCATCGTATGCTAGTAAGATACCAGTTTCAGAACTTAATCGTTTTTTTCTAGAATACTCAATTGACCCAGCATAACTTATGTCAAACTTCATTTTAAATAACACAGCAGAAGAAGTAAACTCTTCAATTGTAAAAGTAGCTAATGCAACTACTTCACCACTTGATAATAACCCTAACATGGTAACTAGTGGTGGTGTAAAGGCTTATGTGGATACGGCGGTTACCGCCTTGAGTACCGCAATAGCAGATTTATCTAATGTAGTAACTGAATTTAATACAGCTAGTGCTCTAGATTCTTCTATAATAGTAACGTCAGGTAACAGGGCAAGCTCCCTAACAGTAAATGTAGGTACTTTTTTGAATCGATCTACTGCTGATCCTCTTGCAACTGTTGATTATCTTACCTGTGCTCTTTATGGTAAGACTGGGAATAATGACGAATTGACTATCTCTAGTGTCAGCGTTAAAGATAACAACGCTTATGGTTGTGTTTCAGCTGTCTCAGCAAAAACCAAAAAATACACTACACCATATGGTCAGTGGCAATTACATGATATTCTTATTATACCTACTTTGGATTTTTCTGCTGGAAACTACACCTTTAATTGGGTTGTATCTGGAAACGATGATTGGTATATTAGAGCAGACATAACTGCTTACATAGGTAAACCTGCATAACAAGAAACCCAACCTAAATTAAAGGTTGGGTTTCTTTTTGCCTAGTGCGCTGGTTCGTATAGTCTTGTTATTAGTCCTTGTTTCTTATGGTACTCGAATCCAGTCATTGCTTGCTGGCTTCCGATAAATCCTTTTGATGCATGCCAAGCGTCCGTAGCTGACAGAGCTGGTAGGTACTCAACCAAGAGACCGTGGTTCTCAACCCAACCACCATTCTGGTCAGAGGTTACAAGGCTCTTTGCGCTACGAGCATTCTTGTGGTGGATGTGTCCCATCTTTAGATGTCGCCATTTAGTCTGTCCCCAGAGCTGAGCAAACTCAGTTGAGATAATACCCTGCCACTTGATCATGGCTACTCCGTCTCCGTGTGTCCATACAAGCAAGTTGTCCCCCCAGACCATGTGCTTACGAGCTGATCGTTGTGTTACAATGTCAACACGCTCACATTGAGAGTATGCGGCTTTTAACACTTGTGCCAGCCAGACTTCAGAGTGCCAGCTGTGGTTGCCTTCTAGTATAACTACAGTGACTTTTTCAGCTACCTCAGAAGCCATAGCTACAACATCGTAGCAAGCTGTGACAGCTTTTTCAACAACTCTGTGGTATCTGCTGTCAACATCTAGCACGTTACCGCTCATCTCCGTCTTATTGCTCCGAGTATCTGAGTGTAACATATCACCACCAAAGGTGACAACAATGTGCTCTGGGTTGTTCATACGACACAGCAGAGCGTCCGTAGTATTATGGATACGTTGTACAGCAATGTCTGAGTCGTAGTTTTGACTGTTGGTCTCTTTTGCTTCGGCGTACATACCGATGTGAGCATCGAAGCAGCAGATCTCAGCTAACACATCTTTACGTTGACGTGTTACTTTGGGGGCTGGTGCAATCTTTAGAACTCCTTTGGCACGTTCGCACAGTGCATCAACAAAGTCTGTCATAGCTTCTGCATTTGGCAGAAGTCGTTTCCACTCTCGTTGCACTTCACCATCTGGTCCGTACTGGACAGTGGTCTTAGCTACGGATAGATGGTCGGGTGTGATTGCTCCACTGAGCCAAGGAGCGAATCCTTTGCGTTCAACTCGTTTTAGAGTTGCTCTAATAGTTGATTCTGAAACACCCAAAGATCGTGCAACTTCAGTTTTATTTCTATACTCTAGAAAAGCATCTAGTGCTTGTTGTTCTTTATGTGTTAGCATAACTGTGTATAATAGTTAAGTAGTTACTTTTGTCAATTTTTTACAATCTCAATTAAGTCATCAAGAACCATGCTGGAGAGTTCTTTCTTTTGAAGTAGTCTTTTAAGAATAACTTCGTCAAGAGAACCATTGACCACAAGGTCAATGTATGTGCATTTCTTTTCTTGTCCAATACGGTGGATGCGATCTTGGCTTTGAAGGCGAGTCTCTAGGCTGTAATTGTTAGAGTAGTACACCATTGTAGATGCTGTGTGTAACGTCAAACCCTTGGCTGCTGCAGATGTACCAATGAAGAACTGAGCTGCTCCACTTTGGAACTTTTCTACTGCGCTAGATCTTTGGTTAGATGGAGTATCTCCACTGTATACAACAACACTGTCGTTACCATATTTCTCAGTCAGTGCTTTTTGTAGATCTACTACGTTCTGTTTGTATGCACAAAAGATGACCATTGATCCACTGGTTTCAGCAATCTGGAGTAACATTTTCACTCTATTATTTTTTAGCGAAATAGCCTCACCGTCATCGGTAACAACAAACCCTGTAAGAATCTGATGCAGTTTAACCAACTGGGTGAGAGCCATTGTCGCTGTGACTATGTTTCCTGATTCGAATTCAATGATGCAATCGTCCTTCATCTTTCGGTACATTCGTTCTTGTTCTGGCTCTAGTTCAACAGATACTGTTGAAAAAGTTTTATCTGGTAAGTCTAGACAATCTTTCTTCTCTAGTCTTAAACTAAATGGTTCTAGTAACTTAGTAAGTTCTTCTATGTTCTGGTAGCCAATGATCTTGTTAAAGGATCGTTGACCCATTGTCATTGTAGTCTCAATGGCAAACTTATGCTTAAATGCTGTGTAGGTAGTGTAGGGGATTGCATTCTTATCAAGAAATTTACACTGGCTGAATAGATCCAAAGGTCCTTGAGTAATAGGAGTGCCGTTTAGTATCCACTTACAGTCTGCTTTAGCTGATAACTTTAACACATTCTTTGTTTGAATAGCTTTTGGGTTCTTAATACACGTAGATTCATCAATGATCATATGTCTTTGATTCACAGAAGAATTAAGGAACTCTTCTGTAGTCTTATAACCTGCAAGGGTTCTTAGTGCTTCTACGTTTATAAGAAGCATACGAGTATTTGTGTTGTCTTTTACAAACCTAGCATACTCTTGTTTCATCTTCTTAGACTTGATTGGTCCTTTCCAGCAAAACACATTTACATTTTTAGCATAGTGTCTGGGTATCTCGTTTGTTGCCCAGTTATGGTGCAACCCATTAGGAGCAATGACAACTACATCTACGACATCTTTTGCATTTTGGACTACGTCCAAAATAATCTTTGTCTTTCCTGTACCCATTTCGCAAAACAAAGCTCCGTAGTTTTTGTCTACGAAGCGTTCTACTGCTTTCTTTTGGTGGTCAAATGGTGTTGTTTTATAAATCATTGTCTTTTGTATATAGGTATGTTTAGTAGTCTACGCCACTTGTTATAGGTTTGGTTATGAAGACCTACTAACTTGCATGCAGCTGTTGCTGACATCCCTTCGTTTCTATAATAGTGTACTTGTCTTATAACTAAGCGTCGTTCGATGTCACTTAGTCTGGGATCAATCCCTTTATGTGTGATGACTGTGTCTTCTTTGGGATCTGCTTCCTTTTCAAATCGTTCAATTGATTCTACTTCTTGCTCTAGCTTACGTTCAATCCATCTCATAAAGTTGCTTACGCTTTCTGAAGATGTTTCATAATTCTCTGTTTCCATTTTATTCCTTTGTTTTTATAATTATCTCGACTTTTGAAGAACCCAACAACTCTTGTGGATTACTTACAACATTTAATATATTAGTTTGTGCTTGTGGTCCATGCTCGTTAGCAAGTTCAAGCAATTCGTTTAGTAGTTCTTCAAGTGTCATGGCATTTCGTAAAATCTAGAGGTTACAGGGTGATGTACATAAAGATGTTTCATTGCTCTAGTTACTGCAACATAAAAAACTCTGTGTTCATTGTCTGGATCTTGAGCAAAGCCTTTGCTTGTCATCTCTACCATGTCTGGTAACACAACCACATTATCTGCTTCTCTACCTTTAACAGCGTGAATAGTGTTGATTTCAACATTTCCGCTGCTGGCTAGTGTTCCGTTTTGTTCTGCTTTCTTGAGGATATCTCTAGCTGTGTCAGACAGTTTAAACACTTTGTCCCAAGATACTGTAGTTCGTAGCCCATAATTTGTAGACAGTTCGTGTTTATCAAACATCTCTAAGTCAGGCATTGAGTCCATAAGTTTCTTAGATCCTCGTGCTACTGCTGATCCACTAGGTAAGTACTCTCTGTATAGTATTTTTAGATCTTTTACATATAGCTTGTAGCCTTGCCTCAGCTGTTCCCACAAGTTAATCATTCGGATTGTATTTGCGTTAAACAAGGAGCAGTCTCCTCCAGATACAAAAAGCTGTCTTTGCTTAATCAGTAAGTTTTCAAAGTATGGAAGGAACGCTCTGTTCCTACAAAGAAGTAGCCATGATCCTTTGGAGAAGTCTAAGTCGTTAAGTCCTTTGATTTTAGTAACGCCACCTTCTGGTTTAATTGTGTTAATGGTGTAGTCTTGTTTCTGAGAAATCTTGTTAGCAATCTTCTCAGAGTAATCAAGGATGTTTGCTGGTAGGCGGTAACTAGTATCAAGAACGACACGGTTACCTTCTCTTTCGATAAGAGACACTGGATCACCTCCAGAGAACTTGTAAATGCTTTGTTTGTCGTCTCCAGCAATATACACTTGTTTTACTGATTTACTGAGCTGGTCAACCACCTTCCATTGGAGCGGAGACAAATCTTGGGCTTCATCTACAAATAAGTAGTCTAGCTCTAATTGTACATCTAGTTCAATGAATTGCTCAAGCTGGTCTGTAAAATCATATAAATCATTGTGAGTTTTAAACTCTTTGTAAAACTTAGAAAACCTTTCTAATTCTTCTACTGATACTGTTGTACTGGGGTTGTCTAGTAGCACTTGCATGGCAGAAACTTGCATGTTCCGCATAAGACCGTTGTAGTATAACATTCGGTCTCCTGCTCCTGAAGTAAAAGTGCTTCCGTCTTTCTTTGATACAGTAGCTGCTCCAGACAAACGAAACCCTGTTACTTTACTTAGTGCTTGGTAATCTTTCCAATTGATAATCCGCTTACTTGGGATTCTTCGGTAACATAAAGCGTGTAGTGTACTGAACGCTTTAAAGTCATCTAAGCTGTAGTCAGTATATTGTTTAATTGCACGGTCAATTGCTTCTTGAGCACCTGCTTTTGTAAATGTTGTAAATCCAATTTTACTAGGAGGTGTAGTTTCTAGGCATTCACCTAGCAATTTCATTAGTGTAGTTGTCTTACCTGTTCCAGCACTTGCTACGAATATCTTAGTTTTGTCTTTCATAGCTTAGCTTTTACTTTCTTCCAGTAAGATAAAGTACTTGTTTTAAACCAGCCATTGGGTCCTCCGTTGTGGATACGAGCTACGTCTTCTGCAGCTACGTTACGACCTAGTCTTTCTTCAGTAGCATATTTGTGCATATAAGCGGTAAAGATTCTAATAGAAGTTTCTTTATCGTACGCATCTAGTACAGTCCAATCTTCTTCTGCGTGTATAGCAGCATCTTGTATGTAAGCTTCTGTTAGTTGTAGGCAGCCATGAGCTGTGTTATTGTCGCCGACTGCGTCTACGTTTCCGTTGCTTTCGACTAGCATAATTGCCAGTATTAATTCTGATAATGTCATTAGTATGTTGTATTGTCTATGAGTTCTGGGTACGCTGTGATGTTATTTACATCTAGTTTGTTTTGATGTATTCGCCAGCATCGAGTGTTTACGTTATCGACTTGAACTCGATCAGGTTCTGCTTTTAGTACTTTCTTTAATACAGAAAGTATTTTATTTGAAGGCATATCCTTGAATCGTTGTTGTTCTAAGTGATCTTTTAAATCTGACATACGGAACAAGTAGTTTCCGTCAGATCGTTTTATTGGTCCGTGTTTGATATGTTTATAATCTTCTACTGCAGAGTTGCAGAATGAGGATACTAACTCAACAAGCTGACCTACAGGAGTCATCTCAAACGGAATGTCGATTTGAGTGCAGTTCTTAAGCAACAGGTTTTGTTGTTTAGTCCAGTCTTCTTGTTTGATCATTGGAAACTTATAAAGAAGACGCTCCATCACTCTTTGGTTAAACAAACTAAAGTTGTCAAACTCTGCTGTGCTGAGTTGTAGTTCAGTGTCGTCTAGAGTTAAATACCATAGAGGTGGGTCACTCTTAAGTTGTACTAAGGATCGGTTGTTTGGCATGAAGTCTTCTCCGCCAATACCATACTTAGTTTGCCCACATTGCTTAGCATCGCAGAATCGACACAGTGGTTCTTGAGCACATTGGTATTTGTAGTCTTTCTTCCCATAAGAAGCTATGATTGCTTCTAGCTCTCTGTCAGTCAGGGGTTCGGAGAACATCCTGTTATACTTGTGTATAAGTTGCTTCCACTCTGTTGGATTAGCTTTCTTTAGATATACAATTACATTAGCTAGAGTAATGTTACGACTCTCGCTTTCTTGGGTTCGCTCACTAAAGATATAGTTAAGGCATGGTGGTCCTTCTGGAAATATCTCAGAGGATGCATTAGGTACTTGTAAGCTGTGAAACTGCTCAGAGGTCATACGTTTCTCTTGAGCTGCGTCTATAAACTGATTGGGGTCAAGGGCTTCTCCTTCGTTGTTAAAGGCGTACTGCAACGTAGGGTTGCCACTATAAGGCATGTTAAGCCAGTTGCCGTACTTTGAGTCGTCTTTGCGGCTTCCAATCTTAGGTTGCTTTGGGTAAATTTCTGAAACACCTTGACCAAAGAATGCACTGAAAGCTTTTAGCTTATCAATCATATCTTTAGCTGCAACTGGTTCCGATAGGAACAAGTAAACATGAGCACCACCAGACTTAGACCTGCATACTACAAATGGTAGTGTGTGTTCGTTTACTTTTTCGTTCAGCTTTTCAAGTGTGTCTTCTTTCTGGTAGACGTCTACGTCTAGTGCTCCCCAGAATACGGAGCTGTCTTCTTGCAAAGGTGTACATCCAATTCGTTTGTCACCTCGTATATGTTCTTCCCATAGGCTTACAGTTACTCCACTTTTTACTAGGTATGATTTGGAATCACACTTACCATCTCTATCTCTGAACTTTCCTGTAAGTTTTGTCTCTCCGTGTACATTTGGGTTACATCTGTAAAGCTCCAAGAATTTTGTAGCTAGTTGTGTTAGTTCATTATTGTCGCTCATTATGGATAAAGGAGCCCAGCTCTCCGAATTGAGAACTGGGCTACAGTTTATTTAGAATATTTCTTCGTCAGTAGTCAAGGCTGGCGCACTTTTAGTCTCGGAGTTCTGAAGCAGTGGGGTTTCTGCAGCTTTACCCGAAGTGGAAGCAGCCAGTTCAAGAAGACTTTCGTCAGCTTCGAAGTCAAGGACTTTAGAGTCTTTAATTTCGAAGTTCCAGTAGTCGTCATTGTTCTTGCTGGTTTCCATTACCGTGCTAAGAGTCCACTTCTGCGCAAACAGAGGTGGTACAATTCCAGTGTTGTCGTGGTATCGGAAACGATTAATGTCAGAGGTAAGTTTACGAGAAACTTTTAACTGAGACGATGTAAAAGGAATCATTGCTTCTTCCCAGTTACCGTTAATCTCGACGAGAACAAACCAGTAGCTAGTGTAGCGTAGTTCGTTTTCTCCGAGCCATTCATCGTATTGACGTTCACGACCTTTCTCGTAGTTAGGGTTTCCAACAATGGAAAGAGGATGACTTCCTACGAAGCCACCGCCTTTGTTGCGGGGAATCCATTCAGTGTATACTGCTTTAGTATATACTGGTACGATGCTTGTTGGGTTGTCCAACAAGTCCTTGGTTTTGTTGAAGAACAAGTCTCCAGCTTTTGAGCCTTCGACGTATTCGTCCTTGTTTGCTTTGAGCTGTGGGCTCAAGTCTTGTAGAATGCGGATGAAGGGCATTGCAGAACCTGAATCCAGATTCTCCGTTCCCATACCCGCTACTTTTGTTATATCATATGCCATGATTATTATTTCTTTTGTTCTTAGGTTACTTTGACTCGCTTACCTTGGTAGATACCAAAGGCTTCACGAGGTAGTGATTCTGCCAGTTCTGGGTTGTCCAGAGCATCGCGACAGAAAGATTTGAGAGTGGCGTGGTGGATTGTGACTTTTCTGTCAGCAACCACACTAAACGACTCCTCGATTAGATCTTTTATCTCTTGGGCAAGATCGTCTTGATCTCGACCTAGAGTGATACTAACTTGATTCTTGATGATGCTGTCGTTGTTTGTGGCACGTAGCCAGTTAAACGCAGTTTCAGAATCTTTAATACGTGCATCAACAAACTCGTTAAGTACAATCTGCTTACCATTTGAAAGACTTAGACCATCAATGCCCATAGTCTCTAGCATGGCTGGCAGGTGTTCTTCTGCGATTGTTTTACGTTTATTTTTGAGAGCAGATAGAGCTTCTTCTGCTTCGGTTACTTCGTTCTCTAGTTGTACCAGTGTGTCACTTAGGTCAACAACAGCAGCCATATCAACAGGTCGCTGTGATTCTGTCTCTTCTTCTGAGAAGAGTTCGTTATTGTCTATTGCTTCTTGAGCTTCGACTAGTAGTGGATCATCGTTCATAGTTTATTTATCTCTTGTTTTGTTAGCTTAACTGGTTCTTTTAGTTCTTTGGTAGCCAAGTACCCTACTCTAGCATAACCAGCTATGTCAACCCAATTATCTCTCTTGTTTTTGTTGAGTTGTCTTGTGATCTTTAGTGCGACCATTGCAAGAGCAACTTGGTTGGGACTTACATTCGTATGAAAGATGACTGACCACATTGTGGCTAATCGATCCAACTCTACTTTGCAGTCTCCGTAATCTTCTTGTCGGTCTCCTTGAGTAATACTCAGGGCTTCTTCTAGTATATCTTGTTCTGTATTTTGCATAAAGGTTGTCTGCGCCGTGGTTGGCAAGCTGGCAGACGTCAACTCGTAATTAAGACTAAGCAGGAGTAAACAACTTAGACTATAGCCCAGACACTCACGGCTTATCTGCCATACTTACCATTACACACACCTGTGCAAAGTTTAGCACCAAGTAGGTCCCAAGTCTATGTCTGCTACCACTGGTACTTTTAAAGTTATTGCTTCTTCCATGATCTTACCAAGTGCTTTAGCTTCGGCTTCAGTGGAGACCATAGCATTGATTTCATCGTGAACAGGCAGTCTAAGATCAAATCCAGCATCGTGAGCAAGTACCATAGCAAGTTTCGTTTGATCAGCAGCAGAGCCTTGAATAAGTCTGTTAAGCCCTTTGCTAACGAATGCTCTTTGGAGATTTTTAATTTGATCTTTATATTTTTTAGTTGCGTTGTCATATCCTTTTACTGGTTTGTCGTCGTAACTAGGCATCCAGAAGTCAAAGTGAGCTTTCCGTCCTAGTATAGTTTTAATCTCTCCTTTTTGTTTGGCTCGTAACATTACGTTGTCAAATAATATTCGGAGGAAAGGTGCTTTAGCGTTAAACTTTTCTGTAACTAACTTACATTCCTCTTCTCCAATGTCTAGTTGATTAGCCATTGTCTTGTTGCCCATACCGTAGGAGATACCAAGGCAGAGCATTTTGCAGGTGTCATAAGGTAGTCCTGTTTCTTTCTCAAAGAATGTATACAACTTCTCCCCTGCGGCAAAGGCTTCTCTAGCTTCTTCTGCTTTAGGCAACGCTTTACCAGTGTTGATGTCTCCTAGCAAAGCATAGTGTACTTGTAAGCGGGGTTCTTGTGAGCTGTAGTCTGCTTTACACCATAGCATGTCTGGCTCTGCTATGTAAAGTGAACGAATCTTCTTTCCGATGTCGCTTCTTTTTGGAACTTGCTGCATGTTTGGATTGCTTGAAGATAAGCGACCACTTCGTGTACCACCTCGCTCCGATGCAGTTTGTTTAAAATCAGCGTGAATGCGTCCGTTGTAATTCTGACCTAAGATAATGTCTTCAATGAAGACTTTCCTAAGTCTGTTAATACTTCGTAGTTTATATATAGAAGCTAGAGTAGGGTTGTTTGTTCCTTTAAGAAAGAACTTATCTACTGAGAAATTACCTTTATCTGTTCTAGGTACTTTAATTCCTAGTGTAGTCTCACAGTAGTGACCTAGCTGTTGTGGAGACCATATGTCTAAGTTACCAAATTGGGAACTTAGAGCAGCTTCTTCTTTCTTTAGAGTGTTGTTGTACTCTTCTGCTGCGGGTAGATCAACAGGTACACCTTTTAATGTCATGCTAAGTAATACTTTTGTTACTTTGCATTCTAGCTCCCAGATTTGAGTTAAGTTAGCTTTAGTTAGAATTGGTTTCTGATGTTGATATACGTCCCAAGTGTTTCGTGCATCAATCTCTGCGTACGTCCCGACGTGACGAGCTGCTAGTTTCCACAGTCCAGCTTTGGGATCAACTCCGTATGCTTCTGCTGCTTTCTTTAGGTGTACTTCGTCTTTAGGTCTGTCTAAGTACTTAATGGATAAGTTGTTAAGTGAGTAGCTAAATTGTTCTTCGTCAATTAAAGCCTCAGCAACTTGAATATCTCTGACAGTGCAGCTGACATCGATCCCGAGTGTATGAAGCCAACCCAAGTCATAAAGAGCGTTAGCAAAAAGAATACAATCAGCATTTTTGATTTGATCTGAAACATATTTAAGTACTAGGTTTTTAGGTAAGTTGTCTCCTCCTTCGTGAGCAAAAGGTAAGTATAGTGTATTGTTTGCGTCTGCTATTGCAATGCCTACTACAAAACCTTCGTTTCGTTTATAGCTAGGTCCTGTTTGTCGTAAGTAAGGATCATAGGTTTCAAGGTCAATGGCTATTTCTCCAGAGAGTTGAGGTAAGCTAGTAGGTGAACGCCAGAAAGAACTAGGTTCTAAAGAAGATGGCAGTGTTTTTGCAGGTTGTTCGCTGCGGGGTATTGAAAGCAAGTCTTGTTGCATTTAGTGAATTTATGTGAGGGTTGAAATTGGTTGGGTAGGTATCCCTACCCAATTATCTAGGAAAGACGGGGGATGCAAAACGCGTCGGTTGGTCACAGTGTCGCCTAGTCTATACAGTTTGATATAGGTGCAGCATAGAGTCGCACCTTCGTGTATCGAGGATTCATCGGTACTACGGAAGTGCTGTAAGCGTACTTACAACAGTGACCGAGTCAGCATGATCGTTGCGATGTTGCGATTGTTTAGATGCTAATGTCATCAAATAATTTAAAAATTCCATTTTTACTGAGTTCGTATTCTTCTGAACACTGATCAGCTACGAAGTATACCAGTCTTTTAGTTTTTGGATAAGCACATAGTACGCATACGTCAAGTGTCTTGTTAACTTGCGAAACTTTTTGCATACGTTTTTGCCACGCATACTGCATTGGTCTAAGTTTTGTAGTTTCATATTTTAATTCAACTAGTAAGGTTTTATTTTTAGTAATCATGAGCACATCGGGAACACCACTGGATGTGGTGGTCTCGATGCGCTGAAACAGTAATAAACCATTGGTGTATTTATGTGCTAAGGTTCTTATCCAAGTTGAGAATGCTGCTTCATTTTTCATCTTCTATAACTAAATAAGTTTCTAAGCCTTCTTCGAAGTCCGACATTGATACATCATACATGTTCCAGTTTTCTTTTAAGTAGTCTAGGATTAATTGTTGTAGCAACTTACCTTCTTCTGTTAGTAAGTATACTTTGTCAGTTAACATTACTAATACCATTTCTGCAACATCTTGGTCATCTAGATGATACATGGGTAATACGTCAATGTTTTGTAACACATCTTTTTCGTATCGTTGACGTAATCCATCTACTTTTATGCTTAGAAGACATTGAATAAGAACGTCTTCAGCTATGTGAGCGTACGTAACCTCTTCCAAGTTGTGCTCTTCTGTTTTTTTTTCAGAGTACCACCCAGTCTCATGGTCGAACTGCATTTGGTTATGACCTCCGTATCCGTAGGTCATGCCTCCGTGATTGTAAATCTTGGAAGTGTAGGTTGGCTTTGTTACTTTATGGTAGTGTTTGCTGAACTCTTTCTCACGCTTTTTGTATTCTTTAGACGCAGCACAGATGCTGGACTCGTGAAGGGTATCGAAAGCCTGCTTTATTGTTGGTAGGTTGTAGGAGTGTTGCAGGCTTTCGAAGCACTTCTGTATGTCTTTATCAGCTTCGATTACGGACGTAGCTTTAACTACGCCGTGACCTGTGCCGATTGTAATACGCAAGTGTACGTCTAGATTGAATGGTTCGTCTAGGTTTCCAATTGTGAAGTGTAAACCTTCACGATCCAGTTCATCTGTGTGGTCTGTACCTGATTGAAATGCGGAGCTGCTGCAGTGATGATGCACAGTGCCAAACATTGTATCAGGGAAGTTCTTACGTTCTTTAGCAAAGAACTTTGAGTCTGGGTCTGACTTGACAGTCATACCGTTAGTAATTTGTGGAACAATCCAGAATGACCAAGGGTTCTTATTGTTTAAATCGTAATATAAAAACACAAGTGTTTCTGATTTAAATTTCTCATAACTCAGCACACACCAGTCAGTAATGTCTTTCCACATTTGAAACGGGATAGGCTTACCTTTCCATTTAGGAGCTACAGATGGTACGGTTGGTACTGCGCATTTATTATAAGTAGTATATAATTCACTTTCTACTACTTCGTATACTTCGTCGTCATGTACTTTGTATTGTTTATTGCTCATTATTTGCAGTCGTCTAGGGTTATAGTTTCCATACGAGACAGTGTAGACTGAAACTCGATAGGATTAAATCCATCAGTGGTGTGTCCGTATCCTTTTTGAAACCAGCACCAAATTAAGTAGTTAGCAAATGATGCTGCTACCTGATTGGCAATGGCAAGCTGTGGTGTGGACTCTAGTGCCTCACCTTGACAGCGAATAGGAGAACCTGCGTTTGATATTTCAATCTCAGGATAACGTACATATGGGTCAATCTTTGGGAAGTCTAGTTCAAACATGCTGTCGTAGAAGAATGCTTGGCTAGTTGAGTATTCGTTTGCTGCAATGATTAGTGGTTTGTTCATTACTTTTGCTGCGTGTATTGCTGCTCGACGTGCTGGGTGGTTGTCTGCTGCGCAGATAATTACGTCACACGCTGTTCCGAAGAACAAACGATACTCTGTGTCCAGTAGGTCTTCTTCGAAGAAAGAACACACTGCTGTTGCTTCTGATTTGCGGAAGTTATTTGCTCGTAGCAATGCTTCTGCTTTGTACTTACCAACGTCACTGTTGCGAAACAGTTGACGGTCTAGGTTCTTAGTTTCAAGTTTGTCTGCGTCAAACAATACTACGGACAAGTCGAAGCTTTTTTGAAGAGCTGGTAACAGGTAGCTTGTTACGCCACCTGCACCGATAATAGTAGCTTTTAGTTTTTGTTTCATTGGTTCTTTGGTTAATATCTGGATACTTTTTGATCTAATGATTGTAATGTAGAAAACAATTTCTTATCTCCTAAATCTCTTTGATTTTCTTCGTAGTGTCTTATGTATCTTAGGATTGCACCACGTTTTCTACCGCAATCGTCTAGGTCTCTAGCTAATATTTTAAATAGAATGCGTAGCTGATTGTCGGTTAGTCCGTGATTTACTTCGTAGGTATCTAAGAGTCTTTCTTGTGAACTTGCCGACTGAACTGATGTTAATACACTTCTACGAACAGATGGGACATCAACTGACCTTAAGTCGTCTCTTCCATAAGGTTGATATATGTGTGAATAGCCACCTGTGAATACAGAGTTGCTGTCGTCTAGTATGTTGAGTAATGATTTTTCTTCCATAATATTTATTGTCTAATAACTGCTGATTTGTAGAAGTCTACTACTTGACTGCGAGTACATGGGCTGAAGAAACCATTTTCTTTGATTACATTATATCTTTCATCTGGCTCTTGTAGCATGCCCATTTCGTTATACATTAAATGCTTAGTGAACTGGCTTTCTGGGGGAAATAAATCCCAGTTTGCTGGTGATGTAGTTAACTCTGTTATTACTTTTGTAACAACTTCTCGTGTGTGAACAAGTCCACCAACCTCACCATATGAATCACCTGTGCAGATTTTACCTGTCTCAAATACATTTGGCAGGTTGATAACTACAGGTTCTTTGCTTTCTTTTGTAACTCCAAACAAATAGGGTTCTGACAATCGGAAGGTGTTCCGTACATCTGAATAAGGCTGTTGTGTTATTGTGAAGAACACGTACATGTCGATGAACCGTGAAAAATAGTATGGAGTCATTGGCGTGTCTATTGTATTAGACTGTGTGACTGGTGAATTTCCATTTGGATACAGTCGATACAGTTCTGATTCTTCATCTGATGTGTACTTCTGTATCTTTGCTTTTGGAAATGGAAAAGACAGCAAAGGTACAAAGATGTGTTTTTGCTGATCGCTTGTTTTGT
>Ga0102813_1000606_pt1 | contig 16383 bp, 10 predicted proteins | sample ColrivemetaGS725_FD_84512 | JGI IMG/M metagenome (GOLD analysis project Ga0102813, IMG submission 84512) | Estuarine microbial communities from the Columbia River estuary - Flood tide ETM metaG S.725 | ecosystem: Environmental > Aquatic > Marine > Intertidal zone > Estuary | place: USA: Columbia...
ATTGAAGCATAGTCCGTCTTCTTCGATAGATTAGATAGTTAACTTAAGGTATTAAGAAGACGTGATTCGATCGATAGCTCGTGACTCTGACTGATGACTTGATGGGATGCAGCGCTCAAATACGATGATAAGAACGACCAGCCTCTTTGCCATTTCCCTCATTTCTACCGTGCTTGCCGAGGAGTCTTCTTGGCTATCCGGCGATGATCTTGCGATTGATTTAGTGGCATCCCACCCTGTGGTTGAGCAGCCGATCTTCCTGAATTTCGATCATCGAGGGCGAATGTGGGTGGCGCAGTATCGTCAGTACCCATTTCCTGCTGGATCGAAGGTGGTGGGAAAGGATCGGTTTTGGCGGAGCGAATACGATAAGCTGCCAAGTCCTCCTGGGCATCCCGAATATGTACCCGGGAAAGATCTCATAAGCATCCACGAGGATACCAATCGCGATGGGTCTTTCGACAAGGTCTCTTCATTTTTGGAGGGGCTGAATTTCTGCACGAGTTTTGCGCATGATCACGGCGGCCTATGGGTTCTCCAACCACCGTATCTTTTATTTTATGAGGATAAGGATCGTGACGATAAGCCAGATGGTCCACCGCAGGTTCATCTTCGTGGCTTCGGAATTGAAGACTCACATTCACTCGCGAACTCGCTGACTTGGGGGCCCGATGGTTGGCTTTATGGGGCCAATGGTTCTACGACTTCGTTGCGGGTCACAGTGGAGGGCAAGAAGGATCCCCCGGTAGTGCGAGCGGGGCAGTTGATTTGGCGATATCATCCGAAGAAAAAGATTTTTGAGATCTTCGCCGAGGGCGGAGGGAATAATCTAAGCTGCGAATTCGATTCGGTGGGGCGTCTCTACTCTGGAAGTAATACCGCCCATGTGGCATTCTATTACCACCAAGGGGCCTATTATCAGAAGACTTTTGGGAAGCATGGCGAGCTTTCTAATCCGCACACTTATGGGTATCTTCCTGGGATCCTTCATCAGAAGTATGCCCGAGTGACAAATTCGATCACGATCTACGAGGGAGGAGAGCTTCCGGCCCGCTTTGAGGGCGCAATGGTTTTTGCAAATCCTCTGACGCTGGGGGTTGGGTCATACCGTCCAAAGTTGGATGGGCTTAATTTTTCGGTAGTTCCAAATGGGATTGTGGATGTTCGGAAGGACGACAAGTGGTTTTGTCCGGTCTACGTGGATACCGGCCCGGATGGTGCTCTCTACGTTTGCGATTGGTATGATGAGCAGTGTAATCACCTCAAGCATTCAGAAGGGCAATTGCATGCCAATGATGGACGACTCTTTCGGATCCGGGCACGGGAAAATAAGGTCCTGAATAAATTTGATTTATCAAAGCTTACTCTCTTTGAGTTGCTAGAGCACCTGAAGGGTTCTAATCGATGGTGGAGGGAAGAGGCTCGCCACGCGCTCTGGCGACACAAAGACCGGGAGGATGCACTGCCTACAATAGAAAAGTGGATTGCTCATGAGGAAGGGCAACTTGCTCTTGAGGGTCTCTGGTGCTGGAGCTTGATTGATGGTTTGGCGATCCCAATTTTTCGGAAAGCGATGAGAAGCGCTAACCCTCATGTTCGCCGTTGGGCCATTCGTCTCGCGGTTGATAATGGCGATCTGACCCCCGCTCATCTTGCCGAAGTGAGTAAAGTTTTGGTGGCTGAGGAAGACCTTGAGGTGTTGGCGCAAACCGCCTCTTCGGCAGCCCGTCTCCCGATACAAGAGGCCTTTTCTTTTTTGCGGCCATTACTGGGTAACAAAAGCATTCGCAATAACACGCAGCTTTCGCTTCTAACTTGGTGGGCAATTGAGCCACACTGTGAAAATTTTTCGAGGGAATGTGTGGCACTCCTTTTGCGCAAAGAAGTGATGGCTCCCAAGGTTTTTGTTAGGCTTAATCGATGGCTTGCTGCCAGTGGGGATCTCACAAATTTAAAGTTATCTGCCGAGATGCTTTCTGCGATCGGTGAATTCACTAAGGATGAGCAACGAGAACTTTGGTTTCATTTTGATGAGGCTTTTAAAGGTCGCTCGTTTGCGACGATTCCGGACGAGATGATTCTAGCTTTAGCTGGAAGGACCGACTTGCCTCTGCATCTCGAATTACGTTTGTTCCCCCAGAATCGTTCCGTTCTAAATGAGGCGCTCAGGCAATTAGAGGGGCTTAAAAAAAATCGTGAAACGCTTCTTCGGCTCATTGAATACTTTGGTGAAAACCCTCACCCTGATGCGACATCCAAGTTATTAGGGCTCTTGGATGTTAAAGATGCTAGGATTCTTATCCAAATCTTTGCAAGCCTTCAGGGCATTGAATCCCCCAAAATTGCAAGGGCAGTCCTGAAGCGCCTACCCACTCTCCGACCAGAGGAAATTAAGGCTGCTGAAATCTTGCTGCTTTCTCGTGCATCTTGGGTCAGCCAATGGCTTGGCATGGCTACAAAGGACAAAGTTTTAAAGGGGCTTTTAACACCGGCTTTACAAAAGCAGATCGTATCGAGAGCTCACCCTGAACATCTTCAAAAATTAGAAATACTCTTTCCCAAAGCAACTGATCCTGAGAAGGCTTCCGAGGTTGAGATCCAAAAGGTTCAGGCCATTCTAGCGAAATCGATAAAGCCAAACATTCGAAATGGGCATGCTCTTTTCAAAGCTCGTTGTGCGGCTTGCCATGTTCTTCATGCAGATGGCGGAGACATAGGGCCTTCCCTGACTTCATATCAGCGGGAGGACCTTAAGACTCTGCTCCCCTCAATTTTAGAACCTAGCCGGGAAATTCGGGAAGGCTTCGAAAATTATATTCTGGAGGTTGGGGATGATCGTAAGCTAATGGGTTTTCTTAAGACGAAAAATAAACGTGTTGTCATCTTACAGCCTGCGGGCGGGGCTCCCTTGACGATTGCTGCGGACCAGGTGCTATCTTTGGAACCAACGAGAACAAGCTTGATGCCACCCGGACTTTTGAATGGTCTCAGTGAACAGGAATTAAGTGATTTCTTTGCATATCTGCGAAGTCCACAGCCGCTGAATCTTCAAAAAAAGTGAGCCTATTGCTTTTTTTGTTTCTTTCCATGCGGAGCTTGCTTCCGGTCTTTATCAATCAGTTCACGGTTGAAGATCTTTCCGGGATGAATCGGTTTGTGTGACGATTTTGCGATTGCGATGAGTCGATTGAGAATATCTGGTTGGGATTTCGAGAGGTCGTTTTTTTCTTCAATATCCTTGGACAGGTCAAAGAGTTTCCACTCTCCCTTTTTTGCTTGGTAGGCTTTCCAGTTTTTCATGCGGACCGCTTTTTGACCGAGATATTCCCAATAAAGGGAGTCGTGAGGTTTTTGTGGGGCTTGAGCCTTGAGAGTGGGAACGAAAGAGACTCCATCAGTTTCAGGGCACTCTGCGCCGGAGAGCTCGGCTAACGTCGGCATAATATCTGGGAAGTAACACAGGTGATCGGTCACGTCGCCTGCCTTGATCTTATGAGGCCAACGAGCGAGGAAGGGGACTTTGAGGCCTCCTTCATAAAGGGATCCCTTACCGGCGCGAAAGCGTTTGCCAGTTTTACGATTGAAGTTGGGGCCGAAGAATCCATGCGGCCGATCTGGGGTTTTAAAGTAGGCTTGTCCTCCATTGTCTCCGCAGAGGAAAATGAGAGTGTTGTCATCAATTTTGAGTTCTTTAAGGAGGGAGATGATCTCTCCCAGCTGTCGGTCGACCATGTGCATGAAGGCTGCATAGACCCGTGCATCGCGCTTCGTTCGCTGGCCAGCCTTCCAGGGTTTGTCCTTGAAGAGTTGCCAAGAAGGATGGTCCTCATCGATCCCCCAGAGCCCGTGCGGCGGGGTCCATGGGAGGTAGCAGAAGAAGGGCCTGTCGTGGTGCTTTTCGATGAAGCCTAACGACTCCTTGAAGATTTCGGTCTGAGCGTGGGTTTTTCCTTCGTAGAAGCTTGTGCTGTCATTGCCTTGCAATGGCACTTCCACACTATTTCTAATGAGGTATTGCGGGTAAAAAGTGTGAGCATGAACCTGATCATAGTATCCAAAGAATTCGTCAAACCCATGATTTTCAGGGACTCCACTGGTTCCACGACCACCAATCCCCCACTTGCCAAAGCCTCCGGTGGCATAGCCCTGTGGTTTAAGCATGCTTGCTAGGGTGGGCTCATTCGCGCGGATAGGAGCAAATCCATTATTGGATCGCATCGAGGTGTGACCCGAATGTAGGCCGGTGAGAAGGACACAACGAGTTGGGCCGCATACCGGGGCTCCTGCGTAGGCATTGGTGAAACGCATTCCTTCACTTGCGAAACGATCAATGTTTGGAGTCAGTAATTCTGGATGTCCCATATGACCGGACTCGAAGTATCCCCATTCATCAAGCATGAGGTAAATGATATTTGGCTTCTTATCATCGCTGAGTGCAGTCGAGAAGAGCGCGAAAAGGGTCGTAAGAATTTTTATCTTCATCAGAGGAGTGGGATTACTTGTGATCTGTTTTAGCTTTCTTACGAGTGGCTTGATTCCGCTTCTTTTGCCAAGCGGGGGTGTGGATAAGACCTTTGAACACTGGGTCGATATTAGACTTGTTCCAATTCTTCCAAAGCATCTTCAATTGGGAGATTTCCTCCGGGGATTGATCGCGGATGTTTTTGGATTCTCCGATATCCTCGTGAAGATCATAAAGCCCGGTGAAGTCTTTTTTTTCATAGGTCACCAGCTTGTGGTTGCCACTACGGACGGCTGTCGACCCGGAGTCAAACTTGCGAAGAAAAATCCCTTGATGAGGTGCCCCCTCTTTTTTTCCGGTTAAGAAAGGGATGAGATTCACGCCGTCGAGCGGTCGATCAGTGGAGATTGGTGCTTCTGCTCTCGCTGCGATCGTGGCCATGATATCGAGCGAAACGACAGGGTGATCATATTCTTTTCCTTTTGGAAGTCCAAGTGGCCATTGAACTGCAAAAGGGACTCTCCAACCCCCTTCCCAGGCATCGCCTTTGTTTCCTCGAAGGGGGGCATTGTTAGAGCCATTTTTGGTAGTGGGGCCTCCATTGTCCGAAAGGAAAAAGATGATGGTGTTTTGATTAATCTGGTTCTTTTTTAAAGAGTTAAGGACGCGCCCTACGCCATCATCGACAGCACTGACCATAGCGGCATAGATTCTGCGTTTCTTATCTTTAAGGTTAAGAAAGCGATCGAGATACTTCTGCGGTGCTTGGAGCGGGGTGTGTGGCGCGTTGTAGGAGAGAAATAAGAAGAAGGGCTTGTTATGATTCCGCTCGATAAAGCTGACCGCTTCGTCGGAAAAATCATCAGTAAGGTACTTTCGAGGGGGAACTGGCTTGTGGTCTTTGAGAATCCAGGTGCGGTAGCTCTGGGGTTCATCCTTTGCCGCATAGCTGTCTTCGATATTGAGCATCTCGGGCATGTATTGATGCCCCCCTCCAAGGTGCCCGTAAAACTCTTGAAAACCCCGCTTGAGAGGGTGGTGTTTTTTTGTAGCACCAAGATGCCATTTCCCAATCACCCCGGAATAATAGCCCACTTTCCGAAGGGCTGAAGCGATCGTATCTTCATCCAATGGGAGTCCCATATTTTCGTCCTGAGTGCGATACTGTGGGTTTCGCTCGAAGCCGAATCGTTGTCCGTATCGGCCGGTTATGAAAGCGGCACGGCTCGGACCACAAACCGAATAGGCAACATAGCCTGAGGTGAACCTGACCCCATTGGAGGCAATCGAGTCGATGTGTGGTGTAGGGATATCCTTGCACCCATTAAATCCCACGTCAGCATAACCCATGTCGTCTGTCATGATGACAATCAAGTTGGGTTTATCTTGGCCTATAACAGCCACGGTTAGAGAGAAGAGGGCGAAGAAGACCTTCATAGATAATCTACTTTATAAGTTGAGATTTTTTGTGGGCTTGCAGTTCGGACCAAGTGAGTTTCCCATCTTGATTGGCATCAGCACTTGGATGCTTTTTGAAATAACGATCTTTCCAAATCTCGGCATCTTTCTTGGTGGGCTTGGGCGGAGGAATGGAGGCAGGTATTCTTGCGAGCATCGCTTTCCGGTATGATTTTAGAGTTTTTTGGTGATCGGGATTAAGGGCAAGATTATACCATTCATGGGGGTCATTTTTGACGTGATAAAGCTCTTCTTTGCCATTTTCGTATCGGATATAGCGCCAATTTTGATCGCGTAGAGCATAGTTTTGCTTTGCGGGGTCGTAGTAGTTTGCCCATTTATACATGGCTGTGAGGACGGCATCTGGCCCAGACCATTTCCCAGCGGGATTCAGCAAAAGAGGTTTGAGCGAATATCCATCGAGTGGCCGACCTTCCGTGGATTTTTTTGTTTCTTTTGAAAGGCCGCAAAGATCAATGAGGGTTGGGTAAAGGTCGATGAGGCTGACTGGTTTTTGGCACGTTTTAGCCTGAGCTAAATTCGGGCCTGCTATGACAAGAGGCACCCGTGTGCTTTCTTGCCAGAGAGAGTTTTTGTAGAGGTAATCTTTTTCACCCATCCCCCAGCCGTGGTCTGAAGTCAAAAGAATGATGGTATTATCGTTAAGGGGTGAGTCTTCAATCGTATCAAGAATATCGCCAATGAGGTCATCGACAGAGGCAACTGAGGCGAGGTAGGCTTGGATGAATTTCTTGAGAGCGAGTTCGCGCTTTCCGCCAAAAGAAGCAATCAGGGTGTCATAAATCTTTGATCCTCGATCACCACTTCGATCATCTTCCACAGAACTGACGGTTTGTTTAAAGGTGTCCTCAACGTCTCCTCTTTTTATGACGGGAAGCTCGATGGATTCGAGTGGGAAGAGGTCAAAATATTTTTGGGGGACAATGAGTGGAGTGTGTGGACGAATGAATCCAACTCCCATGAGGAAGGGCTTATCCGTGGTGGCAAGTTTTTTAAGATTTTCGACAGCCCATTTTCCATTGAGTTCATCGGCAGTGAGATCGCGATCGTCCTCTGATTCGTAGCGAAAATCTTTCATGCGCTTCCAGTTTCCGGATTTCCAAGAAAAGGGAGCCTTCACCTTTCGGAGTGGTCCAAATGAACCATCGATGGCTTCGAACTCGTCGCGGAATGGAGCAGGGATATCAGGGTGCGCAATATTTTTTCCCTCACGGTGGGCGAGGGGGCTGTAGTCCGCATCATTCTGGTAGTGAATCCACTCTTGGCGTTCGCCATTGTGCATGATTTTCCCAGTTCCGAGGGTGTGGTAGCCATTCTTCCGGAAGTGGTCCATCAAGGTTCTCGAGTTCTTGGTGATCTCGTTATCTCGCCACTTTTCAAAGCCGTAGAGCTGTGAGGTGTGAGGATATAGGCCCGTGATAAAACTGGCTCTTGAAGGGTTGCAGATTGGAATGTTGCAGTGCGCTTGAGTAAACGAGACTCCGCGCTCCATAAGACGCCTCATATGGGGTGTTTTCGCCTGAGGATGGCCTCCAAGCGTTTCTACGTAATCGTTGAGATCATCGCAGATAATGAGGACAACGTTTGGCCTTTTAGAACCCTCAACCTGAAGCAGTGAAAATAGAGATAGGAGAAAAAATCTGAGCATGGGTAAGACTTGGACTAAACACTGTTCGGCTAAGCGAAAGCGAAGAAAAAATTTTTTCTTTTAGCAGGGTTGTTGGTGAATTGGCTGGGTTAGAAAGCGGATAGGGGCCTATCCACTGCGTGGTGTTTTTGTATTTGGAAAACGAGCGATGGATTTTGCTGAGAATTAGAATCCTGATGAGCTTATATTCAAAGATCATGATTCTGACTTGTTGGTTAGAATGTAAAAAGGCAAGCTGCCAAAATCGTATGAGGGCGCGCCAAACTTTCTTTCTTTTCCTAGCGATCCTTCTTAGCCCGCTGGCGATTTCTCAAGAATTGATTCCACCTGTTTCGAAAGTGGGAGAGGGCCCATTAGTAGAGGCGCGTCAGATTTTTTCTCTCTCTAAAAAACCAACTTCATCCTGCCATGCTTCCACAATTGTCGAGACACCTGGAGGTTTGGTGGCGGCTTGGTTTGGGGGCCCCCATGAGGGCCATCGAGATGTTGGGATTTGGATCTCCCGATATAGAAGCGGAAAGTGGAGTGTTCCTGTAGAGGTTGTGAACGGGGTGCAAAGCCGCACGAAACGATATCCCTGCTGGAATCCGGTGCTTTTTCAGCCTGAGAATGGCCCTCTTGTCCTTTTTTATAAAGTTGGCCCTAGTCCTAGTTCTTGGTGGGGGATGATGACGACTTCAACCGATCACGGTAAAACCTGGTCGTGGCCTACTAAACTTGGGGAAAACCCGTCGATCGGGCACCTCCTAGGCCCGGTGAAAAACAAGCCGCTTGAGCTTAAAGATGGATCGATTCTCTGCCCTTCCAGCAGCGAAAAGGGAGACAAGTGGCGAGTGCACTTTGAGATTACTCGTGACCTCGGAAAAACATGGAAAGTTATCGGGCCGATCAACGATGGAATCGAGTTCGATGCCATCCAACCTAGTCTTCTCATCCAGAAAAATAAGAGTCTTCAAATCTTATGTCGAAGCCGCCAAAATGTGGTTACTCAGAGCAGGTCTTCAGACGGTGGCAAAACGTGGGGCCCGATGGTGGCGAGTTCTTTGCCAAATCCTAATGCAGGAACGGACGCATTGACTCTTGCCGATGGCAGACATCTCATTGTCTATAATCACACTACGCGAAAATCTCCAGTGCCTGGCCGGCGTATGCTTAACGTCGCAATTTCTGAAGATGGAACGATTTGGGCGCCCGTGGTAACTCTTGAAAAAACTTCACAAGCTGAAAATTCCGATCGTTCGGTCGAGTATTCGTATCCTGCAGTGATTCAGACCAAAGATGGAAAGATTCACATCAGCTACACTTTCCATCGCAAAGGTGTTAAGCATGTCATCCTTGACCCAGAAAATCTTTAAGACACTTCCCAAACAATACCATGAGTACCCATCAAATACATTCTAAGTCCACTCGACGTAAATTCCTTACTCAGGCGACATCGTCCGCTTTCGGATTTACTTTCATTCCTGCTTACCTCACGAGCGCACGAGCCCAGAATAACCCCCAACGTCCTCCGAGTCAGCGAATCAACTTAGGCTGTATTGGAGCAGGAGGAAGAGGGGCCAGCGTAGTCTCAGGAATATGCCGGAAAGGTAATGCGACCCCGGTTGCGATTTGTGATGTTGACCACAATCGGGCGGCTGGAATCATCAGGGGAAACCCGAAAGCCAAGCTTTTCCACGACTTCCGTGAGATGTTCGATCAGATGGGTGGAGATATTGACGCAGTCTCTGTGGCAACTCCTGACCATACTCACTTTACGGCGGCCATTCAAGCGATGTCATTGGGTAAGCACGTTTATGTTGAGAAGCCGCTGACTCATACCTTTGAGGAGGCAGCAATACTCATGCGAGGTGAGAAGAAATTTAAAGTGGTGACCCAGATGGGAAACCAGGGCCATACCTCCGGTGGATCGGAGCAATTTAAGCGCATGCTTACAGGTGGAGTGGTCAACGATATCGTGAAGGTTGAGGCTTGGAAAAGTGCTTCGCTTTGGTTCATGGACAAGAAAAAGCGAATCAAGGGTTACCCTAAAGCCCAACCCATTCCAGAATCGCTAAAGTCGTGGGATCTCTGGTGCGGGCCGCAAGAAATGAAGGAATTCAGCTCGATGTTTCATCCTTTCGACTGGCGTGGGTTCCATCTTTATGGTGGCGGTATGTTCGGAGATTGGGGGTGCCATATTATCGACTTTATCCACCACTACCTTGATCTTGGGCTTCCTACTAAAATCTCGCCCAAGGCACTTGGTGACTATAACAAGATCAGCTTTCCGCTAAGCTCGCATATTGAGTTGGACTTCCCTTCTCGTGGTAAGAATAAGCCGGCGGTACATGTTGTTTGGAAGGCCGGAGGCGATCACGCATCATCAATCGATAAAAAATATCTCGGAGGAAAGAAAGCTCCAGGGCTTGGCGGGGCTGGGACTCTCCTTCATCGCAAGCAAGAGGACTATCTAGTCCATCGGAATTCCCACAGTGGATCGTCCAAATTGATCTCGGCTAACAAGCATGATGATCTCAAGAAAGCTCTGAACAATAAAGGGCCCGCAAACGATCATATGGAGTCCTTTACCCAAGCATGTATGGGTCATGGTAAAACTGAATCTCCTTTCAGTGTGTCAGGAGCACTTACTCAAGTTTTGAATCTAGGCATGATTGCGGAATATCTTAACACCGACCTGAATTTTGATCGCAAGACCCAAAAGTTCATCGGTAACAAGGTGGCTAATATGCTCCTTTCTGGCCCTGCTCCAAGAAAGGAATGGACTGACCATTACAAGCTGGCTTAGCCGAGAATTTCGAGGTGGAGAATGGATTCCGGTTTTACACTCGCTCTAGGGTGCCGGTAATTCCTGCGAAGGAATTCGCCTCTACCCCGAGTCTCTGCAAGATGGTGGTAAAGAGTTTGGAGAGTGGGAGTTCTTCAATCTCCACCTTACCCCGCCACCCGCTGTCGCTCACAATTCCGGCGCCGGCTTGGTTGTCCTCATTGCCTTTGCCGAATTTGAGATAACGACCATTCTCGAAGCCTAGGTTTTTTCCGCCTGCAGATATGATGGGGTAGTTGCGGGAGAGGTGGAAACTGCTGGACGCGGAACCATGCATTGCAAAGGTGTTGTCGAGGATGTTTCCTTGCCCGTTTGGCTCTTTTGTGTCCTTCAGCTTCTGGATAAAACGGCCAAATTCTTCTGCTTGGTAGCGGTTGTAGGTTCCCAGATTCTCCCAGCCTTTGGGTTTTTTGACGGCGTGTGTTAGAGCATGAGCATTTCCCAAACCAACGGCCGTTGAGAGAAGGTTATGAGGGCCACCGCCATTTTCGCGACCCAGCTGGAAGGTCGCAACGCGGGTCGAATCACTCAAGAAGGAGAGATAAATCAGCTCATACATCGTCTCGAAGTAAAGCTGCGCCTCCTTTGGTCCAGCTTCCAGAGTTAGGTTGCTGGTGTCCACCTTGGGAATCGGGTTGTCGATCCATTGTCGGGCTTTCTCTAACTTCACTTCAGTATCGCGAACCGCATCAAGATACTGCTCTAGGGTCCCTTGATCGTGTCGAGAAAGTTTCCGTCCCAACGAACGGGTGTTAGCGATAAGAAGATCTAGGGCGCTTTTACTTCGGGCCAATTTTGCTGCTGCTTCTTTGCCGCTTGTGACAAAGAGCATGTCAAAAATCTGCTTGGGGTGATTTAAGGCAGGGATGGGCCGTCCGCTCCGATTGTAGGATTGGGTCTGGGCTCCTCTTGGGCCGCCAACTCCTCCGTTAGTCGACATTACCAACGAGGAATGACGTGTGAATCGTCCTATTTGTTCGGCATAAACTTGGTCAATTGAGATCGAGTTTTTGTAGGGTCCATGTCCGCCTATGTCTGCGCCGGTCAGATATTGGTCGGCATTGGAATGACCGTGAACCGTCCTAGCTGCCGGATGGGAGAGTCCCGAGTAGATCGTGATTTCCTTCCGCAAGGGCTCGAGCACATCGAGCACTTTGGTGAGCTTGAAATTTCTTTCGCCACCCCGGGGAAACCAACTCCAATCCTTCCAGGCTGGATCTTCTTTGACTGGAAGACCTACCCCATCGGGATGATAAACACTGAGAAAGCGCTTGGGAGCAGGGTTCGGATTTGAGTCATCTGCCGCAAAGGTCTCTAGCCACGGCAAGCCAAGGGCAATGCCTGTTCCTCGAAGAAAATTTCGGCGATTCATGTCAGCGGGTTTGGTCATCATCCGGCTTTTGGTTACTACTTAGAATTAAAGATACTACTAAAAATGATCAAGTGTATCAAATCGCGTAGACGATCTTCCTTTTTTCGAAATTGAACTGTCAGGGCTTCGATTTCAGCATGGTCACTAAAAGTTAGTGGACGGCCAAGGGCATAAGAAGTCATTTTGTGAACCATTGCTCTCGCAAATTGGTCCTGACGCTCCGCCAGCAGATAGCGCTTCAGGCCTTCCATCCCAGCTATTTCCTGTTTGTTGAACAAGGCTGAGGTCGCATCAATTGGTTTATTTTTGATTTTGGTCCGATAGACGCCCAAGGCGTCATAGTTTTCGAAGGCAATTCCCCAAGGGTCGATTTTAGCATGGCATGAAATGCAGGCTGGTTTGTTGCGGTGATCCTCGATACGCTCCTTGAGCGTCATCTCGAGGATTTTTGGATTGGTCAAATCGACTTCCGGAACATTTGGTGGCGCGGGCGGCGGCGGGTCATCGAGAATTCGTTCAAGCATCCAGATTCCGCGTTTGAGTGGGTGAGAATCCTTGCCGTCAGAATTCATAGTGAGGATTGCGGCATTTGTCAGAATTCCGCCGCGATTGGTGTTGGGTTCAATTGAAACTTTGCGAAATTGAGGGCCATAAATATCGCGAATTTGGTAATGTGCAGCCATCCGTTCATTCAACATAGCATAGTCCGAGTGAAGGAAGTCCATTAGGCTCTGGTTGTTGTTAAGGACGTATTTAAAAAAGGCGATGGGCTCTTCTTGCATGGCTTCCATTAGTTCGTTGTCGGTCACATGGACTACGCTTTTAAGTCCATCCAAACCGAGCCATTGTTGAACGAAGTGTTTCGAGAATCTTGCGGATCGAGGATCGGCCAACATACGTGTGATCTGAGCCCCAAGAACTCTGGGATCCCGCAGTGTTCCTTCCTTCGCGAGGTCTTTAAGCTTTTTGTCTGGTATGCTGGACCAAAGAAAAAAGGAAAGCCGGCTGGCTAATTCGGTTTCGCTAATTGTCGAAGAATCCTCCTGTGTTAGATAAAGAAACTCCGGTGTTGCAAGGACCGTTGCCAGCACCTCAATCATCGCTTCCTCCATCGTCGAAAACTCAGGTCGATATTTCATGAACAACGTGACGAAGGGCGCCACTTCATTTAAGCTTACGGGGCGCCGCCACGCTCGTTTCATGAATCGAGTTAAGACCTCACGAGCATATTCTACCTCTTCGTTTTTATTCGGGCTTGCAAAGAAAATATCACGATGGGTTTGGGGCGGCCATTGTTCGAAAAAGGGTGCGCAAATTTCGATAAAATCAATGGTGATACTGAGCGGTTCCTTTCCCCGTGTTTTTGACTGGCATTCAATGGTTAGAAATTCATCGCGTCTCGGGAATGTTTCCTTGTTGTTTCGGAATGGGTTTCGCTGGATTTCGCTGAGAGGAATATCTAGGTGGATTAATTGTGGCTCAGTCAGCGAGCCTGTCACCGGAATCGCGCGTTTGCTGATGACCTCGGAAAAGTTGGCATTGTTACTTGTATGAGCGCTAAAAATAAAACGGAGGCTCGCAAATTCATCAGTCTTCATCGTTGAGCGTCCGGCCCGGAGAGTGATGCGCATCGTGCCTTGGTCGGGCAGGTGATTGCTCAGATTAAATTTCACGGATCGATTCCTCTGGTCAAAAATGACGGTTTCTGGAGGAGCCTGACCTTTTTTTGTTTTTTGGGTGAGGATGTGAGTTTTGCTAACCTGGTCGCGATCAAGGGTCGATGAAGCCTCGTCTGAATTTGGAAGCTGATAAACGGTGACCTTAGGTTGCTCACCCACCACGGTGGTGTGTTCAAGCGCTTTGAGCGCTATCTCACGATAAGTCTCAAACTGCATTGCAGACATTTGCAGCGTTTCTGAGCTATTTTTGAATCCATTTTCCGAATCAGCTTCGGGAGGCAGGTTTTCAGAGAGTGAGTAGGAGAGTCCAAGTAGGTCTTGCAACGCGTAATCGTATTCGTATCGCGCCATACGACGGAACGATGAATGACCACCCTCATGACGTCGCTCCGTTGAAGCTTTCTGAATTTCAGAACTTAACCATTCTGTGACCTTGCTGGTTTCTCCGCTGGTGAGTTTCACCTCGGCATCTTCAGGAGGCATCTCGTCATTGCTTACGGCATCTAGAACCTCTAGCCACCAATCGATATCACCTCCCTCGATGAGATTGGGATCGAGGGTATCGATCCGAAATTTGCCCTTGGCTTTTTTGGGGCCATGGCACTGAACACAGGTCTTGGTGAGAATTGGTGAAATATGCTTCTTGAAGTCTGCGAGATTGGCAGATGGTTTTCCGTTCGCCGCTTTGATCGCTTGTTTTTTTTCCAAGAGTGCTGAGTTCGCGCGCCCGATGGTCCGGGTTTCTTCCAAGGAGGGAGGGTTTTCCGATGGCGATGATTTCTGGGCGTTACAAAAAACGGTTGATGCCAAGAGGCAAAAGACAGTGCTGCCAAGCCGGGTTTTGGAAAGAGTGGGGAATATATTCATTGTAGCTTCTATGCCTATGCAAAGAGGGCCATGACGTTATCTACTGCTGGCTCATGCTGTGATCTATCGGCCAAATTTGATAAGAGGGTGAATGTTTATTTTTAAGGGTGGTGAGAGAAGGGGCTTTTGCTAGAGCGATAATACGCAATCTCACGATAGTATTTGCTTCAAGGTAAAGTATTACTCCACGATTTTACTTATGATTACTTTTTCAAGACGATTTCTCGCCGCTGGAAGCCTTTTCTTCGCTAGTTTTATGGGCCTTCTGATTGCGGCCGAAGTCGAGCAAGCCCGGGCCGAATATCCGGGTGGGTTTTCACGGCCCCCTTCGCAGGGGAAGGACTACAATACGTGGAAGGATGCTCAGGGCCCGGATGTGGGAGTGGGGAAAATTGACCTGGAACGTCTGCCTTCTCAGGTCGATAATTCTACCCGCGAGCAGTTCCCTCCGATTTACAAACAGAGGTGGGGGACGTGCGGTCAGTTCGCAGCGATAGGATCTATCTTTACCTATGAGATGAATGTTTTAAATGGGACTGCGGCAGACTCTGATGCAACCCGCTTTCCGGCTCACTTTTCGTGGAATATGATGAATCGAGCGGAGAACGTGGGATCCGAGGCCTATCATGGTTGGGAGGTCGCTAAGCGGATCGGTATTCCCACTGCCAAATCTTACGGTGGCGTTCGCTTGAATAAAATCGGGGTCTGGCCAAACGGTTATCAGATCTGGCGCGAGGCTATGGAGTATCGCGTGTCGGGTTATCGCTACTCGCCTGCTAATACTGTGGACCAGTTGAATGAGGCACGGGGATGGATGTTTGATCGAAATCAACAGAAGGTAGGAAAGAAAACGATTGGTGGAATTTTTGCCCTAGATGGACGAATGGGGGAATTAAAAAAGGTCACTAAAACGATCCCGGAAGGCGAGTATGGGGCTGGAGATGATGTGTGGGTCCGCTGGGGGCCGAGTGGCTACGGGCACGGAATCACCTGTGTGGGATACGATGATCAAGTCGGTTATGATGTGAACGGTGATGGCAAGATTACCAATGACCTTGACCTTAATGATGATGGTAAAGTGACTCTCGCTGACTGGGAACGGGGAGCCTATATCGTCGTTAATTCATGGGGCGAGAATTGGTCGAAGGATGGAAAGATCTTCCTTCTCTACAGCGCGATGATTGATTCCACGTGGAAACGTGGAAACTACCTTGGTCGGGCCGAAGTGACTCGCTATCTACCCCGCAGAACTCTTAGGTTGAAGCTTGCTTGTAGCGATCGGACGGATCTCCGAATGACCATTGGTATCGCCAGTGATAAAGATGCCAGCGCTCCTGAGCACGAATTTGCACCGGAAGCCTTCAATGGCTGGCCTCTCTTCCGCAGGGGGAACGCGGGACATGTTCCTATTGCTGGCCCGGAAGACAAAACACCGATCGAGGTCGGAATTGATCTTACTCCTCTCATCGACAAATTGGGCCCAGCAGAAGATGGCGAAGGTAAAATCTTTCTCAGGCTCACGCGCGCCGACGAAAGTGAGGCCGTCGGTGTGCTGCACGAATGTGCCGTCCGAAGCTATGACCCCAAAGGAAACTTCATTCGCGAATCAGAACTAACGATTAAGGATGGAAATTTTGGCAAATCACTCCTCATGATTGAGACCGTCATCAAGGGGCTTACAAGTAAGTAGAGGAGGCCTCAGCCATCCAGCTAACGTCGCTTCTGAATCACCAGTTCTAGGTTTTTCTTGGCAACTTGGTTGTCAGGGTCGAGCTCCAAGGCCATGCGGAATTGCGCTTCAGCCTCGTTGAGTTTCCCTTGCTTTCCAAGCAGTGCACCGAAGTCGGTGCGCGCTTTGGAATTACTAGGATTTATCGCGAGCGTTTTTTTGTAATAGGCGACCGCCTTGCTCTTACTGCCCTTGGAATCTTCCTGCCATGCGAGCCGGTAATAGCCTCCACTCACTCTTCGTTTTAGCCGTGCGTTACGAGTTTTCGAGTTCGGGCTCGTCAACGCGTGCTCAAGATAACGCAACCCTTGATCAGGAAA
>Ga0102813_1000608_pt1 | contig 16330 bp, 18 predicted proteins | sample ColrivemetaGS725_FD_84512 | JGI IMG/M metagenome (GOLD analysis project Ga0102813, IMG submission 84512) | Estuarine microbial communities from the Columbia River estuary - Flood tide ETM metaG S.725 | ecosystem: Environmental > Aquatic > Marine > Intertidal zone > Estuary | place: USA: Columbia...
CGAGGTTGAAAAATTAAAAAATTTAGATGTTTTGGTGATCAATGCCTTACGTATTGAATCGCATGTGTCTCATTTTAACCTTGAGGAAGCTCTAGCATTTATCAAGTTGATAAACCCAAAAAGAGCTTTCTTGACGCATATCAGTCATCATTTAGGCTTTCATGAAACCGTAGAAAATAGCCTGCCACCAAATGTTAAACTCGCTTACGATCAATTACAAATATCCATTTAAAATGAAAGGAAAAATATACCTTTACTTATTCGTATTTTCTTTATTAGTCAATGTATTTCAATACGTAAACTCCAAAGGCATTATTGATAAGTATGAAAAAGATATCAAGAAATTTAAAGCTAAAATTGAAATTTTAGAAAACTCAAATTCAGAAGCCTCTCTTTTAGAAACTGAAAAAGACACAGTTAAATTTTAGTTGAAATCCAATCTCTTAGTTCATAGAAATTTTGAGGCGCAACTCCATGACCCACGGGAAATTCGCTATAGGTATGTTCGATATTTAAAGACTTCAAAAACACAGGCGTTTGTCGTGCCCAATCGATTGGGATGACTTGGTCTACGGTACCATGAGAACAATAAAAACTCAAGTTTGAATAGTCTAATATCTCTAAATTATCAGGTAATATATCATGATTCACATAACCGCTCAAGCCAATGATGTTTTTAATTTTTGTGGGGTGATTCAAGGCTGTTGCCATTCCTAAAATGGTACCTTGACTAAAGCCTAATAAACTCACGTTATTTTTATCGACGGGGTAGTGTTCACAAGCCGCATCAATACAATCAATTAAAATTTTCATTGACGATTTTGCTTGCTCATTATCATTCCATTTATTTTGTTCTGCATCAAAATTAATCGCATACCAAGCATTTCCACTAGGTTGAAGTGGATAAGGTGCCCTAATAGAGATAATAAATAATTCCTCAGGAAGTTCATTTGCAAATGAAAACAAATCATTTTCATCGCTGCCATATCCATGGAGCATCACTAATAAAGGTGCATTTTCTTTGAGTGTGGAGGGTCTAGTGATATGAATTAACGGCAGTTGAGCGCTCATTTATTTAATTTTTTTAAAAGCAGTTTGATAGAATTTTCCAACCAAAGGAATTGGAATTGTTTTTCCGGATAATGCCGTTGAAAATCCATAGATAAATAGAATACTAAATGCAGTCCAAAATGATCCTGTAACTTGCCAGTTGTCAAAATATCCAACAGGATAGCCTAAGGCCAAAAACGATAACCAAAGCCCTAAGGATTGACGGATATGAAAATAAGCGAATTGACTTTTTTTATCTGAATTTGCAAGGTAAGCAATGAGTACTCCTAAGAGGTAAAAGTAACTTATAACCGCACTGTTTTTCCCTGCTTTAATATCTTGATTTTCTAACATTAAAGAGCTATTGAAGTGGAGTTGTTCGCAATGATGCCATAAACTGTTCCTTTTAATTTTGAGCCTAAAAAGAGCGAGTTTTTTGATTTTGAATGGATGTGCTTCTCTTCAAAAACATAGGTTTCTGAAGGATTGAATAAACTGAGTTGTGCTTTGTTTCCAACAGTAATGGAATCAGATTTTAAACCAAATCGTTCTTTTCCTCTCGTCAGTAATTGCACAGTTTTTTTGGTTGTAAATAAAGCGTTTAGTGCACCAAAAGCACTTTCCAATCCGATAGTGCCATTTTTAGCATCATCAAATTCTATTTTTTTATGCTCTATATCAATTGGATCATGATCGGTTGTGACCATGTCTATTGTCCCGTCTTTGAGTCCCAAAATAAGCGCCTCAATATCTGACTGCGTTCGCAAGGGAGGATTGACTTTAAAATGGGTATCAAAGTCGCTCAAGCTTTCATCTGTAAATACTAAGTTATGGATGGCTACACTACAACTGATGTCTAGTTTTTTTGCTTTGGCTTCACGAATTAAATCGACTGATTTTGCGGTAGAAATTGTTGGAATGTGCAGTTTGCCTTCTGTGTATTCTAAGAGGAACAAATCACGTGCAATTTGTAATTCTTCCGACAATGCTGGAAGTCCTTTGAGTCCGAGTAGAGTGCTCGTTATGTTTTCATTCATAACTCCATTTGCAGCTACTTTGGGTTCATGTGGAAAGGAGTGTACCAGGCCATCAAAACTGGATGTATATTGTAAAGCTATTTTGAGGAGATTAGGATTTTCAATTGGTTTTTTATAATCTCCAAAAGCGATGCTTCCAGCCGATTTCATATCAAATAATTCAGCAAGGTCTACTCCTTTACTTTCTTTTGTAAGTGCCCCAATAGGGTGTAAGTTGGTTACAAAATTGGTTGCTTTTGATTTTACAAACGCAATGTCTGAGTGAGAGTCAATCACGGGATATGTATGAGCGTTTAGAGCGATGTCTGTAAAACCAGAAGCCGCTGCGACTTGTAATCCATTTGCAATCGTTTCACGTTCTTCATACCCAGGCTCACCAAAAGACACACTGCTATCGAACCAGCCACAAGATACATGTAGATTTTCTAACGATATTACAGGATATTTATTTGTGTTTTTTAGAGATTTAGCAATTTGAGTAATGAAACCGTTTTCAACTAAAATGTCTTGAGTTTGATTGTGGAAATCACTTTTGTCATCAAGAATTGTAGCTGATTTTATAAGTACGTTCATTTAAAATATTTTAAGATGAGCATTTCAAAAGCTAATAATATTAGTGCAAAAATAACAAACCATTTCCATAACCAAGTCACATTCGCCTCAATTTTTATGTTTTTAAGTGTGGTGTCCAAAGAATTCTGAATCGAAACTCCTTTTATTTTTGTAACATCTGAATAGTATAGCTGGCTTTCATTTCTGTTATAGTTATAGCTTATTTGTGTCAAGGTGTCTTTGTCTTTTAAGACGGAATAGTGTCCAGGTTCATTTGGATACTCTTTTGTAGTGATGCTAACTTTGGTATTAAAATTTGTTTGCAAAGGAATAAATTGTCTATCATTTCTTTCTAATTTTAAAATACGATCCTTTTGTAAATTTACTTTAATATCAAATATATTTTCTGTGCCAATCCAATAGTATAAAGGGGGTGTTTTTAAACTTGATCTTCCAATATTATAAAATGTTGGAACTATTAATGGGGAATTTACAAAATTAGAGTCCTTCGTTTCTACGGCAGCAGTAAAGACAAACAATTTCTTAAATTGAACTAAGAAAGGCTGTTGATCTTCAAACGATAACACGCTATTTGTGGTAGTAGTGAGAGGGTAATAAAATTGAACCTTTGGGTATTGGAAGTTAGTAACTTTTTCTTCAAAAACGTCTTTTAAAATAGGATGATTAAACGCAATGTTGGTGATGCGTTTCTCTTGAATTTTAGTTTGTTCAAATCTGTATTTTGTTTGTGTAGCTAGAAGCTGATTATAAGATTGTAAGTTACCGTTTTTAGAGGGGATCATTACGACTATGCCTCCAGTATCCATAAACGCCTCCAGGCTATTTTTTAAGGCAATAGAAATCTGATTCAAACCATTTAATACAATAAGGTTTTGGGATTTAATTTGACTATAGTCTAGTGTCTTGTAATTTTGACTTTGAAATAAAAATTCATCCTTAGCATATAATTTCTTTAAAAATGTAGAATTTGAATTTTCATTAATAGCTAAAACCGCTATTTTTTCGGCTTTTGGAATATTAAAATAGAAGGTGTCATCAAAGGGTATTTGAGTGTCTTCCACGGAAAGTTTGCCGTTAAACTCTAATGTGTTTGATAAAACAAATGCAGTTTGGTAGTTTTTAGATTTTTCTAAAATAGATTTCCCAACAACTCTCTGGTCTTGGTACAGAGTCACAGGGATACTATCGCTTGTTTTACTCGAGGATTTTCCAATAACATTCAAAGTGTAATTGGTGTTTAGAGAGGGTTCTAATGATACAGATTCAATATAACTATTGGCAGTGTTGATTGGGTTTAAAGGCACTAAGACAACCTGTATTGAAGTGTCAAGTACGGACAGGATTTCTTCTTTCTGTTGTTGAAAATCAGACACTATAACAAGTGTTTTTGAACTGGTTTTGGAGTCCGAAAATAGTGCTTTTCCTTTTAGAATCAGCGTATTTAAGTTCAACTGATTTTGACTGTACTTCATTGAAAGTAAGTCTGTTTTTAAGTTTTTTACTGAGGTTGATTTATAACTCTTATCATTAGTTAATAGTCCAATTTTTTCATTTTCATCAAAGCCCGTAATTAGATCTTGAACAGCTCTACTCAAAAGGGAACCCTTAGGACCAATAGCTTGCATACTGAAGGAATTATCTAAATAGACAACGGTTTCAGAAGTCTTTTTTTGGACTGTTTGATAGGATAGAAAAGGTTGACTGAAGGCTATAATAATACTTGCAATTGTTAGAAGTCGTATCAGTAAAATAAGCCATTTTTTTAGTTGTGAACTCTTTCGAGTTTGAAAACGTATTTTTTCTAGTAAGGCAACATTTGTAAATTCTTGAACTTTAAAACGTCTGAGTTGAAATAAATGAATAAAAATAGGGATGAGCAGTGCTGGAAGTGCGTAAAAAAAACCTGGTTGTAAAAACTGCATCTGATGGATTGAGTTGTCAAATATAAAAACTAAAATTTGATTTGGTTAACAGAAGAAGAAATAATCTTTCATGGAGGTCTTTTGATGCACTTGAAGATACTGTTTGATTTCCAATTGCGCTTCTTGATTGGCAACAGTAACGATACTTTGATAGTTTTTGATTGAGTTTAGGTATTCAAAAGGTTTTAAGGTTTGATTGTAAATATCTTTTCCTATTTTTTTTGGGTTGTCACAGACCCATTCAAAAGGAGTGTTTTTTTCAATAAGTAACTGCGCTACTTTTTTTCCTTTGGTACCTGCCCCCCATATAACTAATGTTTTGTCTTTGTTGTAAGAGAGTTCTAAAAAGTAATTGACCTTTATTTCTAAAAATGAATTTTCAGCATAATGTGCATCTACTCTCGAAGTTCTTACAGGATAATCGCGCCAATGATGGAGTACTTCATTTGAAGGAATACATTTGAGTCCTTGTCTGAAAAACCGAAACGCTAAATCATAATCTTCGGGATAAATATCTGGGGTAAATCCGCCGCAGTGGTCAAAATCAGTTTTGTAAACCATCCAGCAGGGGGAGGGAATGACACATTCTTTATAAATTTCGTCGAAGTTAATGCCTTTGGAAGTTAGCCTATTGAGCCAGTCTTCGTAGCGTTTATAACCTTTGCCAACACCTGTTTTTGAAAAATATTGAACGTTTCCTAATGCCAAGTGACCTTTTCCACGTGTTACAAGCGATTGTTGCATTTGCTCAAGTTTGTTTAAAGCCATTACATCATCACTGTCCATACGAGTCACAAAAGTACCTTTGGCCAGTTTATAGCCTGTTCGAAGCGCTTCAATAATTCCATTACCAGTATTGCGGAGTAAGTGGATTCGAGCATCGGAATTAGCATAATTTTGTACAAGTTGATAACTCGCATCTGTGGAACCATCATCAATAATAATAAGTTCCCAATGGGAATATGTTTGTTGTACAATAGAATCTAAGCATTCTACTATGTAAGATTCCGTGTTTTTAAAGGGAACCAGAATACTTATAAGCGGAGTTTGCATTAATATTTAGCAGCTTTCCCATTGGCAGAAGATTCTTTAAGAAATTGTCTTAAATCATCATTAGCCTGAATTAAATCTTCATTCCTCAAATACATCATATGTCCGCTTCTGTAACCTTTAAATGTAAATCGATCTTTCATTTTGCCGCTAGGATCTACTTGCGATAAGGTATATTTTGCATTAAAATAAGTGGTTGCTCCATCGTAATACCAAGATTGATTCAGCACTTTAAGATACGGATTTTGTGCCATGGCCAATCTTAGATTGTCTCGTGTATTGTCATCGTCATTATTCCAAGGACGAACAGATCCAAACATATTGTATTTTAAATCGGTTTTAAATTTTAATTCGCTTTTTATATAATGATTGATGGCAGGAGTAAATGAATGCAGCCAAGAGGAAAGCTCTGCGCTGTAGTCGGGACTGTTTCCAGATTCTTTTTTGTCTATTCCAAGGTAACGAGAGTCCAAACGTCCAATTGTTTGACCTGTATCATCTCGAAGTAATTCTTTCCAAAAAAATGAATTAGGAACTTCTAAATTATGTTGTAAAATTACTTTTTGACTCAGCCCTGAATAATAGGCCATTTTTTCACTCACTGCCATTTTTTCATCAGGATCAATAAACCCTCCTTTAGCCAATGCAGGGATGAGTGTGTTTATGGCATATGCTTCAGATTCTGGAAGAATCTCTAATAAATCTTTAGATTGTAGTGCTACAGGTAATTTGTTGTGATACCATGCGGTTGCAGTGTAATAGGGGAGGTTCAGTGCTGATGCAACAGGTCCTCCTACGCGTAAAACCTTATAATCTGCAGGAGATACTAAAATGACACCATTTAAATACATCCATTGATTTTGTTGTAGTTCTAAAGACAAGCCCATCACACGAGTTCCACCATAACTTTCGCCAATGATATATTTAGGAGATTCCCATCTATTTTTACGACTTACAAATGTATTGATCCATTCCGCTAAATATTTGATGTCTTCGTTAATTCCAAAAAACTGTTCCCGATCGGGCATTTCTCCATCTTTATTGGGAAGCATTCTGGAATATCCTGTATTTACAGGATTAACAAAAACAATATCCGCTTCGTCTAAAATAGAGTTTGGGTTGTTTTTAAATCCATAGGGTTGAACTGGGTAGCCTTCAGAATCTACATTCAAAATTCGAGGACCTGTATAGGCAACATGCATCCAAACAGAGGCAGAGCCTGGACCTCCATTAAAAGAAATGATTAAAGGACGTGTAGCCCTGTTTTTTATATTGTTTCGCGTATAATAGGTATAAAACAAACTCGCAATTGGCAAACCATTTTTATCCCAAACGGGTTGCATCCCTGTTTCTGCAGTATAATCAAACTTCACCCCTTTTACGGTTGTTGTATGCGAGGTTGTAACTAATGTGTCTACAGGAATTTCAATGGATTGACTGGATCCAATAAATAGAGAAATCAAACAGATATAAAAAAGACTATTTTTCATTGTGATAAAATATATGTTAGAGTTTACTAAAATACAACTTTACTACAAAATAGAGGTAATAATTTAAAATTCTGCTAAGGTGGTGGCAACAATAGCTTCTGCTTTTTTCTTTTCACTCGAGTGTACATACAGCTCTTGAAATCCGTAGGTGGGAGTTCCAAAACCAGCTAATCTAGCGGATTCTGTTTCATCCTTAACAATGGGAGTGATGCCTTGTTTTTCTAGGTTTTGAGTGATTAATTGAACCACAATAAAACTCCCTGCATACAATTTTGAATAATTAGATTCCATAGATTTTAATTTTTAGTATCAATATGTCCCCCTGAAGAAGATTTAATAATATTTTTTATAGCAGCTTCGTGGTTTTTGATGTGCGCGCCACTAGAGGCTTTCGCGTTGAGTTCTTCTTGGCAATTTACAGATAAATCGGATCCACTCGACGCATTTATTTCACAATAATTGGCAATTAACTTTGAAGCATTTAATTCACTTCCACTTGATGAGCTTCCAATAAACTCTTCGGTATTTCCTTCTAAGGTTAATTCACTGCCGCTAGAACTGCTGCTACTGATTTGACTGGTTTCAACGGATAGCTCCATTTCACTTCCACTAGAAGTACTCAAATCAAGGCTTGGAACTTTTAGTGTATTGGTACTAAAAACCTCACTTCCACTTGTAGCTTTGATTTGTTCAATTGTGATAAAATTGACCACTACTTTTTTGGAGGTAACATGGTGACTACTTTTATCCATGTAAATTTTTAGTGTTTCGTTTTTAATTTCTGTAATAATTAATTCCTGAATATTTTCATCTGCTTGAACAGAAATATTCGGACTCTCACTTTGTGTTAGAAAAAGATCAATTCCGGTACTTACTTCGATACTGTTAAACGATCCATTAATGGGGCGTTGTTCGGTTACTACAACGCCGTTGCCACGCACCCCTTTATTAAATGGAAAGGAGTTGAATTGACAGGCGCTTAAAGCTAGATTTACAATAGTGAGGCTAATAAATTTTACAAGTGTCATCATGATAATTTGGGTTTAGGTTATTCGTTATTATTTAGGTTTGGACAATCCAAGCAACGCATGGATTTGTGGGCTATTTTAAGATAGTGTTCTTCTTTTCCATTATCTAAAATATCGTTATATCTCGAAATATTTCTGTGGTAAGAATAGGTGTTTTCGTCAGCGAATAAGACACTGCCAATGGGCAATTTTATAATGATCTCAATTGTTTGCCCTCTATACTGATGTTCTATATTTGTAAGAAAAAACCCATCTAAAGATAATGTGTTGTTTTTAAACTCATATTGATACTCCAGCGCCTTAGCACGGTCTTTAGCTTTTAAATAATCAATTCCAGATGCTTTTTTCTCGACTGAAATCGCCCCAACAGAATCTTTTGTAGACTGTACAATGAGTCTAACATTAGACCCATAAATTTGCTTCGTGTCCTGTTCGTCATATATAATTTTTAAGTCATTATCACGATGCAAATATTTCGAATATAAAGGGTTGCCTTTCATTTCTAGATACAAAGTATCTGTAATTGTAATTGGCAATTCGGCTTGTTCTGTGACACTCGCATCTATTCTAAAATCGGCGGCTTGTCTAAGACTAAATATAATGAGTGTGATCAAGACAATAAGCCAAATTCCTAATAGTGATAATTTAGTGTATAAATTCACTAAAGACATGCGTTTGGAGACCATGCGCAGACCTAATAGCAATATAAAAACCATCGGAATTCCAGTTACTAGTAGTGCTAAAATAGAAACCAACCATATCGGCAAGCCTGAGGAATTGATCAAGTCTGCAAAATCCATCCCCGGAAAATGTACGGCATCTGCAATACCAACGGAGAGTAAGCTGATAAAAAATCCAATGAGAATAACAATACTTAGAATGATAAAAATTACCCCAATTGTTTTAAAAATCAATTTAAAGAAGAGTAAAATAAGATCGCCAATTGTTTCAAAAAAAGAACGTGATTTTGATTGGATGTTTTTCCCCAAATCATTGAGTGATCCTGAGTTGACGCTGTCTTTTACACGCCCTAAGCTTTCTTTAACATTACCAAACTCTTCTTTTACTTTTTTTTCAATATTGGTAATGTTGATGGGCTTTCCCATCATGGACAATTTCTCAGCAGTTGTATTCGCCGCAGGAATTAATATCCATAAAATAATATATAGTAAGGGCCCCATTCCAGCTCCAAAAATTAAGATCACCCAAAACAATCTTATAATGAGCGGGTCGACTCCAAAATAATACCCAAAACCAGAAGATACACCACCTATGTATGAGTTGTCTCGATCTCTGAATAAACGTCGTTTTTGACTGTCTGATTTGTCATTTTCATGGGTTTCTTCAAAAAGTTCTTCGTCTATTTTATAGTCTTCGGGCTGCCCCATTATGGATACAATTTCATCCACTTCTTTGTTTGATACAACTTGTTGGCTTGTTTTAATTCGTTCCGAAAATAGTTCTGCTACACGTCCTTCGATATCAGCTATAATTTCAGAAGCGCCTTCTGTATTTTGAAGTGATGCTTTGACGGCTTCAAAATAAGTTTGAAGTTTTTGGTATGCATCTTCATCAATATGAAAAAAGATACCGGCTAAATTTATACTTACAGTTTTGTTCATTTTTTTGTGGTTTTTGGGAGGGTTACTAAAGTTACTGCATTGTGGAGCTCACTCCATGTGGTCGTTAACTCAATTAAAAATAACTCTCCATTTTCAGTGAGTGTATAATATTTTCTAGGAGGTCCGGTCGTCGATTCTTCCCAACGATAATTGAGTAAACCAGAATTTTTAAGCCGCGTTAATAGGGGATATATCGTTCCCTCAACCACTAACAGTTTTGCTTCTTTTAGGGTTTTTAAAATTTCGGCAACATAGGCATCTTTATTTTTTAAGACGGACAATATGCAAAACTCTAAAACACCTTTTCGCATCTGTGCCTTTGTGTTTTCTATTTTCATTACTATTAATTTTCAACAAACCTAATACATAAAAAGGTATTATGTATAACATAGTATTATATTTTAACTTAATATTAACAAATTAAGATTCTTAAAAAATACCTATCTTAGCTAACTATCCAAGAGCACTCATGAACTTTACACCAAGAAAACTCAATCTTTTTTTACTTTTCAAATTACCATCTGCTTTTTTAACAGGCGTGCGAACAAAATCAATTGATGCACAAAAATGTGTAGTGATCGTAAAGCACCGTTGGATCAATCAGAACCCATTTAAATCTATGTTTTGGGCTGTTCAAGGGATGGCGGCAGAATTATCTACAGGAGCTCTGATTATGATGAAGATTCAAGCCTTAAATAAAAACGTTTCTATGTTGGTTATTAGAAATAATGCCAGCTTTAACAAAAAAGCAAAAGGCCTCATTACCTTCTCATGCGATCAAGGAAATCTTGTGGATGAAGCCCTAGAAAAGGCGCTTGCTACGGGTGATGGACAAACATTAGTTTTAACAGCCAAAGGCATTGATTTGTCTGGAGATGAGGTCTCTTCTTTTGACTTCGAGTGGTCTCTCAAAGTGAAACAAAAATAAATCTAAACATAGTGTTAAAGTTCGCTAGGTATCTTTAATTTTCACTAAATTTAGGTTCTAATCACAAAAATACACGCCTATTCAATAACATTACTTTTTATTAATTTTAATTTCTATAAAATGTCAAGAGCAATGTTTGAGTACACCAAAACGGTACTGAATAAGGTGAGTTTTGATACCACCCTTTTTTGTAAAGAAGTTCAAAAGGCACTTCAACGTTTATTACCATACGAAATAGAAGAATTAAAATTATTTATTCAAAACCTGGTAGTATTTAATCCAGATTTGAAACAATGTATGGTTTATTTGAATTAGTCTTTTTCATAAAATTAAACTGTAAAAGTGGCCGAGAGGTCACTTTTTTTATGTTGCTATTGGACTGATAATTTGAACATTTTGAAACGCAATTGCTCCCCGAATGATCCCTGATATGATGTTATGAAGGGCATCACTAATTTGAATTTTTAACTCACTTTTATGGTAGATCAAACTAACTTCTCTTGCGGGCGAAGGTTCACTGAAATAATGTAAGTTTTGTTGTTCTTTTTCTTTTAAATCTAAGGTGTGTAAGTAGGGGAGCAGTGTCATTCCCATACCCTCATTTGTTAGTTTTACTAACATTTCAAAACTCCCACTTTCTAATTGAAATTCATTTTGATCGGCAGTTTTATTTGCTTTACATAAATTAAGCACTCCATCTCTAAAACAATGCCCATCTTCTAATAACAACATGTCATTAATATCCAAGTCAGAGACCTCTAAGGTTTTTTTGGAGGTCAACCGATGATTGTTAGGGATGTACCCCACAAACGGCTCGTAAAACAACACACGCTCTTTGATGTGTTCATTTTTTAGAGGGGTTGCTGCTATGGCAGCATCTAAATGCCCATCCTTAATGCGTTGAATAATTTCTTCCGTATTCAGTTCCTCTATCTTGAGTTTTATTTTAGGATAGCGTTTGATAAATGTTTTAAGAAACATTGGCAGCAGCGTTGGCATTACTGTAGGAATAATCCCTAATTTAAATTCTCCCCCAATAAATCCTTTTTGTTGGTCCACAATATCAGTGATACGATCGGCTTCATTGACAATGTTTTTGGCTTGATTTACAATCTTACGCCCAACTTCGGTCAATTCAATTGGTTTTTTACTGCGGTCAAAAATCTGGATGGCCAACTGGTCTTCCAATTTTTGAATTTGCATGCTTAGTGTGGGTTGTGTGACAAAGCATTTTTCGGCTGCTTTGGTAAAGTTTTGATGTTCAGCAACTGCTAAGACATATTTGAGTTGTGTGATGGTCATAATGGTTCTTATTGAGATTACAAAGCTATCAATAAAAACTATGAACTCAGCTTGTTTTGATAGTTTTTTACTGTGTTAAATAAAAAAATAATTACTTTGAAAAAGAAAATAAAGCGATCATCCTGAATTTATTTCAGAATTTCTACTGCGCAAAGCCTCCCGGCTTTGAGACCTCTATTTCTTATAATTATTTCGATTCACCAACCACATACAGGTTCCAAAAAAGATTAGATAAAACAGAAAATCCCAAATACGAACTTCTTCATGTTTAAAATAATGAAATGTTGACATTCCAATTGCGTAAACAATACCATATAGAAAACTGTTTTTTAGATTTTTCTTGTGCATACTTTTTAATTTAAATTTTTTGAGACCCCTGTTGCGCAATGTTTTCCGATTTTTAGTGTTCTATTTTTATACATTGTTATAGTTAGTTCTTTGAAAGATAAAAATAAATCCTTTATAAATTTTAATGCTTTACAATCAACTTTTTTGTAGTTGTTCCTAAGTTATTTTTTATTTTAATATAATAAATACCACTCTTAAAATTCTTCACACTAAACTGTAATTTACAAGATGAATTTATAACACTATCTACATTTAATTGTTTCCCTAGAATGTCATAAACGGTTAGATTAGAAATATGATTATAACTTTGAATAGTGACTAAATCATTTGTTGGGTTTGGAAATATTAATACGTTTCTAAAAGTTGCTTTATTCAAATCTAAAATATTAGGAGCTTCTTTCAATTCCCATTGAAAACTTTCCCGACTTGCGTTAATTGAGCTGTGCTCTGCGTATCCTAAATCATTTTCAATATTAATGTATTGGTTCGAACTAGAATTATTTATAAACCTACTATGTGTGCCGTTAACTGTTCTTTTTTCCCAAATAGAACTTGGTGAATTTAAGGCTATAGATGCGCATTCCAATGCTCCAGTTTGGTTTTCCATATGTATTTTGTCTCCCGAGAAAGCATTTTCTAAATAGTAATAACCACTCCCTGCGATTATTAGTTTCCATTTGAAAGTGTCATTACTTGTTTCTGCACTATATCTTACGACATTTCCATCTTGATATAAATAATTGTTATTGAACCTGTTCTTTATATAGTATAGTTTTTGGTCATCTAAACTTTCAATATTATCCATAAGTGTTATGGCATCACTTACCTGATAGTTTATAAAGTAGTCTCTCGTTTGGTTTAATGTATTTTGAATGCTTTGATCATTTGAATATTTTTTTCTCAGATCGAATAAACGATATATCTGTTGGAGTTCATATTCAGAGTAAGAAACACCTAATTTTGCTTGTAGATTAGTTAACATTTTGAATCCATATTCATAAGTAGGCTCATACATTGTTCCTTCTCCAAAATCATTCCAAGTCACTAATTGCAATGCATCTATTGATGTTTTATTTTCTATAGCCAAGTCAAGTGTTTGGTTCAATAGTATTCCGTCATTGTGTTCTAGATAAAAATAATTATTTCCCCAACCACCTTCTGCATAGAAATCATTAAAACCAGGATAAGCACAGCCCATAGCATAGTCTAGAGTTGAAGCAACAGAGTTATAAAAGTAATTGATACCAGATACACCACTTTCAATTACCCAATCATATCCACCTCCTGCATTATGACCAACTTTATATTTATCCCAATATAGAGGTAAAAAAACTACATCTTCCTCAGCCGCAGTCATTGCGTAATTCCAACTAGCTTCATCGTTAATATTAATAGGACCAAATATTCCAAAAAAGGGTTTTCCTGAGCTGGCTCTTATAAAGTTGTTTTTTGGAAAATAATTATTCTTCAAATATTCTATATTAATATGGACATAGTCAACAGGGTTCAAGCCATTTTCATTACCAACAAATCTATCTTCCATTATGACACTAAAATCTATATCAAGTACTTCAGATGCAGCCACAATAGCATTAGAATTTTCAAGTAATAAATCAATATCACCATTAGTACCAACCTCGCCATACCAGTTAATCAAAATTCCATCTATCCCACTATATTTCATAAGTAAAAGATGGTATTCAATAACATTTGGGTCTTGACTGTCGTATGGCCCAATTAAGGGGTAATAATGTGAAGCAATTTCTCGTTTTCCAGTAATTTCATCAACTATTAGATTAGGATTTTTATTAGCCATTGTCCAATGTGCTCCCCAATTAGTGTTATAATTAGGAGAATCAAACCAAGGCATATAATGCATATAAACTGGTTTATCGAATGTATCAGTCCCTTGAGAAAAAGTAGTATGAATACACCCAAAAAAAAACAATAAAGAACAGTACTTTAAAAATATTTTACTCATGATTTTTTAATTAAATATAACATGTTTGTGTATGGTTTGTTGCGTGGTTGGGCAACTAAGTTAGCAAATAAAACCCCGCTGCGCAAAGTCTCCCGACTTTGAGACCTCTATTTCTTATAATTATTTCGATTCACAAACCACATGCAAGTTCCAAAAAAGATTAGATAAAAAAGAAAATCCCAAATACGAACTTCTTCATATTTAAAATAATGAAATGTTGACATTCCAATTGCGTAAACAATACCATATAGAAAACTGTTTTTTAGATTTTTCTTGTTTATATTTTTTAATTTAAATTTTTTGAGACTCCTGTTGCGCAATGTTTTCCGATTTTTAGTATTCTATTTTTATAATACGTTCTTTCATTATTTTTCTTTTTTACTTTACAATGCATTCTTGCCTTTTTTATGTGGTGCTAAGTCAAGAAATCAAAGATTAGACGAAGTCAGGCTTTGCTAAACAAAACTCAAAGTCGGGAGACTTTGCGCAGCGGGGCTAATTTTTCAGTCCAGAATTGTTTTTTGACCTCTTTCTTATACTTTTTATTATCTAAAAAAGTGTCAATAAGGGTTTTCAAAACAAATCCAATTGCAGTAAAAGATGTTGCAATCAAAAAAGTTGCAATTTCACTATTTTCTTGTAATAATTTGAACATCATATCCAATTATGAATTTTTGTTTTAATGTGCTACAACGTTCTGTGTATGGTGCGTATCCCGAAGGGTATGCACTATACACCTTGTTGTAGGTAGTAATTAACTTATAAGTCTGAACCAATCTCTAAGGGTTAAATCTAATCTTAATACTTCATCTTCAGCAAGCGGTGAACAATGTGCGATTGGGTTTCTTAGTGAATTCAGTGCAGACATCACTTTCTCTAATGCTTTTCTTTCATTAAATATAGCTCCTCCGAATATGGACCAATTTGACTTGATAATCTCTCCTAATTCACCAAAAGTAGTATAGTCAATTGGGTCGGTAGATCTGGGAGTTACTGCAGCTTCCTTTTCTCGTTTAATACTCTTTTTAACGTTATCCTTAACTACCTGAGGAACAAGGTTATCCCACCATTCTTCATCTCCATTAGATTCGAAAACGTCTATGATAAGTTGTCTTATTGATTTTTCAAGACAATAAAACACCTCGTAATGTCGAGCCATTCTTTTGGCTTCACCCTTTAGTTCTGTGTCAAATTGAGAAAAATAGGTAGCTTCGATTTTCGTAGGTTGACTGGAACCTGTGCCCAAGTCAATTTGATACTTCTGCTCAATTTTGTCCAAATCAGCTTCGATTAGCATGTTAGTCATTGCAAAAGTTTTTATGGCTGCAGATTTATTCATTTTCTAATTTTGTAACAAGTTCTCTTTAAGACTTTTGAAAATCGCATTAAATACCTCTATGTCACTTGTAGCTGGAAGGTTCAAATTAATTGTATATGATAGGTTAATGGATTCATTGACCTCTGGACTAGATTTTTGAGATTTAATTGGCATTGATTTTTCTATTGTATCCAATTCAATTTGTGGTACTTCTGGATCTAAAGATTCAGATTCAAAATCTGCCAGTTTGTTCAATGCAGTAAAAGTTGATATGGTTTTTTTAAAAGGTGTTGAATTTTTATCTAGCCCACTTACTTGAATCACAAGTCCCTTCAGTTCAGTAGTATCTGCGTTATTCGCGTATTCATTTGCCGAAAATAAAGATGAATACACTTCTTTCATTGCATCGGCAATCGCCTTTCCTGAAAGCGAAGGGTTTCTAAACTCTTTGTAGCGGTTGGTTGGAGTTCCTTCATCAGAGACGAATCCCATTTTTTTGATAAATGGAATTATTGACCGATCCGTTCCGCCCTTCATTCCTAATTTTGTTGCTACAAAATCACGGGAGAACTTTTCAGGCACTGATGCCGTCTTGATTTTTTCTAACATTATTTCAAGTGTTCCGGTAGCTTGAGCGTACGGTATTGATTCCATTATTGTATACTTTTTAAATGATTAGTA
>Ga0102813_1000635_pt1 | contig 15921 bp, 10 predicted proteins | sample ColrivemetaGS725_FD_84512 | JGI IMG/M metagenome (GOLD analysis project Ga0102813, IMG submission 84512) | Estuarine microbial communities from the Columbia River estuary - Flood tide ETM metaG S.725 | ecosystem: Environmental > Aquatic > Marine > Intertidal zone > Estuary | place: USA: Columbia...
CCTTCTATACTTTGCTCCTTTTCCTTTTGAAGATTTACCTTGGAGTTTCTCTAAAGTTTCTCGCACTTGTTTTTGTACGTCAGCTTCACTAGGCTCTTCTTTTGGAGTGTGTGTAACTTTTTTACGAACTCCTCCTCTATTGCCTTGTTGATTTCCAACTCGACCTCCTTTTGGAGGGCTTTTACTTATTCTTCTACGTTTACTTTTTTTCTCTTTATCGGTATCTGCTACAACTTTCTTTTTCTTTTCTGGCTTTTTAAATTGTGATAAATCTATTTTTTCTCCAGTAATTCTAGGACCATCTAATCTTTTATATTTTGTAACTACTTTCTCTGGATCATTTATTACATCTGAATCATTTCTAGCATCAACAGTTTTAGGAGCTGGAGTTTCTTTTTTTATAGGAAGAGTTTGAGGAGATTTTTCTTCCTTTTTAACTACTATATTTTCTTTTTTTACAGGAGCAGAAGCTTCTTTCTTAACAATTTCAGGTACATCTTTAGCAACTTCTTTTTTAACAATTTTTTTTGCTTCCTTAGAAATTACTTTTTGCGATTCTTTTGTGGTATTAAGCTCAATAACTTTTTCTTCTTTTACAGAAGCAGAGACTTCTTTTTTAACAGTTTCTTTCTTGTTCTCTGAAGGTTTTTTAGTATTGAGATCAATTTTCCCAAGAGTTTTAGGTCCTTCAAGCTTAACTTCAGCTTTTATAACTTTTCTAGAAGCTTCGATTTTTTGCTTCCTTTCTTCAAGCTCGCGCTCAGAAGCCAAACGAATATCCTCCTTTTCTTTTCTTTTCTCTTCACCAACTTCTTTAGAAGCTACCTTTTTACTTTTATCTGTCTGAAACTCTTCAAACATCACTTGGTATTCTTTATTAGAAATTTTCGTGGTAGGTCGAGACTCCACTTCGTAACCTTTAGAGCTTAAAAATTCTACTGCGCGATCCAATGAAATATTGAATTCACGAAGTACTTTATTAAGTCTCATTGTTTTTACTTCAGACATATAGACGCTTTCTCCTGTTTATTCAGTTTAAATTTAAAAATATATATTCAAAATTACTACTTAATCTTCAAATTCTTCTTTTAATATATTTAAAACCTCTTGAATGGTTTCTTCTTCTAAATCAGTTCTTTTTACCAATTCTGCAAGATTATTTTCCAATACACTTTTAGCAGTATCCAATCCAATTTTTTCAAATTCTTTGATGATCCAATCTTCTATTTCATCTTTAAATTCTGATAACTCTACATCTTCTTCAGCTCCTTCACGCAATACATCAATTTCATAACCTGTTAAATAACCTGCTAAACGAATGTTATGTCCTCCACGTCCAATAGCTTTAGACACTTCTTCTGGTTTTAATATTACTTCTGCTCTTTTCTTTTCTTCATCTAACTTTATGGAAGTAACTTTTGCTGGACTTAAAGCACGAGTTATAAATAATTGAGTATTTGTTGTGTAATTAATTACATCGATATTTTCATTTCCTAATTCACGAACAATACCATGAATACGCGATCCTTTCATTCCCACGCAAGCCCCAACTGGGTCTATACGATCATCATAGGAATCTACAGCTACTTTTGCTTTTTCTCCAGGAATACGAACTACTTTTTTAACACTAATTAACCCATCAAATACCTCAGGAATTTCTTGTTCAAATAATTTCTCTAAAAATTTCGGATGTGCTCGAGACATCACTATAGAAGGTTTATTGCCTTTAAGATCAACACTTTCTATAATTCCTCTAACATTATCTCCTTTTCTGAAAAAATCTGAAGGTATCTGTTTTTCTTTAGGTAAAATTAATTCATTACCATCATCATCTAATAAAATGATAGCACGATGACGAATATGATGAACTTCTGCTGTGTAAATTTCCCCTTCTAAATCTTTAAAATACTTAAATATATTCGTGTTGTCGTGTTCGTGAATTTTGGATATTAAATTTTGACGTAATGCTAAAATTGAACGACGTCCCAAATCTATAAGCTTTACTTCTTCAGCAACATCTTCCCCAATTTCGTAATCAGTTTCAATTTTTTGAGCATCGCTTAATGAAATCTCTTGATTTGGCTCTTCTACTTCTCCATCGGCAACCACTACACGATTTCTCCAAATTTCTAAATCTCCTTTATCTGGATTGATGATAATATCAAAATTATCATCATCGCCATATTTTCTTTTTAGAGCGTTTCTAAAAACATCTTCTAAAATCGACATTAATGTCACTCTGTCAATTAACTTATCATCTTTAAATTCTGAAAAAGAATCAATTAATGCTAAATTCTCCATATTCTTCTATTTAAATGTTATCACCACTGTTGCTTCAACAATATTTTTATATTCTAAAACCGCTTCTTTTTGAACGGTAACTTTTCCTTTACCGATAGGCTTAGGCTCGCGAGCTTTCCAATTAAGCTCTATTTCATTATCACCTACTTTTGTAAGCTTTCCTTCTAAAATTTCATTATTTTTAGTTTTTACTTTTAAGATACGCCCAATATTTTTTTTATACTGACGCGGTATCGAAAGTGGTTCTGAGACACCTGCCGAGGCAACGTCTAACGAAAAATCAGTTTCTTCTCTATCGATGTTATGCTCTATAGCCCTGCTTACAGCTATACAATCATTTACTGTTACTCCTTGATCACCATCAATTATTACTTTTATTTGATTGCCTTCCAAGATTTTAAACTCAATTAAAAATAATGACTTATTATCTTCTAAGGCCTTATCTAGTAACTTTTTTACTTTTTCCTTCATTAATTTTAGCTATAAAAAGAGGGGACTTTTGGTCCCCTCAGCTAGTTTCGTATCAAATTCGGTGCAAATATAGTGTTTTTTTAACTTTTAAAAAAACCTTTATTCTTACGAATTATTTTTGTACTTTAAAGTTTTTAATAATCTGATAAAAAATAAACATATGAAACGTATATTAATTCCTACTGATTTTTCTGAGCAAGCAGAAAATGCATTAAAAGTAGCTGCTCAAATTGCTAAAAAACACGGAAGCGAAATTTATGTTTTGAACTCCCTTGAATTACCATCAAATCTATCAAATTCTGGAAGTACTGGATCCATGCCAGAATCATTATTTTTTATAAAACTTGCCGAAAAACAATTTGAAGAATTGTTAAAAAAACCATACTTAAAGGACTTGCTTCTTCACGAGGCAATTATTGGTCATGGTGAGATATTTAATGACGTAAGTGAAGTTGTAAAAGAAAAGAATATTGATCTTATTATCATGGGATCTCATGGCACTAATGGTTTTATGGAAATGTTTATAGGTAGTAATACTGAAAAAGTAGTGCGAACTTCAAAAATACCTGTATTGGTAATTAAAAATGAACATTTGGAATTTAAAACGGATAACTTTGTATACGCTACTGATTTCTCTGAGGAATGTAAAGTTCCTTTTGAAGAAGCGCAAAAATTTGCTGAAGTTACCAATTCACATTTAAACTTACTTTATGTTAATACTCCAAGTGAATTTAAAACATCTAAAAAAATCAATAAAAGAATAAAAGATTTTCTAAAAGATTTTAACACAGAAAAAATTAATACTCACATATATAATGACACTTCTGTAGAGAAAGGAATTTTAAATTTTGCAAATGAAATAAATGCAAATCTAATTGGAATGGGAACCCACGGAAGAAAGGGAATTTCTCATTTTTTTAACGGCAGTATTAGTGAAGACCTAGTAAACCATGCCAACATGCCAGTGATGACTTTTAAAATCTAACTTGAAAATAAAAATCCCAATTCAATAATTGAATTGGGATTTGTTGGCCCACTAGGGCTCGAACCTAGACTCTTCTATACCAAAAACAGACGTGTTGCCAGTTACACCATGGGCCAATACCGTAATGCGGTTGCAAATTTAATACAAACTTTCGCTTGTACAAGTATTTTTGAGAAAATATTCCACATTTTACCTTTTTTGTTTTTTAGTTAAAATATTTGCTCACTACATACGTTAGATTTTTTTTAACTTGGAGGTATTTATATTATTAGTAAATTCGCTCCAAATAAAATTAAAAATATTTATGAATTCCTTCAACTTTAAAAAATGGAATAATATTTTAGGATGGTTTGTCTTTACAATTGCCTTGACTACTTATTGGCTAACTGTAGAGCCTACCGCAAGTTTTTGGGACGCAGGTGAATACATAACCACCTCAAGTAATTTAGAAGTCGGACATCCGCCAGGAGCTCCTTTATACCAATTATTAGGAGCTTTTTTCTCTATTTTCGCTATGGAGTCAACCAATATTGCACTCACCATTAATTTAATGTCAGTATTTGCGAGTGCTTTTACTGTACTATTTATGTTTTGGTCACTTACATTATTACTTGTAAATATCATTTCAAAAAACAATATAATTACTAAAGAAAGTAGTTATGCTATTTTAGGAAGTGCCGTAATTGGTTCTTTAACTTTTGCTTTTTCTGATAGTTTTTGGTTTAATGCAGTAGAAGCCGAAGTATATGCCATGGCGGCATTTATAATGTCTGTGTTGTTTTATTTAGCATTGAGATGGGAAAAGGACATGCAAACACCTCGAGGAGATCGATGGGTTGTTTTAATTGCTTTTGTTATTGGACTATCATTTGGAGTTCATTTCATGGGACTTCTTACGATACCTGCTATGGGAATGCTTTATTTCTTTAAGAATTACAAAACAGTTACAATCAAAAATTTCATTGTTGCTAATTTAGTAATGGTCGCTATTTTACTTTTTATTTTCAAGTTATTATTACCTATGACTTTAAAGTTTTTTAGCGCTTCAGAAATATTTTTCATTAACAGTATTGGACTTCCCTTTAACTCAGGAACCATCATCGCTGGAATACTCTTTATAGCTCTTTTTTATCTTTTACTGCGTTATACTAGAAATAATGATTTTGTGAAACTAAACACTTTATTACTTTCTATATTATTCATTTTTATTGGCTTTTCTAGCTGGATAATGCTTCCCGTTAGAGCTAATGCAGGAACTATGATTAACGAAAATAATCCGAACAATGCTCGTGAATTATTAGCTTATTATAATAGGGAACAATACCCTGAAACTCATCTTTTCCATGGTCCATTATTTACTGAAAAATATGTAGGGCTAGACCCTAACAATCCATATAAAGACGACAAACCAAAGTTTGAAAAAGATGAAAAAAATGGAAAATATATAATTGTAAATGACTATGTAAATGCTTCTCAGAATACCGATGACTCACAAAAAGGATTCTTTCCTAGAATGTGGAGTACAGAGCATAGTTCTAATTATATGGAATTTACTGGAGGGCTTGAATACAGCATTAAAAGAGAATATTTAGGAGAATCCCGTTTGGTCGATATTGTAAAAGATTTTAATCAAGATATAAGAGAAGGGAGGGTAGGAGCTGATGATTTTGATAATTTTCTGAAAGATTTTGGACCTTTTTTAGATATTCAAAAACCTACTTTTATACAAAATATGGCATATATGTTTGAGTATCAATTTGGATATATGTATTGGCGTTATTTTATGTGGAATTTTAGTGGGAGACAAGATGATAAACAAGGAGAGTACACAGATTTACATGGAAATTGGCTTTCCGGAATAAGTTTTATTGATGATGCTAGATTAGGTCCTCAAGAATTTATTGCTAGTGATGCAAAAAATAATAAAGCGAGAAATACTTATTTTATGCTCCCATTAATATTGGGAATAATTGGAATTCTTTTTCATTTTAAAATTAACCCTAAAAGCTTTTGGGTACTTTTAATATTCTTCCTTTTTACGGGTATCGCTTTAAAGGTATACCTAAATGAACGTCCTTTTGAACCAAGAGAAAGAGATTACGCGTTGGTGGGTTCCTTTTATGTTTTTGCGATGTGGATAGGATTTGGAGTTTATGCTTTATTTGAAATCGTTAAAGAAAAAATAAAACCAAAACTAGCATTACCTCTTGTTCTTGTTTTTACTGCATTAGCAGTCCCCGTATTAATGGGTTCACAAAATTGGAATGATCATGACCGTTCTAATAGATACACTGCCCAATCTATGGCAAAGATGTATTTGGATTCTTGTGATGAAAATGCCATTATTTTTACCATTGGAGATAATGACACATTTGCATTATGGTATGCACAAGGTATAGAAGGATATCGACAAGATGTAAGAGTCGTTAATACTAGTTTATTTCAAACAGATTGGTATATTGATGATATGAAGAAGAAAGCTTTTAATAGCGATCCTATTCCTTCACAATTGACTCATGATAAATATAAATATGGTTCAAGAGATTTTCTTTTCTTCCAAAAAACAAGAAAGGATACTATTAGCATTAAAGACTGGATGGATTTTGTTGCAGATGACAGTAAAAAAACCCAGGTTGAATTAGAAAGCAGAAAATGGGCAAATACATTTCCTTCAAAAGTAATTAGAGTTCCTGTCGACAAGGATGCAGTTTTACGTAATGGGATTGTAGATTCTAAAGATGCAGATAAAATAGTTCCATATATAGATATTGTTTTAAAAGGAGATGTACTCTATAAAAATCGTCTTTTAATGTTAGATATAATTGCGAATAATGATTGGAAACGTCCAATTTATTTTAGTGGTGGTGCTTTTGGAGATGACGATTATATTTGGATGAAAGAATACCTGCAATTAGAAGGAGTCGTTTATAAATTAGTGCCAATTCGCACTCCTTTAGACAAAGGAAATCCATTTGACATGGGAAGGATTGATACTGATAAAATGTATGATATTGTTATGAACTGGAAATGGGGTAATAGTGGTAATCCTGATATATACCACGATGTAGAAACTCGTAGAAATGGAATTACTTACAGAAGTAATATGTCTAGGTTAGCAAGCGCATTAATTGAAGAAGGCAAGTTTGAGAAAGCAGAAAAAGTATATGATCTAGCTATGGAAAAAATGCCTGTAGATTACTTTGAATTCTATTCTTTATTAGAACCATTTATTTTAGGGTATTATAAGATAGACAAATATGATAAAGCAAGAGCGGTATATCAATCTGTTGTCAAGCATTATCAAGAACATTTAATTTTCTACAGTAAATTAAGTTATAAGAGACAGGAAGCAATTGGCGATGAAATATTTAGTGATTTGGGAAGATATAGAGGGTTAATTGATGTTTTAGCTTCTTTCGACACAGAAGAATATACGGTTCTAGAAGCAGAAAAATTCAATACTTATTTACAACTATTTAATTTTTCAAAAGATGAAAATGATATGTTGGATGTAAAGGAGGAGTTATTAAAGAATAATAATGAAAGTCCTTTAGATACGATCCCTGAAGTTATAGAGGATTTAATACAATAACATGAAAACTTATTTGGTAAAAACGCCCAAATTTGTTCATCGGTTGTTTCCGAAACGAGTTTGGGCTTTTCCAAACTCTAAAAATTCTGTTTACTTAACTTTTGATGATGGCCCAATTCCAATTGTCACACCTTGGGTCATCAAAGTTTTAAAACAATACAAATCAAAAGCCACATTTTTTTGTATTGGTGACAACGTAACCAAACATGAAAACATTTTTCAACAGATTATTGAAGAAGGGCACTCCATAGGCAATCACACCTATCATCATTTAAACGGTTGGAGTACAAAAACGAAAGACTATATTAATAATTGTGAAAAATGTGAAGATACCCTAAATCGAGTTAAAGATTACAAATCAAAAAGCAATCCTCTTTTTAGGCCTCCTTTTGGTAAGTTAACTTTAAAGCAATCTAAAACACTTCAGGAAAGAGGTTTTCATATTATTATGTGGGATGTTTTAAGTGCTGATTTTGACGCTAAAATATCAAATAAAAAATGTTTAGAAAATGTTTTAAAAAACATTCAACCAGGAAGTATTGTAGTTTTTCACGACAGTTTAAAGTCTTATGATAAGTTAAGATATGTTTTACCAAAAGTATTGGATTTTCTAAAAATCAATAATATAAACTGTGAATCTATAAAACTTTAATTAGACATACTCATTTAATAAACCAATAAGAGTATTGGCATCTTGCTCTCCACTTTGGCGCCATTTCATTTCGCCTTGTTTATAAATCATTAATGTTGGTAGTCCTTTTACACGAAGAGCTTTAGATAATTCTTCATTTTTTTCAACATCAATTTTTATTACTCTAGCCTTATCGCCTAAAGCAGAGGCAACATCTCTTAATACTGGATGCATTCCTTTACAGGCTTCATCCCAATCTGCATAAAAATCTAATAAAACTGGAACAGAAGTTTCAATTAATTCTCCAAATTTTGACATAATTCTAAATTTTTGGTAAAAAATTGTTTTACAAATATAGGCTTTTCAAGAGATTATCTGATTTTTTTAGGTGTTATATAAGATCCCACTCAGGAAATAGCAATACTGTCTTAGCATCTTAAATTAAATACTACTAAATAATTTAAAAATACCATTCTTTAAAAGAACTCTAATTAGAACTTAAGTTTTTTAAAATTAGTTTTAATAAAATTACTACATTTAAAGTCTAAGTATAATTTTAGATGAAAAGAAGAAAATTTTTAAAAAGAGCTTCGTTAACCGGAATTGGCGTTGCAGTTGGCAGTTCTATATTTGCTAATAGGCCTTCAAATAAATTAAATGAGTTTAAAGAAAATTCATTAGGTAATACAATTGAAAATCTTCCTATTGTAATTTCAACTTGGAACGTTCCCAATGCGACTAAAAAAGCGGGAATGTTATTAGAGGAAGGAAGTAGGTCCATAGATGCAATTGAGAAAGGATGTATGATAGAGGAAGCAGACTTAAACAATCAGTCTGTTGGATATGGAGGTCATCCTGATAGAGACGGAAATGTTACTTTAGATGCTTGTATAATGGATAAAAATGGCAACTATGGTTCTGTAGTTTATATGCAAAATATTGTACATGCCATTGCTGTTGCAAGAAAAGTAATGGAAGATACACCTCATGTTATTTTAGCAGGAAAAGGCGCTGAAGAATTTGCTATTTCAAAAGGATTTAAAAAAACAAACCTTTTAACTGAAGCTTCAAAAAAAGCTTGGGAAGAGTGGAAAAAAGAGTCCAACTATCAACCTTTAATAAATATTGAAAATCACGACACCATAGGTATGTTAGCAATTGATAAATATGGCGATATTTCTGGTGGATGTACTACAAGCGGATTGGCCTATAAAATGGCTGGACGCGTTGGAGATTCTCCAATAATAGGTTCCGGCTTATTTATAGATAATCAGGTTGGTGGAGCAACGGCGACTGGCATGGGAGAAGAGGTTTTAAAAACTGTTGGCAGTTTTTTAATCGTAGAGTTAATGAGACAAGGCAAATCTCCTCAAGAAGCTTGTGAAGAAGCAATACTTAGAATTGTCACAAAAAACGATAGTTACAAGAAATTTCAAGTCGGTTATATCGCAATAAATAAAAAAGGAGAAACAGGTTATTATTCAATACATGAATATTTTAGCGTATCTATTTATAAAGATAATAATTTTATTAATCTTCCCTCTGATTTCTTTTACAAAACAAAATAAAGGCTAGTTAATTAATAAAATAAACGATTTAATATTGAAAATCGAAACATGAAGGTGCCTTTTAATAACCCTTATTTTGTAAAGTTAACATTTATTTAATTGTTATTTCATCTATGAAGATCCAGGCTTTTCCTTTGTATGGCGAACCTAAATGCCAATTGGGTAAATCCCCTAAATTTTTAGCAACTATTTTTATATAACGAGAACTTTGCCCTTCGGTATTAAATTTAATTGTCTTTATTTCTATTTCTGAAGATGGAACCTCAGCTGCTATAATTTGAGCAGGTACATTTTTACTAAATATTTTTTCCGGAGCTACATAACAGGTTACTTCAGTAGGGAAAAATATCCAACTTCGTTGATCTTGTAAAAAACTAAGTTCAACAGTTTCAAAAGTTTGAATACTTCCTAAATCAATAATAGCTATTAAATCAGCATCTTGATACCCTTGCCAAGCTCCTGTTCTATAATCTTTAGACCCACGAATACCGTCTATAAGTGCATTATTGCCTCCAGCATTGTATTGATTCGCATATTCCGTTTCTAATTGGATACTAATATTTGAGTTGATTTTATAAAAGTTAGTTTTTAAGGTGTCACTTTTAATTCCGTTCACTGCGGCATATGTTTTTAGCTGACTTTCAGTACTGATATTAATAGGATTTTCATAGATTTTAAATTCCTCAGAATCTATACTATAATAAATGGTTGTTTCTTTAATAGAGTTTGCTAGAGAAACTTGAGTGTCATTTTTAAAAGCAATTTCTCCTTCAGCAATAAATGGTGTTGGTATGATTAAATGTTCTTTAATTTCAGTTTTAGGCTCTTGACCTTCTTGAGTTCCCCAATTAGTAGGAGCGTCCGTCATATAAAACTTTAATATTCCACCAGCGATTATTTCGTTGTGAGTGATAAAAGTTCTATTCAGCGCTATATCGTTTAAAAATGCCTTTTCGATATAAATAGCGCTATCGGAAATATTTTCAGCTTGAATGGTAAACTGCTTCTTATTCTCTAAATTTATGGTCGCTTTTTCAAACAAAGGACTTCCAATTATGTATTGGTTTGCACCCGGCGTTACCGGATAAAATCCTAAGGAACTTAATACATACCAGGCACTCATTTGCCCACAATCTTCATTTCCAGAAACCCCGTCTGGATCATTTTTATATAATTCTGTTAAAATCTGATAAATTTTTTCTTGTGTTTTTGATGGCTTATTTACAAAGTTATATAAATATGCCATGTGATGACTAGGCTCGTTGCCATGAGCATATTGGCCAATTAATCCCGTTATATCTATCTGATCACGTCCAGAAGTTTCATTTTTAGCAGTAAACAAGTTATCTAAATGATTTTCCAATGCTTTTTTTCCTCCCATTAAGTTCATTAATCCTGTAATATCTTGAGGTGCATACAAACTATACTGCCACGCATTTGCTTCGGTATAATTAAAATTAACTTCGTAAGGATCAAAAGGAGTAAACCAGGTATTTCTAAACCTTCCTCTCATAAATTGAGTTTTTGGGTCGTATACATTCTTGTAAAACTGTGCTCTTTTTAAAAACAAAGTATAATCATCTTCCTTATCCATCGCCTTTGCCATTTGTGCAATGGTCCAATCATCATAAGCATATTCTAACGTTTTTGAAACAGATTCACTTTCTTCTTCCATAGGAACAAAACCAAATTCTTTGTACGACTTTAAACCTAACTTATCTTGATTAGCACTGTGTTTCATTGCTTGAAAAGCTTTTTCAGTATCATAATTTCGAATCCCTTTTAAATAAGCATCAGCGATCACAGGCACTGCATGATAACCTATCATACAATCTGTATAATTAGAAGATAAATCCCAGATAGGCAGAATACCTCCTTCGTCATATTTTGCTAACAATGTATTGATAAAATCATTGGTTCGTTCCTGTTCAATAATTGTGTATAAAGGATGTGTTGCTCTATAAGTATCCCACAATGAAAACACCGTATAGTAATCAAAACCCTTAGTTGTATGGATTTCTAAATCCATACCTCGATAACGCCCGTCTACATCTTGATATAAATTAGGAGCAATCATTGTATGGTATAATGAGGTATAAAAATTAGTTTTATAATCTGAATTTGAACTTTCGATTACGATTTTATTTAATTGCTGTTCCCAAATACCTTGTGCCTCTTTTTTTACGTCTTCAAAAGATTTATCAGCAATTTCTTTCTCTAGATTTTTACGTGCCCCTTCTTCATCTACTGCAGAGATTCCAATTTTAATATAAATAGGATCATTATTTGGATTATTAAATGTTAATGCTGTTTTTCTGCCTCCATGCATCCCTTGTTCAGGTGGCGACTGTAAAATATCATTAAATGAATGCGATGTTTTTATATAGAAAAATAAACGTTGGTCTGTTGCCCAGGCATCAGAAAATCGATAGCCTTGTATTTCAGTGTCAGAAATCTTATGAATGTTTGCCTCCAATACTTTATCACGATGTAGTAGATCTAAAATTACTATTTGATTTTCAGCAGACGGGAATTGGTACTTATGCATTCCACTACGTTTAGAAACAGTAAGCTCAACCTCTATATTTGTAGTGTCTAGTTTTACTTTATAATATCCAGGGGCTGCAATTTCATTGGCATGTGAAAAATGTGCGCGATAACCTTTTTTTCCATTTGCTCCATTATTAAAATTAATGGTATTCGTTGGCATTAATAAAATATCTCCGTAGTCGGAAACACCAGTTCCACTTAGGTGTGTATGAGAAAATCCATAGATAACAGAATCACTATAATGATATCCGCTACACCCATCCCATCCTTCCAAACGAGTATCGGGACTTAACTGTATCATTCCAAAAGGCATAGTAGCTCCTGGATAGGTATGGCCATGACCTCCAGTGCCAATAAATGGATTTACAAAATTTATTAAAGGTAATTCTTTTTGAGCAGTAGAAATATTTGATTTATTCGAGCAACTAAAAAGTAAAAGTATACTCAAAACTAAAAGGAATCTTTTCATGTGTCTTTATTGTTTATTAAATCGCTTACATGCTATTAGCTATTAATCACTCAACTGTATTTAAAAAAAATTAACATGCTCGTTTCATATTGGTTTTTTAGAATGTTAAAAGATACAAAAACTAACAAAAATGTCAAGGATTCTAATAAGTGATAACCTATATACAGACCTTGTTCATATATATATTATTTTTTTGGAGTCATTATTCCTTTAATAAGCGTTTTTGCACCAACATAAATAGCGATTATAGATTGTATATAAAAACTAGTAAAATTTACAAATTGAGTTTCGATTCAAAGAATAAGTTTAGTAGCTTTATAAAATTAAATTAACACCCTATGTCCGATAAAAAACGCCTATTTCTTGTTGATGCTTATGCTTTAATATTTAGAGGTTATTATGCCTTTATTAAAAACCCAAGAATTAACTCCAAAGGCTTGGACACTTCAGCAATTATGGGTTTTATGAATTCACTTTTAGATGTTATAAAACGTGAACGTCCCGACCATTTAGCGGTTTGTTTTGATAAAGGCGGAAGTAAAGACAGAAAAGAAGCCTTCCCAGAATACAAAGCCAATAGAGATGCAACACCAGATGCTATAAAAATTGCAATACCATACATCCACGATATTCTAAAAGCCATGCACATCCCTATAATGGTTAAAGAAGGTTTTGAAGCAGATGATGTTATTGGAACGCTGTCAAAAAAAGCTGAAAAAGAAGGTTATCAAACCTTTATGGTTACCCCAGATAAGGATTTTGCCCAATTAGTTTCAGAAAATATTTTTATGTACCGTCCAATGTTTGGAGGGGGGTATGAAACTTGGGGAATTCCAGAAATACAAAAAAAGTTTGAAGTAGAACGACCGGAACAAGTTATTGATTATTTAGGAATGATGGGTGATGCAAGTGATAATATCCCAGGATTACCCGGTGTAGGTGATAAAACTGCTAAAAAGTTTATTGCTGCTTATGGAAGTATGGAAGGTTTATTGGCCAATACCCACGAATTAAAAGGGAAAATGAAAGAGAAAGTAGAAGATGCTAAAGATTTGGGTATTCTTTCTAAAAAATTAGCAACGATCATGCTGGATGTTCCTGTGGAGTTTCACGAAAAAGATTTTAAATTGTCCCATCCCGATATGGAAGCGGTTACTATTCTTTTTCAAGAATTAGAATTTAGGCGATTGATAGATAATTTTACTAAAACATTTTCAAATACTTCCTCTACAACCAATAAAGTGGTTGATGAAACAAAAGAAAAACTCGTAACAAAAAGTGAACCTAGTGCTGCGGGACAAGGGCAATTTTCACTTTTTGGTGGCGATGGAGAACCCCTAGAAAGCAGCCTTCATAGCACTAGAAAAAGTATTACAAATACCGAGCATTTTTATCAAACAGTTCAAGCCGGTATGGGAACCAAGTTATTTCTTCAAAACCTAATGAAACAAACTTCTGTATGTTTTGATACGGAAACTACTGGACTAAATCCAATAACAGCTGAGTTGATTGGGATTGCTTTTTCATGGGAAGTTGGTAAAGGGTTCTATATGCCTTTTCCAGAAGATAAAAATGAAGCTCAAGATTTAGTCGAACTACTTAGACCTTTCTTTGAAAATGAATCCATCCAAAAAATAGGTCAGAATTTAAAATATGATATCAAAGTACTCGCAAAATATAAGGTTTTAGTAAGAGGGAAGTTATTTGACACCATGTTAGCTCATTATTTGATCAATCCTGATATGAGACATAATATGGATATACTTTCTGAAACCTATCTCAACTACACACCAATTCCAATTACAAAACTTATTGGTAAAAAAGGAAAAAATCAACTTTCCATGCGAGAGGTTCCCATTGATAAACAAACGGAATATGCAGTTGAAGATGCAGATATCACACTTCAATTAAAAGAGCATTTTGAAAAAGAATTAGGTGATGCTAACGTTCAAAAATTATTTAACGAAATTGAAGTTCCATTAGTACGTGTTTTAGCTGCTATGGAATTAGAAGGTATCAATTTAGATGTACCATTTTTAAATGGATTGGCTTCCGATTTAGATAAAGATATCAAGAAGTTAGTTACCAAAATTTATGAAGCTGCAGATGAAGAATTTAATATTGCTTCTCCAAAACAATTAGGTATTGTTCTTTTTGAAAAAATGAAATTGATTGACAAACCTAAAAAAACCAAAACAGGCCAATATTCAACTGCAGAAGATGTACTTTCTTATTTAGCTAAAGACCATGAAATAGTAAGAAATATATTAATTTATAGAGGTCTTGCAAAACTAAAAAGCACATATGTTGATGCCTTACCGCTACAGGTAGAAGAGTTAACTGGACGGGTGCACACCGATTATATGCAAACCGTTGCGGCAACAGGAAGACTAAGTAGCAACAATCCTAATTTACAAAATATCCCAATTCGTACCGAGCGTGGTCGTCAAGTTAGAAAGGCTTTTATACCAAGAAATAAAGACTATGTCCTATTAGCAGCGGACTATTCACAAATAGAATTACGTATTATTGCGGCTTTAAGTGAAGAAACCAACATGATTGAAGCTTTTAGTAACGGAGAAGATATTCACGCCTCCACTGCTGCCAAGGTTTTTGATGTTACCCTGGAAGCAGTAACCAAAGAACAACGTAGCAATGCAAAAACAGTTAATTTCGGAATTATATATGGTGTTTCTGCTTTTGGCTTAAGCAATCAAACAGATCTTTCCCGTTCTGAAGCAAAAGAATTAATTGAGACCTATTATGAAACTTATCCTAAACTTAAAATATTTATGAACGAACAAATCCATTATGCTCGTGAAAATGGATACGTTTAGACCGTATTAGGAAGAAGAAGGTATTTAAATGGGATCAATGCATCCAATGCGATTGTTCGTGGAGCTGCAGAACGAAATGCTATCAATGCTCCAATCCAAGGTAGTGCAGCCGATATTATAAAAAAAGCCATGATTAATATTTATAATAAGCTGGAAGAAGGCAATTATAAAAGTAAGATGTTATTGCAAGTTCATGATGAATTAGTTTTCGATATCTATCAACCAGAATTAGAAATATTAAAACCTTTAATTAAATATGAAATGGAAAATGCATTTAAACTTTCTGTTTCCTTAGATGTTGATTTAGGGCTAGGAAAAAATTGGCTAGAAGCACATTAAAATTAATATCAAATCGAGAATTTTAAACTGATTTTTTTGATTAAAAGTTGCCTTCAAAAAATACTAAAACAATCCGCTTTTTTATCTTAAAAAGATAAAGACAAATAACTCTTGGTTAATATTAAGAAAACAACAGTAGAATAAATTAAAATTTGGTATTTTTAAAAAAAAAAATTGA
>Ga0102813_1000653_pt1 | contig 15617 bp, 12 predicted proteins | sample ColrivemetaGS725_FD_84512 | JGI IMG/M metagenome (GOLD analysis project Ga0102813, IMG submission 84512) | Estuarine microbial communities from the Columbia River estuary - Flood tide ETM metaG S.725 | ecosystem: Environmental > Aquatic > Marine > Intertidal zone > Estuary | place: USA: Columbia...
TACTTTTTTCATCATTATCAGGACTGTAATTATTGGCGTGCATTCTGTAATCTGGAATTTCATCATCGCTAAGATATTCATCAACATTAATATCATCAGTATTGATATTTTCATTGTCATCAAAATCATCAAAATCATCAAGATCATCATCGAAATCACTTGTGATTTCTTTACCATTTTCTAAGGCTGGGTTTTCCTCCAATTCTTGTTTAATTCTTTGTTCAAAAGCTTGTGTAGGCAGTTGAATAAGCTTCATCAATTGTATTTGTTGAGGCGATAGCTTTTGAGACAACTTGAACTGTAAATATTGCTTCAGCATTATTCTTCGTGGGTTTTTATAAAAATAAAAAAAACAATCAATATTTATATGAATGGACGATTGTTTTAGCTTTCTCTAACAAAGTAATTTAAAAATCAGCATTTTGAGGTGTTCGTGGATACGGAATTACATCTCTAATATTTGTCATTCCTGTTGAGAACATAACAAGTCGTTCGAAGCCTAATCCAAATCCAGAATGTACAGCGGTACCATATTTACGCAGATCTAAGTACCACCAAAGTTCTTCTTCAGAGATATCGAGATCTGCCATTTTTGTTTTGAGAACTTCGAGTCGTTCTTCCCTTTGAGAGCCACCAACAATTTCTCCAATTCCAGGAAATAAGACATCCATAGCTCTCACAGTTTTTTCATCCTCATTTAAACGCATGTAAAAAGCCTTACTGTTGGCAGGGTAATCAAATAATATGACAGGACAATTAAAATATTTTTCGACCAGAAAACGCTCATGTTCTGATTGTAAATCTGCTCCCCATTCATTTATGAGATACTTGAATTTCTTCTTTTTGTTGGGCTTTGAATTTCTCAGAATATCTATGGCTTCTGTATAGCTAACACGCTTAAAATTATTATCGGTAACAAATTTTAATTTTTCAATAAGTCGCATTGGACTTCGCTCAGTTTGAGGCTTTGATTTTTCCTCGTTAAATAAGCGTTCGTCTAAAAATAGTAAATCTTCTTTATTATGATTTAAAACATAGCAAATAATAGATTTCATAAAGTCTTCTGCCAAATCCATATTTCCAGCCAAATCCATAAAGGCGACCTCTGGCTCTACCATCCAAAATTCTGACAGGTGTCGAGATGTATTCGAATTTTCTGCTCTAAAGGTTGGGCCAAATGTATATACTTTGCCAAGAGACATTGCGTAAGTTTCAGCTTCCAATTGACCTGATACTGTCAAGTTGGCTTCTTTCCCGAAAAAATCTTCTTTGAAATTAACTTCACCATCTTTATCAAGAGGAGGATTTTTTGCATCTAAAGTTGTGACACGAAACATTTCACCAGCACCTTCTGCGTCACTACCAGTAATCACAGGAGTGTGCATATTATAAAAGCCATTTTCGGTGAAATATTGATGTATGGCAAAGGACAAAGATGATTTCACACGCATCACAGCGCTCAACGTATTGGTTCTGGTGCGTAAGTGGGCATTGTCTCTGAGAAATTCAAAAGAGTGTTTTTTTGGTTGAATTGGATATGATTCCGGATCAGAGTCACCTAAGATTTCCAAAGATGACACTACAATTTCAACGTTTTGACCCTTTCCTTGACTTTCAACTAATTCTCCAAAAACATGAAGTGATGCTCCAGTTGTTACTCTTTTTAAAAGCGCTTCATTAAATTTTTCAAAATCAACAACACATTGGATGTTGTTGATTGTTGAACCATCATTTAAAGCAATAAAACGGTTTGCTCGAAAAGTTCTTACCCATCCTTTAATTTCAACGTTACGTTGAGTGCGTTTTTCTAAAAGTAAATCAGCAACTGTTGTTGACTTCATGTTTTAAATATTTAGCTGCAAAGATATAAGATTCAACCAAATTATTTATCACCCTTTTTATCTTCTTCAGGAATGATTTTAAAATTAGGTTCTTTTAAAACTTCCTTATTAGCAATACTTCTCTCAAGTGAAAGAAGTAATGATGGCAAAAGTAATAAATTGGCTAACATTGCAAATAGTAATGTCGTTGAAACAAGGGCTCCTAAAGCAACTGTTCCTCCAAAGTTTGATATGACAAAAACGGAAAATCCAAAAAATAAAACGATGGATGTGTAAAACATACTTACACCAGTTTCGCGTAAAGCGGCATAAACCGACTTACGAATTTTCCAATTATTTGCTTGTAATTCTTGTCTGTATTTTGCCAAAAAATGAATGGTATCATCAACTGAAATACCAAAAGCAATACTAAAAACTAGAATAGTAGACGGTTTTATAGGAACACCCAAATACCCCATCAACCCTGCGGTAATTAATAAAGGTAGTAGATTTGGAATTAATGAGACAATAATCATTCTGAGGGACCGAAACATATAAGCTATAAAAATAGATATTAATAAAATTGCCAAGGATAACGAAAGAATGAGGTTGTTAACTAAAAAATGTGTCCCCTTTTGGAACAGGTAAGCTTTTCCTGTTAAGGTTACATTATATTGTTCTTTGGGAAAAACTTTATTTATTTTATCAATTAAGTTTTCTTCAATACGTTCCATTTTGTCTGTACCTACATCTCGCATAAATGTTGTAATCCTCGCAAATTGACCAGTTGAATCGACAAAATTCTTTAGTAAATCTATATCTTGTGAGGAGTTTTTTGCATAGGATAAAATAAAACTATTTTCTTGTGCTGTTGGAAGTTGATAATACTTAGGGTTACCGTTGTAATAGGCTTGTTTGGAGTACTTTACTAAACTTACTATTGATATAGGTTTTGAAAGTTGTGGTGTTTCTATAATCAACTCCTCAAGTGCATTCATTCGCTTGAGGTTTGCTAATTTCATCACTCCTTTTTTTCGTTTGGTATCAATCAAAATTTCGAGTGGCATTACTCCGTTAAATTCATCTTCAAAAAATTTAATATCCTGAAAAAATTCTGTTTTTACAGGCATGTCTTCGATAAGGCTACCAGAAATTTTTATTTGATATATCCCAATGATACTCGCTATTAGAAGTAGAAGTGATACCACGTAAATAGCAATTTTTTTATACCTCACCATAAATTCCATCCAATCTACAAAAGCATTTATCCATCGTTTATTCAGATGCTCAAGATGCTTGTCTTTTGGCATTGGCATATAGCTGTATATTATTGGAATAATTAGTAGGCATAGAATAAATATGGCTAAAATACTAAGTGAAGCAACCGTTCCAAATTCTTTTAACAATTCACTTTCAGTAATAACAAATGTTGCAAAACCTGAAGCTGTTGTAACATTCGTCATTAATGTTGCGTTTCCAATTTTTGAGATAACTCGCTGTAAGGATTTTGCTTTGTTACCGTGTTTATTTACCTCATGTTGATATTTATTTATTAAGAAAATACAATTTGGAATCCCTATGACAATAATTAAAGGTGGAATGAGCGCCGTGAGAACAGTAATTTCATATTCTAGTAACCCAATTATTCCAAATGTCCACATTACTCCAATTAGTACAACAATCATGGATATGAAAGTTGCCCTGAAAGACCTAAAAAAGAAGAAAAAAATTAAAGAAGTTATGCCTAAGGCAGCAAGGATAAATTTGCCAATTTCGTCTATTATATTTTGTGAATTTAGCGTTCGGATATAAGGCATTCCTGAAACACGAACGTCTAAACCTGTTGCCTTTTCGAAGGCTGTGATATTTGGAATTAACGTATTCATTACAAAATCTTTACGATCTGAGGTATTTACAATACGTTTGTCTAGGTAGATTGCCGATCTAACAACTTTGCTGTTTTTGTTAAATAGAAAATTATCATAAAAGGGATATTTTTTAAATAATTCATCTTGTAAAATTGTAATTTCTTCAACAGTTTTGATGGAGTCTTTGATAAATGGTTTTAAATCAAATTGTTTACTCTTTTTATTTTTTATCAGCTTTTGAAGGTCCTTAATAGAAATGACGGTTTCTACTTCTTTATAGACAGTAAAATCACTTGATAATTTATTCCATGCGTTTAGATTTTCTACCGTAAATAGGGCATTGTCCTTGACTCCTAGGACAATAAGATTTCCTTCGTCTCCAAAAGTTTTAAGGAAATTATTGTAATCTATATTGACTTCGTGATCGTCGGGTAATAAATTTGCCTCAGTGTAAGTAAATAGCATTTTTTCCCATTGCAAACTGAAGAAAAATGTAAAACCAACAATAACCAGTATGATCCCAATTCTATTGCGAAGGATGAGTCTTGCAACGGTCTCCCAAAATCCTACTGTAAACAACTTATTCATGCTAAAAATTGATGGGTAAAGGTAGTTAAATTGTTAGTAAAAAACGTTATCACATTGGTAAATGTCTTATCTATTGAGATTTAGATTGAATGTGAATTTTAGAGCAAAATTATCTTCAAAATTTGAAAGATGATATGCGCCATGTCGATATGCAGCACTTAAGCCAAAACCAAAAAATAATTTATTAATCTCTAAACCTGCTTCAGAATAGCCCTTATCTAAAGTATTAAAATTGATGAATTCGTGACGTTCAATATGAGACATGTCGCCTAAGGCATAACGATAAATGAGAACGATTTCAGGTTTGAGCCATGGTGAAATATTGATTGGATTAAATTGGTGCTTAAGTTGCAATGTGACAAATTTATCTGAAAAAAATTCGTTGAAGTACATGGTCTCAAAACTATTGGTTCCTGCAACAGAAAACCTTTGTAATATGGTCTCTTTATTGACATTGTTTGGATAAGCATGGTAAGTATGCGAAATAGGAATATCTCCTCTAGCAAGTCCTCCTCTTATGACAAGTTCTGTAATATGATTATTAGAATGATTAAAAAGTTGTATTGCTCTTAGGTCAATTTTCGAAAAACTAAAATTACTTTTAAAAAGTTTTGAAAAACTCTTGGTGTACTGAACTGTGAATTTGGGGCCTTTTAGTTTTGTTGTTTTTGATGCAGTTAAGGAAGCTTTTGAAGAACTGCTTGAATTAATTTGAGCTGCAATAATTAATAAACTTAAACGGTATGTATCAAAAACACCGAGTGTTTCATGATTATAGGAATAATTTATTTTTGGATCAATAAAACTCGTTTTAAATAGTGCTTTTGTGTAAATATTATTTGTGATTTCTCGTTCTATAGATAAGGCTTTAGTTATGTGTTTGTAAAAGCTTTCAATATTCAATAATCGAGGCTCAAAGAGCTGAAAAAATCGTTGGTCAGTTATAAATTTAGAACTTCCAATTTCCTGCAAATCATCTGTATAATTGAAACTTAACCAAGTGTTTGACTTCTTATTTATGTTGAAGGAACTTCCTATCCGAAATTTAAACGCTTCATCTAAAAAACCATAGACCACATATCCATCAAACTTAATAACATCCGAAACATTTGAATTAGTAACTCCTCCAAAACCTGTCCTAAATCCTTCATACTGATTGTATTTTATTAAATAGCGTAAATCAAAATTAAAATACCTGGTATCAATATAGCCGCTTTCGAGTGCTTTTGAAAATATAGATGTTGAAATTGAGTCGATTGGGGTGGGTGATAAATGTGTTAAATTATTCTGCGCCTCACTCTTGAAAATTACAGCAAATAGGAGTAAAAGTAAAGTAAAGCAGTATTTCATATCATAGGGTTCAACACACAAAAAAAGCGACGGTTATGTCGCTTGGGTTTAAACTGTCATAATTTCTTTTTCTTTGAGATGAAAGATGTCATCTATTTTTTTTATGTATAAATCTGTCATTTCCTGAACATCAAATTCTACATTTTTTTGTAAATCTTCAGAAATTTCACTAAGCTTTTTCAGGTCGTTGTTGGCATCTTTACGAGCATTACGAATACCAATTTTTGCATCTTCAGATTCAGATTTTGCCTGCTTAGCTAAATTACGTCGACGTTCCTCAGTTAAAGGAGGAACATTAATGATGATTGTGTCTCCATTATTCATAGGATTGAAGCCAATATTGGCAATCATGATTGCACGCTCTATTTCCTGTAACATATTTTTCTCCCAAGGAGCAACGGTAATAGTTCGCCCATCTGGAGTATTGACATTGGCAACTTGGCTTAAAGGCGTTTGTGATCCGTAGTAATCTATCATTACACTCCCCAACATTGACGGGCTAGCTTTACCAGCTCTTATGTTTAATAATTGTTTTTCTAAGTGCTTAATGGCATTGGTCATTGCCTCTTTTGTACTGTCTAAAATAAATTGTAATTCTTCGTTCATTTTAAATCTATTATTAATACTTTAAAAATATAAACGCTAAACTATAATTAAAGGTTTACCGTCGTTCCAATATTTTCGCCCGAGACTACTTTTAATAAATTTCCTTTTTTGTTCATATCAAATACAATAATGGGTAAATTATTTTCTTGACTTAACGTAAATGCCGTTGTATCCATCACCTTTAAACCTTTTTTCAAGACATCATCAAAAGTAATGTGATCAAACTTAATAGCTTTTGAATCTTTTTCAGGATCAGTATTGTAAATACCATCTACCCTTGTACCTTTTAAAATAACATCGGCTTCAATTTCAATAGCACGTAACACCGCTGCAGAGTCTGTGGTGAAATATGGATTTCCTGTACCTCCTCCAAAAATAACGACACGTCCTTTTTCAAGGTGGCGCATTGCTTTTCGGCGGATAAATGGCTCGGCAACTTCATTTATTTTTATGGCAGTTTGAAGTCTTGTTGGAATATTTTCATTTTCAAGAGCACTCTGTAATGCTAATCCATTAATGACAGTAGCGAGCATTCCCATGTGATCTCCTTGTACACGATCCATCCCATTACTTGCTCCAGCAACACCTCTAAAGATGTTTCCACCTCCAATAACGATGGCCAATTCTGTTCCTAAATTTGTAATGTGTTTGATATCCTTTGCATACTCAGATAATCGTTCTGGGTCAATACCATATTGTCTACTTCCCATGAGGGCTTCACCAGATAATTTTAAAAGGATTCTTTTATATTTCATTAGTTGTGACGCTATAGTGCAAATATAAGACACATTTTTTTAAATGTTCAAGCAAATAATATTTATAATATATCATTATATTTAAGGAAAATTTACACGATGAAAATTTATTTTAAGTTGCTTGTTTCTGCATTTTGTCTCATAATTTTTGGTTGCTCAGGAAGTGACGATTCAGATGATGATAATTCTGGAGGAGGAGGAAGTATTGATGCACAAGCGACCTACAGAGTTACATTTACAACAAACTTTACTGTCGCTACACATCCAACAGATTATCCTAATAACGCAAGCTTTGGAAAGGTTTTTTTAGCGGCTCACAGCCCTGGCAATAGTATTTTTAATATAGGAAGTTCAGCGTCAGATGGATTAAAATTGTACGCAGAGGATGGAGACTTGAGTGGTCTGATTACTGAACATGCTGGTGGAGAAGACAATACCTTAATGACCATTATAACGGGAAATGCAAATGTGGGGACAAACACATCTGTAACTTTCACCCTGAATGTGACCCCAACAACAACAAGAATTAGTTTTCTCTCAAAAATATCGCCAAGCCCTGATTGGTTTGTTGGCGTTTCATCTTTTGATATTGTCAATGATAATGAATTAATACAAAGTGGTTCTGTTAAATTATTTCCAATGGATGCAGGATCAGATTCAGGTTCTACTTACGATTCTCCAAATAGCCCTGAGCCGGACGGGATATCTCAAATAGAAGGGCTTCCTTTTAGCAGCGGGACAATACAATCAACACAATTAGGAACATTTAGTGTTGAAAGAATTAACTAAAAAAGCACCGCTTTATGTAAGAAGTGCTTTTAAATATTAAGTTGTGAGTTATCGTTGATAACTATCCTAGTGTGACCCTAACAAAAGCTGTCACTTTAGTGTTACCGTAAGATTTAATATAATCGTCTACACTTTTTTTCTCATCTTTAATAAAATTTTGATCTAAAAGGCACTGTTCTTGATCAAGCGTAGTATTATCAGATACAAAACGTTCCATTTTTCCAGGAAGTATTCTATCCCAAATTTGTTCTGGTTTTCCTTCTGCTTTGAGCTGCTCTTTCGCAATGTTCTCGGCATGAGTTAACACTTCTGGAGTCAATTGGGCCATTGATATGTATTGAGGGACATTTTTAAGTGTCTTACCTAATCTTCCTAACTCGATATTATCCTTTTCAATAACCGCTATCCTAGCTTCAGTTTCTGAGGCAATAAAAGAAGAATCAAAGTCTTTGAAAGATAATGTTGTTGCCCCCATGGAGGCTACCTGCATTGCAATATCTTTGGTAAGTATATCTGCTTTATCAAAGACGTTGTCTAATCCAACAATAGCTGCTATTTTCCCGATGTGGGTATAAGAACCAACGTAGGGAGCTTCAATTCTTTCAAAAGCTGTGATATCAATTTTTTCTCCAATAACACCTGTCTGTTCAATCAACTTTTCTGCAACAGTTATTCCATCAAAATCAGCAGCTAAAAAGGCTTCTTTGTTTTCAAAATTAATAGCAATATCGACAAATTTTTGTGCTAGAGATTTGTAAGAATCATTCTTTGCAACAAAGTCAGTTTCACATGCTAAAACTATGGCCACACCAATTGTTTTTGCGTCATTAATTTTGGTGATTGCAACACCTTCACTCGAGTCTCTATCCGCTCTTTTTGCAGCAACTTTTTGACCTTTTTTTCTTAGCACTTCGATTGCTTTGTCAAAATTCCCTTCAGCTTCCTTGAGAGCATTTTTACAATCCATCATTCCTGCCCCTGTTGCTTCCCTGAGTTTTTTTACATCGGCAGCACTAATTTTTACTGTATTTTCCATGATATTTTAATTATTATTATTTCCTACCGCTAGAGGATAAAAATAAAATATGAATTTAAATAAAATTTTGAAATTATTCCTCCTCTTCTTTGTTTTCAACTATTGGAGTGACTTTTTCAATTTTAGGAGTGACTTTTTTAGCTGGTTTTTCTGCTATTTTCACTGTTTCCACCGCTGCTTCAGTTAAAGCAGTTTTTGCATCAGATTTTGCAGATTTTTCTGCTTTTCTTTCGGCTAGACCAGAAGCAATAGCTTCGGTAACATGGGATAGAATTTTATCAATTGATTTTGAAGCGTCATCATTTGCTGGAATAACAAAGTCTACTTGACGCGGATCTGAATTCGTGTCAACCATTGCAAAGATAGGAATATTTAGCTTTTGCGCTTCTTTAATAGCAATATGTTCACGTTTTATATCCACAACGAACAAAGCTCCAGGTAGTCGAGTCATGTCAGAAATTGAACCTAAATTCTTTTCTAGCTTTGTTCTCAATCGATCAACCTGAAGACGTTCCTTTTTTGATAAAGTCATAAAAGTCCCATCTTTTTTCATTCGATCAATTGAAGCCATTTTTTTGACTGCTTTCCTGATAGTCACAAAGTTTGTTAGCATTCCTCCTGGCCATCTTTCAGTGATGTAAGGCATGTTAACATTACCTGCTTTTTCAGAAACAATATCTTTCGCTTGTTTTTTTGTTGCAACAAAAAGAATTTTCCTCCCTGATACTGCTATTTTCGCAAGGGCATGAGAAGCCTCTTCTAGTTTTGCAGCAGTTTTATATAGATTTATAATGTGTATGCCATTACGCTCCATATAGATGTAGGGAGCCATATTTGGGTCCCACTTTCTTGTAAGATGTCCAAAGTGAACACCTCCGTCTAATAAATTCTTTACTTCTACTTTTGCCATTTTGTAATAGTTTACGTTCTGTTGAATTAGCAATGATTAAGTGGTCATTTTAAAATCGCCTTAATCATTTAGATGCTAAACTAAATCCATGCCTTTTTGGCTTTGGACAACAATAACTGGTTTAAAATTTGATTTGTATTAACGTTTCGAGAATTGGAATTTTTTACGCGCTTTCTTCTGTCCGAATTTTTTACGCTCAACCATTCTAGGATCTCTCGTTAACAATCCTTCAGGTTTTAAGATGTTTCTGTTGTCTTCGTTTAATTCGCACATAACGCGAGATAAAGCTAAACGAACCGCTTCAGCTTGACCTGTAGCACCCCCTCCGTAAACATTTACTTTTACGTCAAATTTCTTCTCGTTTTCTGTTAATACTAACGGCTGATTTACTTTGTACTGTAAAGTAGCTGTTGGGAAATAGGTGTTGACATCTTTTTTGTTGACTGTGATGTTTCCTTTTCCTTCTGAAACATAAACACGAGCTACAGCTGTTTTACGACGGCCAATTTTGTGAATAACTTCCATACTAGTTAACTTCGTTTAAGTTAATTGCTTTTGGTTTTTGAGCAGAGTGATTATGCTCAGGACCAATAACAACATTTAAATTACGGAATAAAACTGCACCTAATTTATTTTTAGGGAGCATTCCTTTTATTGATTTCTCTACTAAGCGAGCTGGATCTTTTCCAAATAACTCATTAGCAGTGAGTGATCTCTGACCACCAGGATAACCTGTGTGACGAATGTAAGTTTTATCATTCCACTTGTTTCCAGATAAGTTGATTTTTTCGGCATTGATAACAATAACGTTATCTCCGCAATCAACGTGTGGTGTAAAATTAGGTTTATGTTTACCTCTTAAAAGTATTGCAACTTTTGAAGCTAGGCGACCTAATGTTTGACCTTCAGCATCTACTAAAACCCACTCTTTGTTAACAGTAGCTTTGTTTGCTGATATCGTTTTGTAGCTTAATGTATCCACACTAAAATATTTTCTTAATTAAACATTCCTCTCTTTAAAAGAGTTTGCAAATTTACAATTATATATTTGATTAACAAACTCTGTCTTTACTTTATTTTAATTGGAAATTAGTCATATCGAGAATGAAGTATCTCTAGTCAATAAAAATGGTTATTTAGAGTTGTTGCTTATACTTTTAAAAAAATTGGGACTTTTACAATTAAGTGATTTATTAAAAACCACAAAACAATGATCTTCAAAAAGTAACTTATAGATTTATCTTCTGGTAAAATTGTGTTAGTTTATATTTATATTTATAATGTATTTTTGGTTTTTAAAAAATCAAATTAAATCTATTTATATGTGTTTTAATAAGTTTAATAATTACATGTTGGTTATATTGATTACAAGTTGCTTTTTAAGTTGTAATCAATCAGGATTGGAGTATACAATTTCTGCAAAGTTAAATCCTTACAAGATAGCTCCTTTGACTGCAGAACTCAAAATTAAGACAAATATGGCTACTCAAGTTTCTAGAGTATCCTATAAAGTGCTTGGTGAATCCCCTATTGAACAATCTTTCGATATGCTTAAAGACAGTCTCTCAGTACCAATTGTTGGCTTATATCCTGGGGAAACAAACAAGGTGCTAATTCAATTATATTTTAAAAATGAAGTGGTTACAGATACCATTAGCTTAAAGACTAAACCCTTACCAATATTATTCCCTAATATAGAAATTAACAAAATTGATAGAACTAAAATGGAACCAGGACTTCATGGGTGTGATATTCATTTTGCAAATTTTGGCAAATTTAGATCAATGCCAATCATTTTTGATGATCAGGGAATTGTTCGATGGTTTATGGATTTTAGTTTTACAAATGAGATGACATCTCCTTTTCAAAGACTAAAAGATGGAACCATTTTAGTAGTAACTCGTCATGATATTTTTGAATTGGACATGCTAGGAAAAATAATCAAAAAGACAACGATTGATGATAATTATGGAATGCATCACGACGCCATAGAGTTACCAAACGGTCAATTGTTAATTTGTGCTGGTAAACGAGATGCTTACATAAATATAAATGGTGAAACTGTGCAATCAGATAGTGATTTCATTTTACTGTTTGATAGAGAACATGAAAAAATTATTAATGAATGGGATATAGCTAAGCATTTAGATGTTACTCGAGATGATGTCAATTTTTTGAGACCAGGGGATTGGTTGCATATGAACGCGCTTTTATTTGATGAAAAAGATCAATCGATTATAATTTCTGGTAAACATCAAGGGATTATAAAAATATCCATGGAGAATAAATTAAAATGGATTTTATCTCCAAAACAAAACTGGGGCCTGTCAGGCAGAAATGCAAAGGGGAATGACACCAATCCATTTTTATTAACAGCCATTGACGAAAATGATAATCCTTATTCTAAAACAATTCAAACTGGTCAAGAAAGCCATCCTAAATTTGATTTTCCTTGGGGTCAACATGCTCCTAAATTTTTACCAAATGGCAATCTTATTGTTTTTGATAATGGTTCACACAGAAATTTTAATGATGACCAAAATTACTCAAGAGCTGTAGAATATGAAATTAATGATGATAAAAAAACGGTAAAACAAATTTGGCAGTATGGTAAGGAAAGAGGAGAGGAGATGTTCGCCTCAATAGTAAGTGATGTTGACTATTTGCCTAATTCAAAAAATATTCTAGTAACATCAGGTCATATACTGCCAAAATCAAATCATTCAGGAAAAATTATAGAAGTTCATAAAGAATCAGGCATTGAAATTTTTGAAGCGACATTATATTACAAATCTGTCAATGGTCAAAAAATTAATGGTTGGGGACAAATGGATATATTATATCGGTCTCAACGTCTTGATTTATCATATTAGTTTTGAGCAGCAGCTTTAATCATCCCCTTGACCATTGCATGAAAGTTTTCTTTTTTGTTGAGATGAGGAAAATCTTCTTTTGGCACAGGTAAATTTAAAAATTCACAAAGTGGCTTCCATCCCTCGGAAACGTCAAAAACTAACAATTTATTCTTTGGAACGTGTGACTTAACGTTTTCTAGATGATTAAAAAAGACAGATTTAGCATGAGCCTCTGAATCAAAATTATCGTTAAATTGCTTTGATAGATATGTTTTTTTCATAAACCTAATACATTTAAATGTATTGCGAAGATTACTATTAAATATCATTTTTGATAATAAAATAATTTTTGCGAATAGGGTTTGAGGTCCAGATTTACGTATTGTTTTTGAGGTGCTTTCATACCATTTATCTACATCTCGCGTAGTAAGAATTACTTTTGCTTCGGGGTATTGATTCATAAGAATCTTATAATATGGATATCCGGGGAAATCTACTGTGGCTTTAAACCCTTCAAAAAGTCTGTTGAAATCAGTCTTACCGTGATCTTCAAGCTCTTGCCAATGTCTGAGTTTTTCAGAATTAGCGATTAAGTCCTTAAAATGATAGGTATCATTATATCCTAAAATTTGTAATGCTTGTTTTAATGTTGTTGTTCCTGTTCTTGGAAATCCTGCTCCAATAATTTGTATTGACATAGTTTTTTAAATATTATTTGTTAATGTGCTTCTAACCAATTTAATCCAGTATCTAACTCAACATCCAGAGGAACGTCTATTTTAAAAGCATTTTCCATTTCATTTTTTACTAAAGTTTTAATCGTATCTAATTCGGGCTTGTAGACATCAAACACCAATTCGTCATGTACTTGGAGTAACATTTTTGTCTTGTAATTACTTTCTTCAAATTTCTCAAAGATATTAATCATCGCAATTTTAATGATGTCTGCTGCACTTCCTTGTATAGGTGCATTAACTGCATTTCGTTCTGCAGCTCCTCGAACGACTGCATTACGAGAATTGATGTCTTTCAAATAACGACGTCTACCTAAAACCGTTTGTACATACCCATTATCTCTAGCAAAATCTACCTGCTCACTCATATACGCACGAAGTTTTGGATAGGTTTCGTAATAGGTGTCAATAAGTTCTTTTGCTTCACCTCGTGATAATTCGGTTTGGTTGCTCAACCCAAAAGCAGAGACTCCATAAATAATTCCAAAGTTAACCGTTTTGGCATTGCTTCGTTGTTCACGAGTGACATCAGATAGCTGGACATTAAACACTTTGGACGCTGTAGACGCATGAATGTCTTCACCATTTTTAAACGCTTCAATCATGGTCTCCTCCTTACTCAATGCAGCGATAATACGCAGCTCTATTTGACTGTAATCAGCAGCAAGTAAAGTGTAATTCTCATTTCTTGGTACGAACGCTTTTCTTACTTGACGACCACGTTCGGTGCGAATAGGAATGTTTTGTAGATTCGGATTGTTAGAACTCAAACGTCCTGTTGCTGCCACCGTTTGCATATAGTCGGTGTGTACCCGCTTTGTCGTGTCATCAACCTGTGCTGGTAAGGCATCAACATACGTGCTTTTTAATTTGGCAAGTCCACGGTATTCTAAAATATTTTTAATTATTTCATGGTCCTTGGCCAAATAACTTAGTACCTCTTCCGCTGTAGAATATTGTCCCGTTTTAGTCTTTTTTGGTTTCTCTACTAACTTCATTTTTTCAAACAAAATGACACCCAATTGTTTTGGTGAGGCGATATTAAACTCTTCTCCAGCGGATTTGTAAATTCGTTTTTCAAGTGTTTGAATATCGTTATTTAAATCTTCAGATAATGAATTTAAAAAGTTTTTATCGAGGTTAATACCTTCTAATTCCATGTCTGCTAAAACGCGAAGCAAAGGCAATTCAATTTCATCAAATAATTTTTGTGTATTGGCTTCACCCAATTCTTTTTCAAAATGTTCTTTAAGTTGAAGTGTGATATCAGCATCTTCAACAGCGTATTCTGTTTGTTTTTCTAGCGGAACGTCGCGCATAGAAAGTTGGTTCTTTCCCTTTTTACCTATCAATTCTGTGATGGATATTGGCGTATAGTTAAGGTAAGTTTCAGCAAGCACATCCATACTGTGACGCATATCTGGATTTATCAAATAATGTGCTAACATGGTATCAAACAATTTACCTTTGACAGTTAAATTATATTTCGCCAAAACCTTGATATCATACTTCAAATTCTGTCCAATTTTTTCAATGTTGTCATTTTCAAAAAACGGACGTAATAGTTCGATGAGCACTTGTGCTTCTTCTTTCGCTTGCGGAAAAGGCATATAAAATCCTTTACCAACTTCCCAAGAAAAAGCAATACCAACTAATTCTGCAGTTAAGGGATTTAATCCTGTAGTTTCTGTATCAAAGCAGACGGAAGATTGACGTAATAGATTTTTTATAAATAGCTTAGTAGCCATACCTGGTAAGATACTTTGGTAAAAATGAGAGGAGGTTGCAGCGGTGTTACGTGTAAATTCTGAAACAGTTTCTGCTACCAGAGATTCTGTGCTCCCAAATAGTGAAAACTGACCTGTGCCGGGCGATTGTTTTTCTGTTGGTGAAGTCTTAACAACATCACTTAAATCTACCGATGAAGTTGTTTTTGTGGTCGCTGCTAATGATTTTGCAGCAAAGGTTTTATTGAAATTATCAATAAGACGTCTAAATTCTAATTGTTGAAAAATTTTAGTGACTTTAGGAATATCTGGCTGAGACATTTCAAAATTTTTACCATCAAATTCAACAGGAACATCAAGTATTATGGTTGCTAGTTTTTTGGAGAGCAACCCCAATTCTCCATTAGTTTCAACTTTCTCTTTCATTTTGCCTTTAAGCTCGTGTGTATTGGCCAATAAACCTTCCATACTGCCGTAAGCAGCCAAAAACTTTTTTGCTGTTTTTGGACCAACACCTGGCAATCCAGGAATATTATCAGAAGCATCTCCCATCATGCCTAAATAATCAATGACTTGTAA